>Ga0098065_1000078_pt1 | contig 56524 bp, 48 predicted proteins | sample 25_taG_FD_75062 | JGI IMG/M metagenome (GOLD analysis project Ga0098065, IMG submission 75062) | Marine viral communities from Cariaco Basin, Caribbean Sea - 25_WHOI_OMZ | ecosystem: Environmental > Aquatic > Marine > Oceanic | place: Caribbean Sea: Cariaco Basin | collected 2014-11-08 | reverse complement strand
TAAGATTAAAGGGAGCTGGTTTCCGGGCCAAAACAGAGTCTCCAAACTCGTGAATAATAGCTCGAATTATAGCATATATGCGCTTAGGAAATACCCGGACGGAACACTAGCGTAAACACCCCTCTCATTAATGACTGGGGGACTTTCGATTTCCTTACCAAGATCGAAGCAGAGTCAAGCACATCAGGAACCATTGGCGGCGTAGAATTCACGCTTTTTGATGTCGCCATTGGTGATACTGGAGGTGTATGGAAACTGGCATGGGAAGAGGTTGGCTCCCCCGGGCTTCCCACAACCCTCGATTTCGTAGCCAATCTGAAAGCGGGTCCGGGATACGCTTCTTACCTGTTCGAGGGGATTACATTTTCTGATGGCGGAAGCCCCGGAACCGGCTCTTTCGAGATCATGTTCACAAACCCCAACAACGATAACTTAAACGCCTTATCGAACCTGACGATTTTCGCCAGGGTTGTAGAGGTCCCAGTCCCCGAGCCCGGTTCACTGGCCCTTCTCGGCCTTGGCCTGATCGGACTGCGGTTTGCCCGTCAGCGCAGCAAGGCTGCCTGATCCGCATTAGCAACCTGCAAAAACAACAAACCCCGCTCAAAGCGGGGTTTGTTGTTTCAGGAAACCGGTCAGCTGGCCGGTTGCCCGAAAGGCACTCAGACTTACTCGACGTCCGAGTTGTTCAGGTACGCCCGGTCGGAGATGTTGGTCCAGGGACGAATCTGCTCCAGGTACTCACGCTGGGAATCAATGATCTTCTTGGTGAGCGGGTCTTTCTCGGCCATTTCGGCCAGCAGCTTCTTGGTAGACGCACGCAGCGCTTCCATGACTTCATCCGGGAAGGTGCGGAACTTCACGTTCGGGTACTCTTCCTGGATGCTGCTCCAGGCCTTGCCGCTTTCGTGCATGGTCTGGATGTACATGTCATAGGCGGCGGTGCGCATGGCGACCCGGAGCACTTCCTGCAGGTCTTCCGGCAGTTTGTTCCAGGTGTCCTTGTTGATCAGCCACTGCAGTTCCGCAGACGGCTCCTGCCAGCCACCGTAGTAGTAGTCAGCAATCTGGTGGAAGCCCATGGGCAGGTCCAGTGCCGGCCCGACCCACTCCAGCGCGTCGATGGTGCCACGCTCCAGGGCGGTGAACAGCTCGCCTGGCGGGATGTTGGTGACGGCAACGCCGATATCGGACATGACTTCACCCGCAAAGCCAGGTGTGCGCATTTTCAGGCCCTGCAGGTCCTCCAGGGACTCGATCTCTTCACGGAACCAGCCGCCCATCTGGACACCGGTATTACCGCCGGGGAAGGACAGCATGTTGTGCTGGCCGTAGACTTCCTGGGCCAGGTCGAAACCTTCATCGTAGTAGAACCAGGCGTACTGCTCCGGCGCGGTCATGCCGAAGGGCACGGTGGTGAAGAACATGCTGTTGGGAATCTTGCCCTTGTAGTAGTAGGACGCGGTGTGGCCGATGTCGTATTGACCCGCCTTGACCATGTCGAAGATACCAAAAGGCGCCTTGTGCTTGTTGGAGGAGTCGATGCGGATCTTGATACGACCCTCGGACATCTTTTCAACCATGGCCTTCAGGCTACGGTTGGTATCCCCCAGAATCGGGTAGTTGGGTCCCCAGGTTTCCGCCAGTTTCAGCGTATAGGTTTCCTCGGCGACAGCCTGGCTTCCGGCAAAGGAGAGGCCCAGAAGCAGCGCTGCTGCCGTCAGCTTGGAGCGTAATGTCATAATAGTTACTTCCAGCAGTGATTTTATTATAGGTTGATTGAGCAACCGGTCCTTCAGGCAGACCGGTATGACCGGGTAATGATAGCCTCCCCGGACGGCCAATGCACATGGGGAAGTCCATGAAACACCTGTTCCTGATCCGACATGGCAAATCCAGCTGGAGCGATGCATCGCTGAGCGACCTGGATCGTCCCCTCAACACTCGGGGCCAGCGCCAGCTCAATGCCATGGCCCGCCCGCTCAAGGCAATGGGCGCACTGGACGGCGAGGTGCATGTCAGCCAGGCCTGCCGTGCCCGACAGACCATCGAGGGCCTGCTGGACCTGCTGGCTGAGCCGCAGCTGATTGGCCGGGTTCACTTTGACCCGGATCTCTACACCTTTCGCTATAAAAGGCTATTGCGGTGGATCCGGCACCTGCCCGGAGAACCAGAGAACCTGACCATCATCGGACACAACCCGGCCCTTTCAGACCTGGCAACCCGGCTCACGGGGCAAGAGACACCGGATATGGCCACCGGGTCCGTCCTGCACCTGGAGCTGCCCATTGACAGCTGGGCAAAGGTCGGGAAAGGGCAGTCCAGGGTTGTGGCCTACCTGCCTCCGAAACTGGCCAGCTATGAGCTGTTCCAGCGCAAGGCCTCGCCACCCCCGGACAAGGGCCGGGATCTGCGAAAGCAGCTACCCGCAATGTTGCACCATTTGCTGGAGCGACTACGGGCTACGCAACCGGGAGTGGTGGCAGGCGTCGACCCGGAGTTCCTGCACCAGTTCCGTATAGCCCTGCGAAGAAGTCGGGCGATCACCGAAGCGCTCTGCACCATCACCGGTGATGAACACCTGGAAAAAGCGCTGCATCCTTTAAAGAGCATGGCCCGCCAGACCAGCACCTTGCGGGACCTGGACGTGTTCCTGATGGAGCTTGAGGCCCGCTCCCTGGAAGATCGGCGATTACGCCAGTCCCTGCGTGCATCTGGAGCAGGGGCTTTTTTCAGGCAGTGGCAAGCCGAATGCCATCGGCAACTCTGCGGGCATTTGGAGGGAAAGGACTGGCGCAAAGCACTCGCATCCTGGGAAACGGCTATTAACGGAAAGACTCTGTCACGCCCGCTGAAAAAACTGACAACCAGTGCCATTCATGACACAGTCACTGAACGGGCCGCACTCTGCCACCAGCTATTCGCCCGCCTGGCCCCTGAATCGCCGGACGAACCCTTCCACGAGCTACGCAAGGCCCTGAAACGGCTTCGGTACCTGGCAGAACTGGATACACAGAGCTACCGGAGCCTGCTTGACGAGCTCAGGGAGCAACAGAAACTCTACGGGCGATTCCAGGATCGCCATGTCCAGCTGAGCCTGTTAGACAACCTCGCTGACAGTCGCAAGGGCCATCAGCTGCCGCCGGCGCTGGCAGAAATGGCGGCAGAGCTGGACCTGGACAAGCAGGATACCCGGGCAACCATCCTTGCCCACCCGCCAGAACTGAAGCTGGCCTGAACGCCGCCGGCGCGGCTCACGCCAGATACCACCAGAGCATAGCCCCGAAGGCAACCAGCCCGACAGCCAACAGCAACCAGGGGCCCCTCCCCGGGCTGTCGTCACCTTCATTACTGCGGGCCCGCAAGATTGTCGCCCAGGTATGGTCACCGGCAAAGGTGACATCCGTATCCTGCATACCTGGTGCCCAGGTGCACTCCTTTTCCTTATGCTTCATAAAGTTCTCCCTGAAAACCGGCTATCAAGACTGGCTCGACAGCTTACCGGTATGCGCGTGCCGGCACCAAGGGCTGGCACGGAACCAGCGCACAGCAAGGTGATCTGAGGGCCACAGCGAGCGTAGGTTTATACAGAAGACATTCATTACACCGCACATCCGAACGAGAGCAAACAGCCACTATGGATATCCTGTTCTACGACGGCCAATGCCCGTTGTGCCGGAAGGAAATTGAAACCCTGAAGCGACTGGAACAGGGTGGCCTGGGTTTTGTCGACATTCACCACCAACCGGATGATGGCCCCCTGGCCCCCGGAAAGGAGGCCCTGCTTCGACGCTTGCATCTGGTAAGCCGCCAGGGCCAGTGGGTCACGGGGCTGGACGCGACCGTGCGGGCCTGGTCCCACACTCCCGTAGGCTGGCTCTTCCGCCCGCTGGCCTGGCCCCTTGTACGTCCCCTGGCCCGGCGTTTCTATGAACGGTGGGCAGACAGGCGCTATGACCAACGGTATGCCTGCGACCGTTGCAACGATACGACCACCAGGACGGTTACAACGGAGCAACCGGGGTTGTAATCCGACCCCGGCATACCAACCCTTGGTAAGACGCAGTAAATGATTACGGCGACGCCAGTCGAACCGAAGCGTCACCACATTTCACTCTCACACGGGAGGCAAGCACATGAAGGTTCTGATGGTACTGACATCCCACAGCGCAATGGGAGACACCGGACACAAGACCGGCTTCTGGCTGGAGGAATTCACTGCGCCCTACTATGTTTTCCGTGACGCCGGGGCCGACATCACCCTCGCCTCACCCAAGGGAGGACAGCCTCCGGTGGACCCCAACAGCGAGGCAGAAGACGCACTCACTGACAGCACCCGCCGGTTCAGCGAGGACGAACAGGGGCGCCAGGCCCTGGCAAGCACCAAAAAGCTCAGCGACGTCAACGTGCATGAGTTTGACGCGGTATTCTACCCGGGCGGCCACGGCCCGCTGTGGGACCTGGCTGAAGATGGCGACTCCATCCGCCTGCTGGAAGACGCCAACAAGGCCGGCAAGGTCATTGGCGCGGTCTGCCATGCGCCCGCCATTTTCCGACACCCGGAATCCCCCAACGGCGACTGGTTTGTCCGTGGGCGGGGCGTGACCGGCTTCAGCAACAGCGAAGAGGAAGCCGTGGGCCTCACCAGTGTGGTGCCCTTCCTGGTGGAAGACATGCTCAAGGAAAAGGGCGGCCACTACAGCCGCGGTGACGACTGGGCTCCCCACATCGTGGTGGATGGCAACCTGATCACCGGCCAGAACCCGGCCTCCTCCGAGGGCGCAGCCAAGGCCGTACTCCAGGCCCTGGAAGACTGATCAGTCTGACGGGCTTTCTGCAGGGGGGCGCTCGTCCGCTGGCGCGCCCTCCTCGCACTTCACGCAGTTCAGCCTGAACCCCAGCATCCCCCGTCGCCCTTCCTCGGTGACCACCCAGGGCCGATTCACCCAGGGGGGTTGATGGCGCACATGCTGATTGTGGCCGCAAGCCAGCTGGGCCACCCAGTGACCCTTCTCATCACAGTGATAACCGGTAATCGGCTGTTTCATCAAAGCCCCTTTCCGAATGCGCCCTGGTTTGTCATCACAGGCTGTCAGGCAGCCTTACCTTTTCAGGCAACAAGCCTTGAACTTGCGACCACTGCCACAGGGGCAGCGGTCATTGCGGCCGGGGTCGAGGCGACCCTCACGGGTCTCACCGCTGACGTAAAGCCAGCGGCCATCCTCGCGAACAAAGTCTGACGCTTCCTCCAGATAGCCGAAACCACCCGGTAGCCGGTAGACCGCCCGGAAATGCACCTGCCCGCTGTCCCCCTGCTCACCGGAGGACAAGACCTGGAGGCTTGTCCAGTCCGGCGAATCGTCCAGCGGCAAAGACGCGGGCCGGGTATCCGGATGCCAGGTGGTCAGCAGATAGTTCGTGAGCTTCAGGACGAAGGCGCTATAACGGGAGCGCATCAGCGCCTCCGGCGTGGGAGCCGCTTCGCCCTGATGGTATCGCCGGCAGCAGTCCCGATAGGGGCGGCCGCTACCACAGGGGCATTCTGGCATCTCAGACATAAAGGGCTCCTCTTCCTCCATTCGCAGGGCCTATCCGCTGACAATAGCCGTGTCGGGCCAATAGCTACCTATTTTGCCGTGTGTTATAACTGCTTGCTTTCTCATGCTAACCGTCGCAAGGACAGGCCCTGCCGTGCCAGCCGATATCACGATCTACCATATCCTCCTGGCCAACCTGGTGATCCTGGCCGGTTCCTGTCTGCAAGGAGTGGCCGGGTACGGCATCGGCACACTGGCGGCACCACTGCTGTTCCTGATTTCGCCGGCATTCATACCCGCACCACTGACGCTCAATGCCGGCATACTCACGATCCTGATGCTGATGCGCAACCGCACCGCCCTGCAAGTGCGGGAGGTGCGCTACGCCATCGGCGGCGGCCTGGCCGGCGCAGCACTGGCCGGTGGCACCCTGCTGGTGATCACCGCCCAGGGCTTTGAACTGATTTTTGGCACCCTGATCCTGCTGGCCGTGGTTCTCAGCGTAGCCGGGCTGAAACCCCGGCTTAATCCCCGCAACAGCATTATTGCCGGCCTGGCTTCCACCTATATGGGCACCATCACCGCCGTAGGCGGGCCACCGATCGCGATGATCTACCAGAACGAGAAGGGACCGATGGTGCGGGCCAACCTGTCCGCCTTCTTCCTGTTTGCCAATGTGTTTGTGCTGGCCACCCTGATCGTTTCCGGCTACCTGGGGATGACTGAGTTGTGGCTGTTCGTGGCCACCATGCCGGGCGTTTTCATCGGCTTCTGGCTGTCCGCTGGCCTGGTTAACCGACTGCCCTTCGAGGCCCTGCGGCCCATTATCCTGGGCGTCGCGGCCATTGCCGGACTGGCAGCCCTCATACGGGGCCTGATCAACCTGAACCTCGGCTAATGGTGTCAGCGGGTCGTTACTTCCCGGCGAAGCTGCTCGATACGCTCGTCTTTCTCGGCCCAGAGCTGGCTGACCCATGCCTGGAAGGTCTCCCGGAAGGCCGGGTCATTGGCGTAGTCGCCGACAAACAGGTCGGCGGGTACCGTACGTCGCCGGATATCCACCACCACCCGCGATACCTGGCCACTGATCAGATGCCAGAAACCGGGGATGCGCCCCTCCGGATACATGATGGTGACGTCAAGAAGGGCGTGCATCTGGTCCCCCAGTGCAGCCATCACAAAGGCGACGCCGCCGGATTTTGGCTTGAGCAGGTGCCGGTAAGGTGATCCCTGTTGCCGGTGCTTGGCGGGGGTGAACCGGGTGCCTTCCAGGAAGTTCACTACCGTGACCGGCAGGTTATGGAATTTCTCGCAGGCCTGGCGGGTGATTTCCAGGTCCTTGCCCCGATCCTCCGGGTGCCTTGCCAGGTGCGCCTTGCTGTAGCGCTTCATGAAGGGGTAATCCAGGGCCCAGAAAGCCAGTCCGATCAGCGGAACCCAGATCAGTTCCTTCTTGAGGAAAAACTTGAAAAAAGGTGTCTGGCGGTTGAATGCCTCTACCAGTGCCGGTATATCCACCCACGACTGGTGATTGCAGATCACCAGGTAGGGCTGATCCCGGCCCAGGGCTACATCACTGCGAATATCCCAGACGGTCGGCGTCAGCAGGCGGAACAGCCATTTCAGTCCTTCCGCCCAGGTTTCTGCAATCCACATCACCCCCAGGGAACAAACCCGCTGCAGCGGCTTTAAAGGCAGCAGGGCCTTGATCAGACCCATGACCAGCATGGGGCCAATGCCGATCAGGGTAATCAGCAGAACCAGCAGGCAAAAGGTTGTTGCCCGGACAATATGCAAAGCAAACACGTACCGCCACCCCGCCTGGCCGGCCCTCAGATATCCTGGCTGTTGGAAACCTGGCGGGCCAGGCGCATGGCCTCGTGCTCTTCCATCTCCTTGAGGGAATCCATCAGTTCCTTGGCTTCTGCGATTTCCGCCTTGCCCGCCAGGCTGTCATACAGGTCGATCACCTGGTCATGGAACGCGAAGATTTCACGGGCAATTTCATCGAAAGACAGGGAAGCAAAGTGGGTATCGGCCGGATCCGTTACCTTGACCGGCTTATGTTTCATGTAATCGTATAAACGGGTTTTCAGGGCCTTGGGGTCTGCCTGACGTTCAAATTCTTCAGTAATCCGCACAAGCTCCTGCTCGTGGTCGGCCAGGTAGGTCAGCAGCGCGCTTGCCTGATCATTGGCATTACCGGCAGCACTCTCCCGCAGGCTGCGGGAGAGAAAACTGTGCATATCACGAACCCAGTCGACCAGGTCTTCAAACGTCTTGATTTCCATAGGCTTCCCTTTTTATGAGATCAGCAACTTTTGGTCTTGCTATACAGGAATCCTACCTCACCATCCCGGTTTCATCCATCAATGCAGTCATTCTGCCGACTCGCCATAGCCGGTCAGTTCCATGTAGCCACTGCCGTCAACGGAGCCTGAAACCGATACCGGGCTCTCCCAGTATGGGTACAGGCCGTCGTTCCAATAGGTCCCCGGGGGTGCGCTTACCCTGAGGGATAAGCCCATGGCCGGGATATCCAGCTGCCAGGCCACGGGCACGCGGCCCGGTTTTATATCCCGGTAATCCAGTGCAGCGAGCTCGATCTCATCCGTGCCCAGGGAGTGAGCCTCTCCCTGTGGATCGACCCAGGTACCAGAGCGGAAGGCGCCGTCACCGTCACCCACCTGGAACACCATCAGTCGGCTGCCGTCGTCCAGGCGCAGGGCAAACCAGTCCCAGCCCCGCTGGTCTGACCGCAGGAACTGACTGCTCCACTCCCGGTCCAGCCAGCCCAGACCGGCGACTTTGTAACTGTGCCCATCCAGGACCACTTCACCCTGGATGGCGATATCCGTCAGGCTGAAGTACATGGAGCCCTGACCGTCCGGGGTCTTGGCACTGAAGCCCTGTTCACCATGGCGCACGACCTGCTGCCCCGGGATCAAGACAAGGTCATAGAACCAACCGTCACCCGAAGCGGATAGTTGCCATCTCCCTGCTGCCATTTCGCTCAGCTGCCAATGGTCCAGCCAGACCTGCAGGGGCGCCGTCGTGGCGCCTGCCTGGCCAATGTCGCCACGTGCAAACCGCTCATCAAACCAGTGTTGTCCATCAAATGAAACGGCACCGTGGGCCATCCAGGCTGACTGCAGCGGCCAAAGCGTGGCATCGGGGGCTGGTGCGCCTGGCGGGCGGGGTTCCAGGCCTTGCCGGAACTGGGTCCACTGCAGTCCCAGCGGCTGGCCCTCGGCGGTTTCCAGGTTGGCGGTCAGGTACCACCATTCAATGCGGTAGTCGGGGTGAGCACCCCAGTCTTCCGGCAGGCTAATGTGGCCCCCCGGGGCGGGCTGACGGAACCCGTGTTCCTGCCCTTCATCCGCCAGGCCGGCGAAACCGGCGTCAGACGGTTCATCAGAACAGCCGGCAATGGCCAGCAAGGCCAATAAACCAATAAACAGATGGACGGCTTTCATCGCTCCTCCCCGTTGCCCAGGGCTGGTGCAATACCGGTCGCCGGCCGCCGAAGCCAGAATGCACCTGCAATCATCAACGCAGCCAGCGCCAGCAAAGCCATCAACTCCAGCCAGAAACCGGGATAAATCGCCATGGGCAACGACCAGCCAAACGCCAACGGGTTAATGCGCTGTACCAACACCCAGGTCAGCGCGATACCCACCGGGACGGCGGCGGCCCAGATCGAAACCATAAGCTCGGCAGCCAGGGTCAGGATTACCCGGAACCACGATTTGCCAGCCAGTCCCCAGACAACAAGCAACTGGTAATACCATTGCCGTGACCCCAGCACCACCCAGCCGGTCAGCAGCAGGGCCACCGCCGCAAGCCCGAGGGTCAGGTAACTGATGGCACGGGTTAAGGCAAAGGTCTGGCGGAAGATCCGGTTGGCGAGCTGATGTACGGTTTCATTGTCACGCACCTGCAGGGTGTCCACCTGCCAGGCATGTTGCAGCGAGGCCAGCAGTTCCTCCCGACGGCTGTTGGCGCTTCCTTCTGGAAGGGTCACCGTGAGTGATCGGAAGGCGGGCGCGAAGTCCTGCGGAAGGTGCTCCACATCCATCATTACCTCACCCGCCGGGCGACCATAATCGGCGTAGATCCCGGCCACGCTGACCTCCCGGGCTTGTTCGCCGAACCCCAGGATCAGCCGGCTGCCAGGTGTGAGGCCCTTGCGCCGGGCGAGTTGCTCGTTCACCAGTACAGCTCCCCTGCCTACTGCCAGCCAGGGCGAGTTCACGCCCTCAATCAGGGACCAGTTCTGCACGAGTGAGGAACGACTGTCAGTGGCCATCAGGTCAAGGCTGCTGCTCGTATCAGCTCCGGCCAGGATCACCTGCCCGCGTAGGACAGGATGCCAGTTTGCGGCCAGCTCCCGTTGCGACAATACCGGGACAACGTCCACGATCGCTTTGCCGTCGGGGACTTCCACAAACAGATCCCCGGCCAGGCGCTGATCAAGCCACTGATTGAAGGTGCCCTCGAACGTGAGCACCAGGGCATGAACGGCAATCACAGTGCCGGCAGCCAGCTGTAATGCGACCAGCGGCAGCGCCAGGCGCCGGATGAGCACACCCAGTTCACGGCGCCGCCAGAGGCGCAGGGGGGCCATGTCACGATGCGGAGCCGCCAGTCGTTGCAACAACCGGGGAGTGACCAGCCCCGCCCCGAGCAACAACAATGCCGTGGCCAAAAACGCTGACACCAGGGAGCCGGCCACCAGTACTGTGACGGCGCCGGCGATCAGTGCACCAAGCGCCAGGGGCACCTGAAAACGGACCATGCCGGTCTGGCCACGCCCTCCCTTGAACAGGTCAAGACCGCACCAGAACACCACCAGGGCCATCACCGCCACCGTAACCAGAAAGCCGGTCACTGAGTGGGGGGTTGCCAACAGTGCGGTATCGAAAAGGTTGGCCATGGCGGAACCAAACCCGGAACCCAGGACCTCGGCCAGCAACAGCCCCAGTCCGTAACCGGGCACCGCCCCCAGTACGGCGAGGATACTGAGCTCCAGTAACAGGTAACGACGCAACCGGCGGCGCTGCACACCGTATCGCTCCAGCAGCTGCAAACCGTGCCGGCGCTGGTCGAGGCCCAGCGTGTAGACACTGCGAATCAACAATGCCGAAACCAGTACGACCAGCACCGCCAGGGCGTTCAGGTTCAGCAGGAAGCTGTCCGCCAGTTCACCCGTATCCAGTGCTGCAGGATCGACCTGACGCTGCCAGCCTTCGGGGAGGTGACCGATCTCTGTGGCCAGGTACAGCCGCAATACCGAAGGACGGTCCTTTGCCAGTCGGGCAGCCTCTGAGATATCCACGAAGGGTTTACCGTCCAGCACAGGACCGGACCCTGATGGGGCAGCTTCAGCGCAGCTCATGGCCAGCGGATCCAACCCTATCACGCGGGCACCACCACTATCGGAGGCGACTTCGAGCCAGGGCACCACGCAGAGGCCGTTCCGGCGCAAGTCGGCGAAGTCCTGTACCGATACGGCTTTACCATCCTGCCGCACCAGCACTTGCTGCCCGGCCAGCTGGCGATCTCCCGCTGCCATGCTGTCCCGAGCCTGGCTTGTCAGCGTCCAGACGCCAGACCAAAGGGCTGTGGCAAGGGTGAGAATCGCCAACAACGCCAATAACTGCAGGGGATGGCGACGGTAATGACTGAGCATGGCCCGCAGCAACATGGCTCAGGCCCCGCTCGCCAGGTCCAGGTGCTGGTCACAGCACGCTGCCAGCGAGAGGTCATGGGTGGCAAGCACCAGGGTGCAGCCGCTGTGCCGCTGCCACCGGAACAACTCATCGGCCACGGCACTGGCTGTATGACGGTCCAGGCTTCCTGTGGGCTCATCTGCCAGGATCAGGTCCGGCGCCATGGCAAACACCATCGCCAGCGCCGCGCGTTGCCGCTGCCCACCGGAGACCTGGTCCGGATACCGCTGCCCCAGCCCTTGCAGCCCCAGTCGCTCCAGCCAGTCGCGTACCGGACCAAAGGACTGGCCGGCCAGGTCGGCACGCAGGCGTACATTCTCTTCCAGGGTAAGGGCCGGCATCAGGTTGCTGTCCTGGAACACCACTCCGATCCTGCTCCGGCGCAGGTCCGCCCAGTCATCCGGGCCTAGGAGGCCGGCGGGCTCACCCAGCAATGCAAGCTGCCCAGCATCCGCTGAATCGAGCCCGCACAGGATGTTCAGCAGGGTGCTCTTGCCTGAACCCGACGGACCGGTCAGGGCAAGCGAACCACCCTGCTCCACGGTAAAAGTCAGTCCCTCGAAAACCGGCACCCGGCCTGCAGCTGTCCGGTACGACTTGTGGAGATCTGTTACCTCAATCGCCTTCACAATCCACTCCTTCAAGCGGGTACTGGAGCCCCCTGGCCGTTGGACTCAGGCTATAACGGGATTCAATGATGACCGGGGCGCCTGGCCCAGGGGAGGCTGAACCCGGTCCGGGGGCGTATGATGACAGATCACAGCCACCGGGGAGGACACTGACATGAATACACAGGCCATCTTCGAGTCTGTCATCCGGGACGCCCGGCCCTCGACGCTGCTGGTCACTGGCGGTGCCGCTGAAGCGGCTGCCAGGGGATGGCAGTCGTCGGCCAGCGACGTGCGAATTCATGTTCTGGACACGGGCCAGGGTGAGTTGGCCGGCCCCGGTGCAGAACCCCACGACCTCGCCCTGGTAGCCGATACGCTGGAGTCCATGGACCGGACTACGGGAACGCAGTTACTGGGCCAGCTACGCAACCTGGGTAACCGTCAGATTGCTGTGCTTGTGTCGAATACCAGCGAATGGAGATTGACCGACCTCGTTGCCCTGGGTTTTACCCGCCAGGCTGGTGGCGATGGGCGAAGCAGTCATAGCCTGTACACCTACAATATCGACACCTACAACCACAAGCGGGACTGGAACAACCCGAAATACTGGGCCAATCCGGAAATGTGGGACAAGGCGCGGTGGTAACGCCCACAGCCCTCAAGGCAACGCAACCGCCTCGAAACGGGCCAGCCCATGGCCCTGCTCATCCAGCAACTTGAGCACCTTGCCTTCCAGGAACACCCCGGCTGTATCGGCAAATACGTCGTACAGAACAGACTCATAGTTATCATCCGGGCAAGCCATGCGGGTGCTGGCCATGGAATCGAACAGCAGGTTGGCACCGGTTACTGTGTACTCACCCACAAAACGGTTGCAGCCGCTGAAGCCGTTAACCCTGCCATCATCCCGGAAAATCATGTGGGGCTCGCCCTGTTGCCCCTGCGGGACGTTCACCGCGTTGCCCCGAAGCTCCACAAGCTTCCAGTAGGTATTGGTCAGGGGCGCTGTAGGCACTGGCCCGCCCTGCTGTGATCCGGGTCCGGAAGCACAGGCAGCCAGCACCGCCAGGCAACCGAGCACGATAATCCGGCCAGCTACGCTCATTCCTTTCATGTTTGCTATCCCTCCTGAGTCTGCGGCCCGGGCTGCCCTTTCGAAAACGCCATCATACCAGTGCTGGCGGGAAACCGTCCGTAGCCCACATGACAATCCCGAAAATCGGCACACCAGCCCGCGGCATAGTGTCGCACAGGGCAGGATAAGCCTGTACGCAAGGAGGTCATACCCATAAAATTAAACTTATAAGCATATAACTAAAAATTACAAAAGAATCTCCCCTAAGGAGGACTTGCCATGTCCCGAAACCAGGATTCATCCCACGACCTCAGCCGACGCCGCTTCCTCCAACTTGGTGCCGGCGCTGGCACTGCAGCCCTGCTGACGTCTACCGGCCTGCAAGGGCAAACCGTCAATACCCGCGCCCATGTGGTGATCATCGGCGCCGGTGCCGGTGGTATGGCCGTCGCCAACCGTCTGTCTGACCGTCTGCGCGGTGGCAGGATTACCGTGGTGGAAGCCCGTGAGGTCCACCACTATCAGCCCGGCTGGACCCTGGTGGCATCCGGGGTATGGAGCCCGGACAAGACCACCCGCCCCAACAGCCAGTTCATGCCGCCCAACGTTGACTGGATTCGCTCCAGCGCAGCCGCCTTCGACCCGGATAACCGCACCGTCGACCTGGCCAATGGTGACCGGCTCAGCTACGACTACCTGGTGGTGGCCACTGGCATCCAGCTTAACTACGAACAGATCGAGGGCATGTCCGCCGACCTGGTGGGGCAACACGGTATCGGTAGTGTCTATGCCAGCCTGGAGGGGGCCACCCGCACCCGCGATGTGATTGACCAGTGGATCGCCACCGGCGGCGGCCAGGGCATTTTCACCCACGCCCCGACCCCGGTGAAGTGCGCCGGCGCCCCCCTGAAAATGACCTTCACCACCCTGTCGCGACTGGAAGCCTCCGGTAAGCGGGACAGCTTCGACGTGGACTTCTTTGCTCCAGGTGGCGGCCTGTTCAGCCAGCCGTGGGTCAACGATTTCGTCAAGCAGCGCTTTGATGAGCAGGGCGTCCAGCGGCATCACTTCCATACCCTGACCGCTATCAGCCCGCAGGATCAGCAGGCCACATTCACCCAGCAGGATGGCAGCAGCATCACCCGGGATTACGACTTCATCCATGTGGTGCCGCCCATGAGCGCGCCGGATGCAGTGCGCAACAGTGACCTGATTGCCAAGGAGGGCAAGTTCACCGGCAACTGGCTCGACGTTGATATCTACACGCTCCAGCACAACCGTTACCCGGAAGTGTTCGGCATCGGCGATGTTATTGGCGCCCCGCTCAACAAGACGGCCGCCAGCGTGAAGGCCCAGGCACCCATCGTGACCGAGAACCTGTTAGCGGCCATGCAGGGCAAACCCCTGCCCCGCAAGCACAATGGCTACACCTCGTGCCCGCTGATCACCAGTATCGGCAAGGCCATGTTGGTGGAGTTCGGCTACGACCTGGAGTTCCTGCCGTCGTTTCCCTTCATTGACCCGAAGGAAGAGTCCTGGGTGACCTGGACCTTCAAGGACAAAATGCTGCAGCCGGCCTACTACGCCGTTCTGGAAGGCCAGGCCTGAGGAGTGACATCATGACCATTGCCAGCATTCTCACCATTGTTCAGTATGCCCTTGCCCCCTACCTGTGGCTGATCGTCCTGGCCGCTGTGGTACTGCTGGGGGCCCAGCTGATCGCCCGTCTGGGCGGCTATCGTTACCTTCGACACAAAAGTGCCGTCGCCAACGGGCTCGCCCTCGTTGCCGGCCTGTCAGGTCTGGCCTGGATACCCGCATTTACCCACTCGCAACTGGCCTACGTTGCCACGACCTTTGACTGGGTCGTGATGATCGCCGCGATTATCGGCGTCGCCATTTTTGCCCTGTTGGTGTTCCATCCCCTGAGCTATCTGCTGCGCGCCCGTCACTGACGGGGCCAGCGGTCGTATTCCCCTGTGGCAGCCAGGTGCTAGAATCATCGGACAGCCCCCTGACCGACCAGCAAGGCTGAGCGGTGGGGGGCAACCGACATGAATTCCAGCAAACACGAGGATGCCATGGCAGCCATCAGCCAGGAGCGCGCCCGGGAGGAACTTGACCGGGAAAGCAGCAAGGTAAACCGGGACGACATCGAAGCCCTGCTGGAACGGCAGAAAAAGATCGAGGCCAAGGTGCAGGCCGGGGGCAAGCTTGAGCGGTTTTCCACGGATATCCGCCTGATGTTTTCGCTGCTACGGGATTACTGGAACGGCCGGTACAGACAGATTCCCTGGAAAAGCGTGGCGGCCATAGCCGGCGCCCTGCTCTATGTACTGAACCCCCTTGACCTGATTCCCGATGTGCTGATCGGCTTTGGGCTGCTGGACGATGCCGGCGTGGTGGCCCTGTGCCTGAAAATGGTGGAATCGGACCTGCACCGCTACGCTGCCTGGAAGGAGTTGGACGCCGAGGCGGCTGCCCGCGCCTGAAAGCCGGTTTGATGTGCATCAACGTCCTGACCGGCGCCATGGCGTAGGGTGAACGCACATCAGTGTCAGCCATCGTCCAACAATTATCAGGGCCCGCCATGGATTTTGATTATTCGGAAGACGCCCGCCAGGTCCAGGACCTGATGCGGCGATTCATGAAAAAACACGTACTGCCCCGCAACAGCGACTGGTTGCGCAGCGCCGAGGACGGCGTCTATCCGCTGGATATTATCGAGCCCATCAAGGCCCAGGCCCGGGAAGACGGCCTCTGGAACCTGTTTCTTCCAGAGCTGAAAGAACACGAACCGGGCACCCCCATGTCCAACCTCGACTACGCCCCACTGGCCGAAATCATGGGCCGGCTGCCATGGGCCGCCGAACTATTCAACTGCAGCGCCCCGGACACCGGCAATATGGAACTGCTGCATCGGTTCGCGACCGATGAGCAGTACGAGACCTGGCTGAAACCCCAGCTTGACGGCACCATTCGCTCCTGTTTCGCCATGAGCGAGCCGGACACGGCCTCCTCCGACGCCACCAATATCAGCACGACCATCCGGCGCGACGGTGACGAGTATGTGGTGGATGGCCGTAAATGGTTCATTACCGGCGCCAATCACCCCAACTGCCGCTTTGCAATCGTACTGGGCCGTTGCGATGACGGCCCCGGCGACAGCCGCCACCACGAGCACTCCATGGTCATCGTGCCCATGGACGCCCCCGGCCTTGAGGTTGTCCGCAACATTCCCATCATGCAGCACCACTCCCCAGAGGGACATTGCGAGATCGCCTTCCGCAACGTGCGGGTCCCGGCGAAGAACCTGCTGGGCAAACCCGGCGAAGGCTTTGCCATGGCCCAGGCACGCCTGGGACCCGGCCGGGTGCATCACTGCATGCGTACCATCGGGCAGTGTGAACTGGCACTGGAAATGATGACTGAGCGAGCGCTGGAGCGCCGCACCTTCGGCAAGTTCCTCAGTGAGTTCGAAAACGTGCGGGACTGGATTGCGGAGTCACGACTGGAAATCGACCAGGCCCGCCTGCTGGTGTTACAGGCGGCCTGGAAGATGGATCAGTACGGCAACCAGGCAGCGAGAGTGGACGTATCCGCCATCAAACTGGTGGCCGCGCGCCTTCAGACCCGTGTCGTGGACCGGGCGATGCAGGTGTTCGGTGCCATGGGCCTGACACCAGACACTCCCCTCGCCTACCTGTGGACCTGGGGAAGGGCCCTGCGCTTCCTCGACGGCCCGGATGAGGTGCACCTGCGTACCGTGGCCCGGGCTGAAATCGAGAAGGCCAAGGAGCACCGGGGCTCAACGGCGGCTTACTACAACCTCCGCTGAGCCTCTGATGCCCTGTCAGGGGATCGCTGCCAGTCAGCCTCACTCTGCTGGCGCTGTTCCCCTTTCCTCGGCAAAGCGGATGTAGAAATCCAGGCTGCCCGGGTTAGCCATGGCATCCGGACTCGCCACCTGGGACAGGGGCTTGCCGAGCAACAGCTTGCGGATGGGCAGCTCCATTTTCTTGCCGGTCAGCGTGTAGGGAATCTCCGCTGTCGGGATGATCTCATTGGGCACGTGACGGGCTGACAGGTTGTCCCGGATGGCCGCGCGGATTCGCCCTTTCAGGTCATCGTCCAGGGTGACACCTTCACGTAACACCACAAACAGTGGCATGTAGGACTCCCGACCCAGGTATTCCAGGTCAACAATCAGCGAATCCATCACTTCCGGAATCTCTTCCACCACCCGGTAGATTTCACCGGTGCCCATACGCACGCCCTGGCGGTTGATGGTGGTGTCCGAACGGCCATAGATGATGGCGCCACCCCGTGGCGTAATGCGAATCCAGTCACCGTGACGCCAGATCCCCGGATAGGTATCGAAGTAGCTGTCATGATAGCGATGGCCACCTTCATCACCCCAGAAGTAGAGGGGCATGGAAGGCATGGGCTTGGTGACAACCAGCTCACCCACCTCGTCTTCCAGCGGCTTACCGTCTTCATCAAAGGCATACACGGCTGTACCCAGGGTGCGACACTGCATCTCACCGGCGTACACCGGCATGATGGGGTTACAGCCGACATAGAAAGCGGCGACGTCGGTACCACCGCTGATGGGTGCCACCAGCACGTTGTTACCGATCTCGTTCATGATCCACTTGTAACCTTCATCCGGCAGCGGCGAGCCGGTGGAGCCGACAGAGTGAATTCCACTGAGATCCGCATACTCCCGCGGGTGAATCTCTGCCTTCTTGCAGTTGAGGAAGTACGCAGCACCGGCGCCGAAGAAGGTTACGCCCGCCTCCCCGGCAAATCGCCACAGGGTACCCAGATCCGGATAGCCGGGATTGCCGTCGTAGATGCAGATGGTGGATCCCAGCAGCAAGCCGCCGATCTGGGCATTCCACATGATCCAGCCCGTCGTGGTGAACCACAGGTACCGGTCATCCGGCTGCAGGTCCATGTGCAGGCCCTGGCCCTGCAGCCCTTCCAGCAGGGCGCCGCCATGGCTGTGCACAATGGGCTTGGGCATGCCGGTGGTGCCGGAGGAATAAACCACCCACAGGGGATGGTCAAAGGGCAGCTGCTCGAAGCTCATGGGCTCGTCATGGGCCAGCATATCTGACCAGGCCACACTGTTTTCCAGGGCCGCCCCGGCGTCCAGGTAAGGCAACAGCACCACCTGCTCCAGGGTGGGCAATTCCTCCCGCAGCTGCTTCACAACATCCATGCGACTGAAATCCTTGCCGCCATAGCGATAGCCGTCTACCGCAATCATGACCTTGGGATCGATCTGACGGAACCGGTCAATCACGCTACGGGTGCCCATATCCGGCGAGCAGCTCGACCAGATGGCACCGATGCTGGCACACGCATAGAAGGCGACAACCGTTTCAGGAATATTCGGCAGATAGGCCACCACGCGATCGCCGGACTTTACACCCATCTGGCGCAGGGCATGGGCGAAGGAAGCGACCTGTTTCTTGAGATCACCCCAGGATAGCTCCTGCAGCTCACGGATCTCGGAGCGGGAAATGATCGCGGGGCGCCCGGGTTCATCTTCATGGTAACGGAAGGCCTGCTCGATCATGTTCATTCGTGCGCCGTCAAACCAGGTAGCGCCCGGCATCCTGTAGTCGCTGAGCACGCTGGAGTAGGGCGCGGAATGGCGGATATCGAAATAGTCCCAGAAGGCAGCCCAGAACTCTTCCAGGTGATCCACTGACCACTGCCAGAGCGAATTATAGTTATCGAAGGTCAGGCCCTTGTTGTCCGTCAGCCACTGCATAAAATCATGCATGCGGCTACGTTCGATACGGGCCTGGTCGGGTTGCCAGAGGCATTCGGGGGTCTGGTCTGTCATGGCTATCTCCATTGTTGTTGGTTATCGTGAGCTTGCCCGGGGCACAGGTTGCTTTCATCTCACTGTGATTTTCTGGCGTCGCCGGCTACAGTAAAAATCCGGTAAACGCGAATTTACCGGTTGAACTGATTGAGTAAATCAACTATACCTTTGATTCGAGGGGCAAAACGCAACTGCCTGAATCGTTCACCAATTTCAGGAGGTATTTTCATAGTAAAAAATAATGAAAGTCCAGATTGAATAGAACAAGCGCTCGCTATACAGTCTGAACCACTCAGAAACAAATACAAGAAGACAGCTGCCGTGTTGGCAGCGAATATCAGGAGAAAATCATGCTACGAAACAAGAAGACCGGACTGTTCACCGGCACCATGATCGGCCTTTCCATGGCCATTTCATCCATCACCTACGCCCAGGAAGGTCCGATCCGGATCTCCTACATTGAACCGCTCTCCGGCCCCTTCGCCAACGTGGGTGACGCCGGCCTCAAGCATTTCCGCTTTGCCGCTGAAAAAATGAACGAGCAGGGTGGCATCCTCGGCCGCGATATCGAAATCGTCGCCATGGACAACAAGCAGAGCCCCTCTGAGTCAGTACAGCTGGTTCAACGCTCCATCGATGAAGGCATCAACTTTGTCACCCAGGGCAACGGCTCCAACGTGGCCGGCGCCATGGTCGAGGCGGTGGATCGCAACAACCGCCGTAACGAAGACAACAAGGTACTTTACCTGAACTACGCCGCAGTGGACCCGGCCCTCACCAATGAGCGCTGCAGCTTCTACCACTTCCGTTTTGATGCCGCTTCCGACATCAAGCTCGAAGCACTGTCCAACTACATGAAGTCTCGCGATGATGAAATCGACAAGATCTTCCTGATCAACCAGGACTACTCTCACGGGCAGTTCATCTCCAAGCGCATGAAGGAGCTGGTGGACGAGAAGGGCATCGAGGCTGAAATCGTCGGCGACGTACTGCACCCGATCGCCCAGGTTCGGGACTTCTCCCCGTACATCTCCCGCATCCAGCAATCCGGTGCCGATACCGTGGTATCCGGCAACTGGGGTAACGATCTGTCCCTGCTGGTACGCGCCATCGACAGCGCCGGCCTGGACGTGAACATCTACACATACTATGGCGGTGGCCTGGGTACTCCGGCAGCCGTTGGCCCCCGTGGTGAAGGTATCCTTTACCAGATCACCGAATGGCATGCAGACGTGAACGTCGACGAGGGCCTCACCGAGTACGAGAAGTGGTTCCAGGAGTTCAAGGAACGCTACCCGGAAATCGACTGGTACTATCACCGCATCTACAATCAGATGCACATGCTGAAAGCAGCCATCGAGGAAGTGGGCAACGCCGAGGATATCGACGCCATCGCCCGGGCGCTGGAAGGCATGGAATTCGAGTCCCAGACTGGCACCATCACCATGCGTGCCCAGGATCACCAGATCCTGCAGCCCATGTACATGTCCGTGATGGACACCAACGCCAAGTACGATGCTGACAACTCTGGTGTCGGCTTCCGTACCGTGGCCAACATCCCTGTTGAACAGGCTACGGTTGATACCACCTGCGACATGAGACGTCCGTAAGCCCCAGCCATACTCCGGTGGCGCAATGCCACCGGAGCTTTTCAGAAAAATAAACCAGGATTCGTCTCACCATGCTCGAAACCATCGCTTATTCGATTTTCAATGGCGTGCTCTACGGTACGCTGCTGTTCATGATGTCCAGCGGCCTGACCCTGATCTTCGGGATGATGGGTGTCTTGAACTTTGCTCATGCCAGCTTCTATATGCTGGGTGCCTATTTCGCCTATACCTTTGGCCTGGGAACCGGCTTCTGGGTGGCACTGTTCCTCGCCCCGATTGCCGTCGGCGCCATGGGCGCCCTGGTTGAACGCTATGGCCTGCGCCGGGTTCACCAGTATGGTCATGTACCGGAACTGCTCTTCACCTTTGGCCTGGCCTATGTGATCGAGGAACTGGTTGCCCTGTTCTGGGGTACCGTGCCGGTTGCCTACAAGGCCCCTGCCGCCCTGAACACCACCGCATTCACCATGTTCGGCCTGGATTATTCCTGGTTCAAGGTCTTTATCCTGCTGGTTGCCGTCGCCATGTTTGTCGGGCTCTGGGCCCTGATCAAGAAAACCCGTGCCGGCCTGATTATCCAGGGCGCCCTGTCCCGTCCGGATATGGTTGGCGCACTGGGTCATAACGTACCCATGGTCTTTACCCTCGTATTCGCCTTTGGCTGTGCCCTGGCTGGCCTTGGCGGCGTCGTCGGCGGCATTCACTTTGTCACCGACCCCGGCATGGCGTTCATGATGGGCCCGATTGTCTTCGTTGTGGTGGTGCTTGGGGGCCTGGGCTCGGTTCCCGGGGCACTGGTCGCCTCCCTGATCATCGGCATCCTGCAGACCTTCTTCCTGTCAGTGAACTTCTCCCTGGCCGACAGCATTGGCACGTTGGGCATCGAGAATTCCGGCTTCTTCGGTGTGCTCTGGCATATGGAAGCTACCCGTATTGCCCCCGTACTTCCGTTCCTGCTGCTGGTACTGACCCTGATCTTCAGACCCCGTGGCCTGTTCGGGAAGCGTGAAGCATGACAACCACAACAACAACGCAACAGGAAACCAAATCTATGGCTACCAATACCGCAGCAGGAAGCACTAACCTGCTGAAGTTATGGCCCTGGGTGGTCGTACCGCTTGTGGCGATCGTGCTGCCCTTCCTCTTTGATTCGGGTCATGCCATCAACCTGCTCAGCCATATGGGCGTGGCGATTATCTTTGCCCTGTCCTATAACATGCTGCTGGGCAATACCGGCCTGCTGTCCTTCGGGCACGCGGTCTACTATGGCCTCGGCGCCTACGTGGCCATGCACCTGCTACGCAGCATCAATGATGCCGGCGGCGAAGGCCTGCCCATTGAACTGCTTCCCCTGGTGGGCGCCGGTGCCGGCCTGTTTTTCGGCATTATCTTCGGCACCTTCTCGGTTCGCCGGGCCGGCGTCGTCTTTGCGATGATCACCCTGGGCCTGGGCGCCCTGGTGCACTCCAGCTCGCTGATGTTCACCGATTTCTTCGGTGGCGAGGCAGGCCTGTTCGGCTACCGGGACGAAGCGCCGTCGCTGTTTGGCGTGGACTACGCCCCCAGCCGTAACGTGTACTTCCTGGTGGTGGCCTGGGCAATGATTGCAGCCATCCTGATCTACCTGCTCAAGAAGACGCCGCTGGGCTGGATGGCGAACGCCGTCCGGGATAACCCGGAACGGGCCCAGTTCGTGGGTTATGACCCCACCATCGTGCGCTTCATCCAGTTTGCCTTGTCAGCGATGTTTGCCGGCCTTGCCGGTGGCCTTTTCGTGATCACCGACGAGATCGTCAACGACGAAGCTGTGAACGCACTCACGTCAGGTGCTGTATTGCTGGGCACCTATATCGGTGGCATCGGCTACTTCATCGGCCCGATCGTGGGTGGAACGCTGGTGACTTTCCTTGAGAGCTCCCTCTCCGCCTACACCGAGGCCTGGGTGCTGTATTTCGGCCTGATGTTCATCGCCATCGTCATGTTTGCCCCCATGGGCCTTGTGGGTATCGTCCATACCCAGTACCTCAACTGGAAAGCGGGCGGCTGGAAAGGCAACACCGGTGCCCGGCTGTATATCCTGCTGACCGGCCTGGTAGGCATATTTGGACTGGTCTGCGTGATCGAGCTGGCCTACCACTACTTCCGTAGCTGGGATCCGAGCGCTCCCTTCGCCCTGATGGGTGTCACCGTTGATGCAACCAACGCCCTGCCCTGGCTGGTGTCCTTTGGTATCGCCATCATCGGTTTCGGGCTGATGCTGTTCCACGGCAACCCGATGCTCAAGCGTAAACTCGGCGCCAAGTCAGACGGAGGTAAGGCATGACTACCCGTAACGCACTCGAACTCAAGGGCGTAAAGAAGAACTTCGGGCGCGCCGAGATCATCCGCGGTCTGAACCTCGAGGTTCATGAACACGAACGCCACGTGATCATCGGCCCCAATGGTGCCGGCAAGTCCACCATGTTCAACCTGATCAGTGGACGGATGAAGGTTTCCGACGGCTCTATCAAGCTGTTCGGTAACGATATTCACAACCTGCCGGCCCACAAGGTCAACCGCATGGGCCTGAGCCGCAGCTTCCAGGTAACCAACCTGTTCCAGAACATGACGGTTATGGAGAACCTGCGTTGCTCGCTGCTCTGGTCGGAAGGTCATAAATACGCCTTCTGGAAGAGCGTCATGGGCCAGCAGGCGGTGACGGATCGGGCCTACGAACTGGCCGAGCGCCTGAACCTGACCGAGCAGGCCGAGATTCCGGCGTCCCTGCTCACCTACGCCCAGCAACGGTCACTGGAGATCGGCTGTACCGTTGCTTCTGGTGCCAAGGTGATCCTGCTGGATGAGCCCACGGCGGGCATGAGCCGTACCGAAGCCAACGACGTCATTCAGCTGATCCAGCGTATGACCGGCGAAAACACCCTGGTGGTGGTAGAGCACGACCTGAGCGTGGTCTTCGAACTGGCAGACCGCATTTCCGTACTGGTGTATGGCGAAATCATCGCCACCGGCACCCCGGAAGAAATCCGCAACAACGCGGCCGTTCAGGAAGCCTATCTCGGTACGGAGGTCCACTGATGCTCAAGATCCAGGATTTACACGCCTACTATGGCAAGAGCCACGTGCTTCGTGGCGCCAACATGACCGTTAACCGTGGGGAAATTGTCAGCCTGCTGGGCCGTAACGGGGTCGGGCGCTCAACCCTGTGCAAGGCCGTTATGGGCCTGGTACCGCCGGTGGGACATATCGAGTTCGATGGCAAGACCATCAGTGGCAAGCAATCCCATGAGATTGCCCACGCCGGCATTGGCTATGTCCCCGAAGACCGGGCGATTTTCCCGGGCCTCTCGGTGGTACAGAACCTCGAACTTGGCATGAAGAAAAAGGGCCAGACCGGTGAGAAGTGGACCCTCGACAAGGTCTACGAGTGGTTCCCCCGCCTGAAGGAGCGCGAGCATACCCCGGCAGAGGTGCTGTCCGGTGGTGAGCAGCAGATGCTCAGCATGTTCCGCGCCCTGATGGGCGACCCCCAGTGCATACTTGTGGACGAACCCACCGAGGGCCTCGCACCCAAGGTCGTCGCCGATGTAGCTGCCATCCTCAAACAGATGGCAGAAGATGGCCTGGCGGTACTTCTGGTAGAGCAGAAGCTCTCCATCGCCCTGGACATCGCTGACCGCATCTACATCATGGGTGACGGGAATATTGTCTACGAAGGCACACCTGAAGAGCTGAAAAACAACCCCGAAATCCGCAAAGAATGGCTGGAGGTCTAGGAAGCAGCCCACCCGGAGCAACTTGCCCCGGGTGGGCCGCCCCGGAAACTGTCAATGGCAAAACTGCTTAACGATCGCGATCTCGAATTCCAACTCTACGAAGTCCTCGACACCGAATCCCTGCTGCAACGGCCCCGCTACGCGGAGCATGACCGTGCCATCTTCGATGCCACGCTCAACACCGCACGGGATATCGCTGCCGAGTATTTCGCGCCCCACAATCAAAAGGGTGATGCCAACGAACCCACGTTCGACGGCGAAAAGGTTACCCTGATCCCGGAAACCCAGCCGGCGTGGAACGCCTTCGCCGAAGCCGGTTTCCTGGCATCCCACCACGACTTCGACGACGGCGGCTCACAGCTGCCGGAAGTGGTGCTGCGGGCCAGCATGGCCTATTTCAACGCCGCCAACGTCTCCAGCACCGCCTACTCGTTTCTCACCATCGGCGCCGCCAACCTGCTCAAGAGCTTTGGCAGCGACGAGCTGAAAGGCAAGTACCTGCCGTCCATGCTCGATGGCCGTTACAGCGGCACCATGGCACTGACCGAGCCAGGCCAGGGCTCTGCCCTCGGCGATCTGCGAACCATGGCGAAGCCGGCCGATGACGGCAGCTATCGACTGTTCGGCAACAAGATGTACATCTCCGGTGGCGACCATGAGCTGACCGACAACATCGTCCACATGGTGCTGGCCCGCATCGAGGGCGCACCAGCCGGTGTTCGCGGCATCTCCCTGTTCCTGGTACCCAAGTTCCACGTCAACGACGACGGTACCCGGGGCGACCGCAACGATGTCGCACTTGCTGGCCTGCTGCACAAGATGGGCTACCGGAACACCACGTCCACCGTACTGAACTTTGGCGAGAAAGACGGTGCCGTCGGCTACCTGGTGGGCGAGCCCAACAAGGGCCTGGGCTACATGTTCCAGATGATGAACGAAGCCCGCATTGGTGTCGGGCTGGGCGCTGCCGCCATGGGTTACCAGAGCTACCTGGAAGCCCTGGACTACGCCCGCGACCGTCCACAGGGCCGCCTGCCCGGCAACAAGAACCCGGACGCACCCCAGGTCAAGATCGTCGAACACGCGGACGTGCGCCGCATGCTGCTGATGCAGAAGGCCTACGCCGAAGGCAGCCTGGCCCTTTGCCTCTACGCCAGCACACTGGTGGAAGACGCCCACACCGCAAAAGATGAAAGCGAACGCAAAGCTGCCGCTGAACTGCTTGACCTGATCACCCCCATGGTCAAGACCTGGCCGTCCAAGTACGGAGTCATCGCCTCGGACCTCGGCATCCAGGTTCTCGGTGGCGCCGGCTATACCCGGGAATACCCGCTTGAGCAGCTTTACCGGGACAACCGCCTGAACCCCATCCACGAGGGTACGGAAGGCATCCAGGGCATCGACCTGCTGGGTCGCAAACTGGGACCGAAGGGCGGTGACGGCTACGCCGAATTCCAGCGTCGCATCCAGGCAACGCTGGATGAAGCCGCCAACCTGGACACCTGCGGGCCACTGGCCAGCCAGCTGACACAAGCACTGGACACCCTGAAATCGGTAACCTCTGACCTTCAGAAGCAACTGGCGGCCGACCCGGACCACGGCCTGTCCAACGCCACCATGTACCTGGACATGTTTGGCAAGGTACTGGTGGGCTGGATCTGGCTCAAGCAGGCCATGGCGGCCGAGAAGGCCCTCGCTGCCGGCGCATCCGGTTCGGAGGAGCAGTTCTACCAGGGCAAGGTCCATGCGGCCCGCTATTTCATGAACTGGGAACTGGCTCCGCTCGACGGCTACGCCCGGCTACTGGCTAACGGTAACCGCGACAACCTGGATATGCAGAACGACTGGTTCTGATGTTCGCCAGGTTTTGAGTTTGCCTTCCGGAGCCTGATCATGCCCCAAGGCGGTTACCCGAAAGCCTGAAGCAAGGTGGCGGGTGTGGCTTTCCGGGACCTTCAAAAACATGGACGTTTTTGAAGAGCCTACATGGATGTATTCACGGCGTGTCCCGGAAAGCCATGCCCGCCGGCTTGCCTTCCCCGAAATCTCGATATTCAAACTCCAAACTACGCCACTGGAGCAGTAAGCAATGACAAGCCCCCAAGACCACTACACCCCGGAACAACAGCAAGCCCTGGACCATGTAAAACAGGCCGAGAAAGTCGCGAGCGACATCCCCGGCATCAGCCCGGATATCCAGTTGCGCCCCATCAGGAAAGTGGCCGTTATCGGCGCCGGTACCATGGGCGGCGGCATTGCCATGAACTATGCCAATGCCGGCATCCCGGTAGTAATGCTGGAGCTCAAGCAGGAAGCCCTGGACAAGGGCCTGGACATCATCCGCAAGAACTACCAGCGCACCGTCAGTAAGGGCAAACTGAGCCAAGAGGAAATGGACCAGCGCATGGCCCTGCTCTCCGGCACCCTCAGCTACGACGACCTGGGTGATGTCGACCTGGTGATCGAAGCCGTCTTCGAGAGCATGAACGTCAAGAAACAGGTGTTCGGCACCCTCGACAAGGTGTGCAAGCCCGGCGCCATCCTGGCCTCCAACACCTCCACCCTGGACGTGGACGAGATCGCCGCATCCACCAACCGCCCCCAGGACGTGATCGGCCTGCACTTCTTCAGCCCGGCTAACGTGATGCGGTTGCTGGAAATCGTTCGGGGCGAGAAAACCGCTGACGATGTGCTGGCCACCTGCCTGGATATGGCAAAGACCATCAAAAAGGTAGCGGTGGTTTCCGGGGTATGCTTCGGCTTTATCGGCAACCGCATGCTCGAGCCTTACGCCCGTGAAGCCCACCGCCTGATACTGGAAGGCGCCACCCCGGCCCAGGTGGACGGCGTGATGACCTCCACCGGCCTGGCCATGGGTGTACTGTCCATGTACGACCTGGCCGGTATCGACGTGGGCTACCTGGTACGGGAATCCCGCCGGGATGAAATCAGCCAGGACCCGGGCTACTGCAAACTGGCGGACGAGCTCTATCACCTGGGCCGTTACGGTCAGAAGACCGGTCGCGGGTTCTATATCTATGAAGACCGGGAAAAGAAAGAAGATCCCGAGGTCCTCGAGCTGGCCCAGAAGATCGCCACTGACCTGGGCATCGAGCGCCGGGAAATCAGCAACGAGGAAATCCATGATCGCTGTCTGTACATGCTGATCAACGAGGGTATCCAGATTCTGGACGAGGGCATTGCCCTGCGCAGTGGTGATATCGACCTGGTGTGGATCAACGGTTACGGCTTTCCGGCCTGGCTGGGTGGTCCCATGCATTACGCCGAGCAGATCGGGTTGGAGAAGATCCTGGACACGATCCGCCACTATCGCGATACCCTGGGTGATTACGGCACAATGTGGTTTGAGCCGGCGCCGCTGTTGGAAAAGCTGGTTGCGGAAGGCAAGACAAAGATCGAAAAAGTCTGAAGCTGAAAAACGATCTGGCAGGGTAACCAAAAAAGTTTTAAAGGCGGACAGCACGGAGTTCACACGGACTTCCGGTGGGGGTACTTCCGCAGCAGGGCCATGGGTGAGACAAGCGTTTATGAAGCGCAGCTTCATGCGCAGGCGAACGACCGCCATCTGTGATGGTGGGCCGGACCAGCCCGGTGCAAGGTCGGTCCAGGACGGGCCGTGAATTGCAGCGGAGGAAGTACCCCCACCGGGAGGCCAGGCACCGCAATTAACAGGCTGGGGCATCGGCCTGCGGAACAGCTCAAAGGCACGCGGGCAGACCTGATTAAAGGAGTAACCAGCTAAACCGTCGCTCGCCCGCCGGGACATGCTTTCTCCGCCGCAATTCAGGGGCCATCCATGGCACCCGCCTTGCTCCGCGCCATCCATGGCGCTGCTGCGAAAGCATGTCCCGCCGGTCGATCGACTCCGTGCAGGACCCGGGCTTGCTCCGTGAACGCTAACAAATTCAACCCGGTTTAATGTCGTCCGGGCGTGATACCTAATAAACACCAAGAGGAAGAGATCATGAGAGAAGCAGTCATCGTATCCACCGCACGTACCCCCATTGGCAAAGCCTTCCGGGGTCTGTTCAACAACACCAAATCGCCCACCATGGCCTCCTTCGCCATCAAGGCTGCCGTTGAGCGCGCCAAGGTTGACCCGGCAGAGATCGAAGACCTGGTGATGGGTACCGCTATGCAAGGCGGCACTGCCGGTATGAACCTGGGACGCCTGGCAGCATTGGCCTCAGGGCTGCCCCTGACCGTCAGTGGCATGACCATCGACCGCCAGTGCGCCTCTGGCCTGATGGCAATCGCGACCGCCGCCAAGCAGATCATGTATGACGGCCAGGACGTCGCCATTGGCGCCGGACACGAGAACATTTCCCTGGTTCAGCAGAAGAACTTCGAGTGGATGGCCAGCGAGCGTGACGAGACCGTCATCAAACATGCGGCTCACGCCTACATGCCAATGCTGGAAACCGCGGAGAACGTGGCCAAGGTCTACGGCATCAGCCGTGAGGCCCAGGACGAATATGCGCTTCAGTCCCAGCAGCGCACCGCTGTCGCCCAGGAAAAGGGCCTGTACGATGACGAAATTGTACCGGTCACCACCACAAAGGCGGTGATGAACAAGGAAACCAAGGAAGTCACCTACGAAGAAGCCACCCTCGACAAGGACGAAGGCAACCGTCCGTCCACACAGCTGGAAGGCCTGGCAGGCCTCAACCCGGTCATCGAAGGCGGCTGCATCACTGCCGGCAACGCCAGCCAGCTCTCCGATGGCGCCAGCGCCTGCGTGCTGATGGACTCCAAGCTGGCCGAACAGCGTGGCCTGCAGCCCCTGGGTGCCTACCGTGGCATGGCCGTCGCGGGCCTCAAGCCCGAAGAAATGGGTATCGGCCCGGTCTACGCCGTACCCAAGCTGCTCAAGCAACATGGCCTGAAAGTGGACGATATCGGCCTGTGGGAGCTGAACGAAGCCTTCGCCGTACAGGTGCTGTACTGCCGCGACAAGCTGGGTATCCCCGATGAGCGCCTGAACGTCAACGGTGGCGCCATCTCCATCGGTCATCCCTACGGCATGAGTGGTGCCCGGATGGTAGGTCACGCGCTGCTGGAAGGTAAGCGTCGTGGCGTCAAATACGTGGTCGTTACCATGTGTGTCGGCGGCGGTATGGGCGCAGCTGGTCTGTTCGAGGTGCTGTAATGAGCCATCCCCTTGATGCATTCTCGCTCAAGGGCAAAACCGTCATGGTCACTGGTGCTTCCAGTGGCCTTGGCGCACACTTTGCCCGTATCTGCAGCCAGGTAGGCGCCCGTGTTGTCATCGGCGCTCGCAGGGTAGAAAAACTCAATCAGCTCGCTGACGACATTCGTGGCAATGGTGGCGATGTCCTCGCCGTTGCCATGGATGTTACCTCCCGCGACAGCGTCGAAGCCGCCTTCGACGCCGCCGAGGAAGCCTTCGGCGTGGTGGACGTGGTACTCAACAACGCCGGTGTCGGCGGTGCCGCCCGGGCGCTGGAAATCAGCGAAGAGGACTGGCGTTTCATGCTGGGCACCAACCTGGACGGTGTCTGGCGTGTGGCCCAGTGCGCCGGTCAGCGACTGGCGAAGGCCGGCAAGCCCGGCAGCATCGTCAATATCGCGTCGATCCTTGGCCTTCGTGTGGGCAAGGGGCTGAGCCACTATGCCACCTCCAAGGCAGCGGTGGTGCAGCTTACCAAGTCCCTGGGCATGGAGCTGGCTCGATACAGGATCCGGGTCAATGCCATTGCACCGGGCTATTTCCGCACCGAGATCAACGAGGATTTCTTCGACACCGAACAGGGTCAGGAATTTATCCGCAAAGGCGTACCCATGCGCCGTCTCGGCCAGCTCGACGAGCTTAACGGCGCCATGCTGTTGCTCGCCAGTGATGCCGGTCAGTTCATGACTGGCTCTGTGGTCACAGTGGATGGCGGCCACGTGGTCAACCCGCTGTAAACCATTCCGGCCACGCTCTCGTGGCCGGAATCCTCCCCATCAACCTTACGAAACCATTAATCCCTCCGCTCTTTCCTGTACCCGCGGGCAACCCGTTGCCATCATGTAGGGACGGATCACTCACCAAAGCAGGGATGGAATGCAAAGTCGTTCAGGCAACACCCCTTCATCCGGCGACGACCAGAAAGGCCGGTCCGTTGCGGCCAATGCCATCAATTTCTACTATATCGCCCCCATTCTCATCGCCGGTATGGGCTTTATCGTTTTCCTGGACTGGGCGCAGGCCGTACTGCTGCCATTGGTAGCAGGCATCATGATCAGCTATGCACTGGACCCGGTGGTCTCGTCACTGGACCGTCTGCGTGTTCCCCGGCCGATCAGTGCCGCCCTGGTACTCAGCAGTTTGCTGGCGATTCTGGCCCTGGCAGCAATGCCCCTGCAAAGCGAAGCCATGAAAATGCTGGAACGCATCCCGGCCGCCGTGCAGCAATTCGAGCGGGAGAGCAGCCGTCAGCCCAAGTCTGAAGGGCTGATGGAGAAAGCACAGGAGGCCGCCAAGGAGATCGAGGAATCAGCTTCCAAATCCAGGGAGGAGCAAAGCGGCCGTGTACAGGCGACAGCCGTGCGTGTCGTTGAAGAGCCTTTCAACCTCAGGGACTACCTTATGGAACGCGCAGCGGGCGGAACCATGATGGTTACCCAGCTGTTCTCCGTGCTGTTCCTCGTCTACTTCGTACTCGCCATCGGCAAGCTCTACAAGCGCAAGATTGTGCGCATGTCCGGTCCGGATTTTCACAGCATGCGCAAGGTTGCTCGCATGCTGAATGAATTCCACTACCAGATGCGCCGGTTCATCTTCGTCATGTTCCTGGGCGCGGTGTTCGTTGGTGTTCTCACCTGGCTGGCATTCATGTACATAGGCGTTGAACAATCCCTTCTGTGGGGTGTTTTGGCTGGTATTGCCAGTGCCATTCCCTACCTGGGCCCGTTTCTGGTCTTTATCGGTTCCGGTGCAGCAGCCTTTATCCAGTTCGGTTCCATGGATATGGCGATTGCCGTGTCAGGGGCATCACTGGTGATTACCAGTATCCAGGGCTACCTGCTGACGCCATGGCTCACCAGCCAGGTATCCAGTCTCAACGCCGTAGTCATCTTCATCGGCCTTCTGTTCTGGGGCTGGCTGTGGGGCCCCGTGGGGCTGATTCTGGCCACGCCGATCCTGATGATGACCAAGACACTGTGCGACCATGTGAAGAATCTGCAGGGGCTGGGGGAGTTGCTCGGAAAATAACCGGTGAGAGTATTCTAACGACAGGTAATATGTGATCAAATTCATGCACAAAAATTACCGGATCGCAGAGCCCATGGACGCCCACCCGGATACTCTCACACAGCTGGCCCGCCCCCACCGCAAGGCAGTACTGGTCGCCCTGCTCTGGATCACCATCAGCGGGGGCATTCTTTTCGGCTTCCTCAATGCCATGAAAGGCACCTGGGCCCTGGCCGGCGTGGAATGGGGTATGGGTCTCTACTCAGCTGTCCTGCTGTACTACGCCCACCGGACCCGGCACCTGGAGCGGTGGATACTGGCGTATATCTTCCCCTTCTTCACTGCCATGATGATCGCCCTCGCCACACCAACGGCCAGCGTGACCATATTCGGCTGGGTACTACTGATCCCGCTGGTGAGTCACCTTCTGCTGGGTCGCCGTGCAGGCCTGGCCATCTCCCTGCTGTTTATCGTCGTCGCCGCCATTATCTTCCTGTGGAGGTTCATGGATGACACGGCCGTCATGGATGCTCGCTCGGTTGCCAACATGATTGTCCTGACGGCATGCATCACGGTGTTTTCCCATGTTTACGAAGTCAGCCGTGAGCGCAGTGAGACCCAGTTGCTGCATATGGCGCAGACCGACTTCCTCACCGGGTTGCCCAACCGGTCCCGTATCAAGATGTTCTTCGAACGGGAAAAAAGCCGTGCGGTGCGTGAGGGGCAGCCATTGTCACTGCTGGTCATCGACCTGGACCACTTCAAGCAGGTGAATGACCACCATGGCCATGAGGCGGGTGACCGCGCCCTGATCTTCTTTGCCGACCTGCTTCGCCGTCGCCTGCGGACCACCGACCTGGCAGGCCGGCTGGGCGGTGAGGAGTTCGGCGTCATCCTGGTTAACACCGCCACGGTCACAGCCAGCCAGGTGGCAGAAGAACTTCGGCAGGCCCTGGCCACAGCCAATATCGAACACTCCGGTGAAGCCATACCCTTATCACTGAGCGTCGGCGTTGCCGAACTGGGGGTGGATGGTGAAACTCTCCAGGACCTGCTGGCGGTTGGCGACAGCCGCCTTTACCAGGCCAAGGAACAGGGGCGTAACCGGGTAGTGCCCCCACCAGTGACCAGCCGGGCAGCAGCATCATCTCAGTCTGATCGCTGACCGGAAGGCGTCGGTTGGTGCCGACAATCCGCCCGGACAGGCAGACACCAGCACCGTGACCAGCTAACATTACCCCTATTGGTATTGCCCTCAATTCATAAACAGAGATAGTGCCTGCGGATGGAGCTTGCTGACCACGCCAGCCTGATCAACGTGACGCTGTTAAACAGCTTGATTGTGGTCGCCGTAGTGCTTATTCATCATGAGAGCCTGGTCCGGCTCAGCGGGATACTGGAAAGCCTTCACCACACCCGCACACGACACTTCCGGCTCATAGTGGCGGTGTTCGGAATACTGATTGCCCACACGGTCCAGGTCTGGCTGTTCGCGAGTGTGTACTACTTCATGCACCACGCAAAGGGATGGGGCGAACTTGCCGGAAACTTCTCCGGAGCATTTATCGATGCCGTGTACTTCTCCTACACCACCTTTACCACGTTGGGCTTTGGCGACATCGAGCCGCTGGGGGCACTGAGGTATCTCACCGGGATCGAAGCATTGGCCGGGCTGGTACTAATCACCTGGAGCGCCTCTTTCCTCTACATGGAAATGCAGCGGTACTGGCCTACCCGATAGTAGCATCTCGCATGGTAGACGGTGCCGTGCAAATACCGGCTCAAAGGTTGAGGGACCGTTTTCCCTTGCTGAAACTACGCCACAGGAGCCGGTACGCCAGCGCCGCCGGTGAGCGGGGCGCAAACCAGTGGACGGGCTGGCGCAGTTCACCCATGCGTTCCACGTCACTGGCATAGGGAATGTAACCCGGCATCAGTTGTTCCAGTTCTTTGGGGGGCTGCTCCAGCAGTTGCCGGTGAAGCCTTTTACGGCGGTCGACCATGGTCCAGAACGGATAGAACTTGCGTCGATCGACCTTCTTGTCGGCAATGAAAGCCTGCATCTGGTGCCAGCTGTTGAGTGACAGCCAGGTGGGCACCAGTGGAACCAGCACCCGGTCCGAGACCCGGAATACCTGTTCCGCCAGCCGCGACAGGGAAGGCGGGCAGTCCAGGACGACCAGGCCGTAATCCTCCCCCAGGGGCTCCAGCCAGTCCGCCAGGGTGTTGCGGTCGCCGTGCTTTTCCAGTTGCAGGTCAATATTGCGGAAACTGACGTCCGCGGGGATCAGGTCCAGGTTATCAATCCCGGTCGGCACAATGGTCTTGCCGATCGGCGTCTTGCCCTTCACCAGCTTGCCCGCCTTGGGCACACGGGCGTCGCCGTCACCGGTGTTACCGAAATACCAGCTGACCGCTCCCTGGGGGTCCAGGTCCCAGAGCAGGGTGGGAATTCCGGACTCCGCAGCCAGGGCGGCAATGTTGGAGGCAGCGGCTGTTTTACCGACACCACCCTTGAGATTATGAAACGCAATGATCTTCACTGACCGAGCCTCGTCCGTTCAGGTTTCTGGCCCTTCGACCTGCCTGGTTGGGGCTCGCCACTCGTGAAACTGCTCCAGCAGTGACAGAAGGGCGGGAATAACAACCAGCACCAGCACGGTTGCCAATGCGAGACCGAAGGTGATCGACGCCGCCATGGGTATCAGGAACTGGGCCTGCAGGGACGTCTCGAACATCAGCGGCAACAGACCGCCGATGGTAGTAAGAGAGGTCAGTATAACGGCCCTTACCCTTTGTACCACCGCTTCGTTCAGTGCTTCATTAACCGCAAGCCCCTTCCGTCGCTCTGCCTGGTAGAAAGACACCAGGATAATGGCATTGTTCACCACGATACCGGACAGGCCGAACAGGCCGAACAGGGACAGCACCGTCAGCTTCAGCCCCATCAGCCAGTGCCCCAGCATTGCACCAATCAGGGCAAAGGGAATAATCGCCATGACAATCAGCGGCGTGGTCCAGGAGGCGAATACCCACACCAGCACCACGTACATCAGCGCCAGGCCTGCAATAGCGCCAACTTTCATGTCATTCAGGGTCTGTCGCTGGTCCGCCGAGCGCCCCTCAAAGCTGTACCGGACGCCCCAGGTGTCCGCCAGTTCCGGCAAGGTGTGGGTACGCAGGGACTCCAACACCTGGCCGGCGGTGGTTTCCGCCGGGTCCAGTTGGGCCGTCACTTCCACCGCCAGCTGGCCGTCGGCATGGCGCAGCGCATCAAAGCCCTGGCGGGGGCTGAGGGTGATCACCTGTTCCAGCGGCACGAAGCGACCATCAGGGAGGCGGATGGTCAGCCGTGACAGGGTGCTGACCCGCTCGCGCTGCTCCCGGGGTAACTGGACCCGGACCTCGATCTCGTCCCGGTCATCCTGGTAGATCTGCACCACCCGGCCATCAAAGGCCGCCCGCAACTGTCGCCCAACATCCAGGGTGGTCAGCCCGAGACTCTCACCCCGGGGCGAGACTTCGTAGATCAGCTGCTGCCGCCCCCAGGGCAGGTCATCCTCGGAATCAAGCACACCCGGCAGGGAGCGCATCGCTGCGGAGAGAGACTCTGCGGCCCGCTTCAGACTAATGGTATCTGCCCCGGTAAGGCGGACATTCACATCCCGGCCCGGCGGACCCGCTTGCCGTTCCGTAATCGTCAGGTTCTCCATGCCCGGGGGCAGCTGGATCCGCTCTCGCCATGCCCGCACAAACCGGGCATTGCGCACGGTGCGATCGTCAGGATCGACAAGCTCCAGCATCATGGAACCCACATCATCACCGGAACGAGCCGAACCGTCACCGGACTGGGCGCTGCCGTGGGTGGTGACTGCGTGGAGGATCAGGTTACCCCCCAGGGCTTCCTCGGTTTCATTGAGGGTTTCTTCCAGGTGTACCAGGAAGCGGTCCACGGTCTCCCGGTCGGTACCGGCGACAAAATTGGCATTGGCATAGAGCACGCTTGGTTCGGGCGTCGGAAAGAAACTGAAGCCGATACGGTCACCCGCCCACAGGCCGAAGGTGCCTGCGGTCAATGTGAACAGGCTCGCCAGCACGATGGAACGGTGCGCCAGTGTCCAGCGGGAAAGCCTCCGGCAGGGCCCCTGGCGGAACGCCTCAAAACGCCGGTCGAAGCCCTGTCGAATTCGTTCCAGCCGGCCAACGCGGGCACCTGGTTTACCCGGGGTAAAGGCATGGCGGAGGTGGGCCGGCAACACGATAAAGCACTCAAGCAGCGAGGCTACCAGTACACAAATCATGACAACGGGGATATCCCCCAGGATGTTACCGATGACGCCGCTGACCACCAGTAACGGCATGAACGCCGCCACCGTGGTCAGTGAAGAGGCCAGCACCGGCCACACCATGCGCTTGGCAGCCCCCTCGGACGCATAGGCGGACTGCTCCCCCATCCGGGCATGGGCATCGGCATCTTCCCCCACCACGATGGCGTCATCGACGATGACACCCAGGGCCATGATCAGGGCGAATAGCGACATCATATTGATGGAACCGCCGTACAGCCAGAGCGCACCCAGTGCGGCCATGAAAGCCGTGGGAATACCCACTGCCACCCACAGGGCAACCCGCCCCGGCAGGAACAGGTACAGTAATATCAGCACCAATACCAACCCGCCCAGGCCGTTACTGGTCAGCAGCGAGATCCGCTGATCAATCAGCTCCCAGGTCTGGTCATAGACTTCCAGCGACACCGTCGAGGGCAGCTGTGGCCGGGTTTCGTCCATCCACTTTTCCAGTATCTCAGCCGCACGCAGGGAATGCCCCTGCTCGGCCCTCAACAGGCGCAGCTCCACGGCGGGTTTGCCATCCTGGGTTAAAGTAACCTGTTGGTCCCGGGCCTCCTGCCGGATAATGGCAATATCCCCCAGGCGGATCCGTTCCCGGTTGTCTGCAATGACCGAAAGGTCGGCAAAGTCCTCCGGGGAACGCCCCTGGCTGGTAGCCCGCAGCTCCCGGGTGGCATCCTGCTGCCCCATCAGCCCGGCGGGCAGGTCCCGTGACTGGGCCTGGACCCGGTCGGCAATGTCATCCAGCGACAACCCCAGGGCCTGCAACCGCTCCACCGGCACATCGATGCTCATCTGCACTTCCGGCAGCCCGGTGATTTCGATACGGTCAATACCGGCCCGTAACAGCTCGTCCTCATAGCGATAGGCCAGGCGACGGAGTTCTTCCGGCGCCAGGTCGCCATGCATCAGCAGACGGGCCACCGGCTCATAGCGGCCAACCCGGCTGACCCGGGGTGTCTCGGCATCTGCCGGCAGGTTACTGAACTCCTCTACCTGCTGGCGTACATCATCCACTGCCTGGATGGGCTCGGTGCCTTCCTCGAACTCCAGGGTGATACTGGCCACCCCCTGGGCAGAGGTAGACGTCATTTTTTTCAGGCCATTGATACTCCGGAAGCGCTGCTCCAGTGGATCAGTAATGCCCTGCTCTATGTCTTCCGCCGCAGCCCCGCTCCAGACCACCTGGACATTGACGATATCCAGGGCAAAGGTGGGAAAGAACTGGATGTTCATGCGCATCAGGCCCAGGGCACCGGCCAGCAGCATGAGGATCATCACCAGGTTGGCGGCAACCCGGTGGTGCACAAAGAAGCCGATAATTCCCTTGCGGCGACGGCTCATTCAGTCTCTGCTCCCGATGCTTCCGCCACGGCGACTTTCAGGCCTTCAATGGCATTGGGCAGGTGGGTGGTGATGATGAGGTCACCCTGCTGCAACCGCTCGCTACGCACCAAGGCGTCGTAATAGCCACCTTCCCTGAGAACTTCCCCCACCTGCTCGACCGGCACCCGGTGCATCCGCCCCTCTTCGGTCATCACATACAGACTGTCGCTCCCGTACAGGGCGCTGTAGGGCACAGCCACCACCGAATCCACCGCCGGACGAAGCACCACCAGGGGCACCATGTCGCCAGGTCGAAGGCCAGCCTGGTCTTCCCGGAGCCGGAAAAGACCCAACGGCCCCCGGGTATCGCTCTCACCCGCAAAGCCGGTCAGTGTCAACCGGAACCGCTGATCTTCTGACGTTGCCTGCACTGGCTGATCGTCCTCCAATGCTTTCTCCAGCGCCTGCGCAAACCGGGCAGGTATACGGGCACGCACTTCCAGGGCCCGGGGTTGGTAGAGGGACAACAGCGACGAATTGGCGGTCACCCGGTCACCCACAGCCACTTCAACCCGTGCTACCACGCCATCGAAAAGGGCCGTTGCGGTGGCCCGCTCAGCATCCCGCCGGGCCGCTGTCAGGGCTGCCTCGGCACGTTGCAACCTGGCTTCCAGGCTGTCCAGCCGGGCCGGGTGCTCTGCCAGGTTCTGCTCCCGCAGGGTAACCGCCAGCTCTGCTTGCTCCATGGCGTCCCGGGCAGTGTCCAAATCCCGCTGGGAAGCCAGGTTGCTACCCTGCAGCGACCGAGTACGTTCAAGTTGCCGGCGGGCGTTTTCACGAATGGCCTGTTCCCGGGCCAGCGCCTTGCGGTCGGTTTCCACCCGGATCTGCTCACTGCGTATCTGGGCCCGCAGGTCAGCTACTTCGGCCTCCGCCTGTTGCAATGCGGGCTGCACGTCGGCGGGATCCAGGGCCACAAGCAGGTCGCCACTGGCAACACGGCTTCCCTCACTGACCGGTCGTTCCGCTATCCGGCCCGAAACCGGTGCAGTAACGGTCATCAGGTCGGGCGCCACCACCTCGCCATAGACCGGTAGCGCCGGCTGCCAGGCGCCAAATTCGGCTTCCATCACCTGCACAGGCCAGGAGCGTTCGGTCTGACCCGCGGGCTCAGGCTCCGGACGAGTCAGCTTGAGCAACTGGAAAATGGCGATACCGGCAATGATGATAAACAGGGGGATCAGGCGTCTGATCATGGACAGGCACTCGTTGGAAAAGCGATTGCACCAGGAGACAGGTACCCGGTGCCTATTACGAACTGCACAGTATAGGTCAGCGGGCTTTAATGGAGGACAGGGGCACCTTGACCCGCATCATAAAAAAAGCCCTGAACGGAAAATCCGCGCAGGGCTGAATCGGTTATGCCCGCTCTGTGGATACGGACAACCGCCATTACCGGGTCAGTATATAACCTTCGCCGGCCCCGGGAATGAGGCAGAACGTCGCAGGCCAGCGGCGATAGTTGCGCCGGTAAACAAATGATCCCGGACAGAAACCTGGCGGGTTCCGCTGGCATTACAGGGTATAGCGCCCTTAAGCTTGGCATAATGGTTTTCGAACCCTCGACCAATCACACACGGACTGCGTTATGTCGGCAAAGAAATGGCTCCCCTGGATCCTGGTGGCATTACTGGCAATTGCCGCAACCTGGGCCTGGAACCAATACCGTCCCGGCGAATTGCCGGACTACGTCGTCAGTGGCAATGGCCGCATTGAAGCTACGGAAATCGACATTGCCACCCGGTCCGGTGGACGATTGCTGGAGGTGATGGTCCGGGAAGGTGACTTTGTTGATGCCGGACAGTTACTTGCGCGAGTCGATACCGAAAGCCTGCAGGCCTCACTGGCGGAAGCGCAGGCCCAGGTCCAGCAAGCCCGGCATTCCGAAATGGCCGCCGAAGCCCTGGTGTCACAAAGGGAAAGTGAAAAAGCGGCCAGCCTGTCCGTGGTGGCGCAGCGCCAGACTGAGCTGAACTCCGCCCGCAATCGCCTGAAGCGCTCCCAAGCCCTCGCTGACCGCGGCTCCATCTCCACCCAACAGCTGGAGGATGACCAGGCCGCCGTAGCCGGCGCTACAGCCGCCCTGAATGCGGCAAAGGCCCAGGTCTCCTCCATGGATGCCGCGATCGCCGCAGCCAAGGCACAGGTAGTCCAGGCGCAGTCCCTGATCAGGGCAACCGAAGCGACCGTGGAAAGACTGCAGGTAGAGATCGACGACGCGGACCTCAAGGCACCCCGTGCCGGCCGCGTACAGTACCGGGTTGCGGAACCCGGTGAGGTGCTGGCCCCCGGGGGCCGCGTGCTGAACATGATCGACATCAGCGAGGTGTTCATGACCTTCTACCTGCCGACCACCGCTGTCGGGCGGGTGGCCCTGGGCACAGAGGTGCGGCTGGTACTGGATGCCGCACAGGATGTCATCGTACCGGCCAGGATTTCCTTTGTGGCGAGCGAGGCCCAATTCACACCAAAGACTGTCGAGACCCAGAGCGAGCGGCTCAAGTTGATGTTCCGGGTGAAGGCCAGCATTGATCCGGCACTTCTCAAAAAATACGCCCGTCAGGTGAAGACCGGGCTGCCCGGCATGGCTTACCTGCGGCTGGATGAGTCCCGGGACTGGCCAGCGGAGCTCCAGATGCCACAAGTGCAATAACCGGTGAGCCCCATGAATGGCCGCACGGACGCCCGACCCGCTCCAGTGATCCGGCTTGACGGAGTCACCCTCCACTACCGCAAGCACCCTGCCCTGCAGGACATCACCCTTGAGGTCCCAGGCGGCTGCATGGTGGGGCTGATCGGGCCGGATGGTGTCGGAAAGTCCAGTCTGCTGTCCCTGATTGCCGGCGCCCGCGCGATCCAGCAGGGCTCGATCCATGTGCTTGGCGGTGAGATGGCGGACGCCCGCCACCGCAGGCTCACGGGTCCGCGGATCGCCTACATGCCCCAGGGGCTTGGCAAAAACCTCTACGCCACCCTGTCGGTTCAGGAGAACCTGGATTTCTTTGCCCGGTTGTTCGGCCATGAGCGGCAGGAGCGCGACCAGCGCGTCAATGAACTCCTTGCTGCCACCGGCCTGCTGGAATTCCGTGACCGGCCCGCCGGCAAGCTGTCCGGCGGCATGAAGCAGAAGCTGGGGCTGTGCTGTGCATTGATCCATGACCCGGACCTTCTGATACTGGACGAGCCCACCACCGGGGTCGACCCGCTCTCCCGCTCCCAGTTCTGGGCACTGGTGGAACGGGTGCGAAGCCGCCGCCCGGGGATGAGCGTGGTCATTGCCACTGCCTACATGGAAGAGGCCGAGCGCTTTGACTGGCTGGTCGCCATGGACGAAGGCCGGGTACTGGCCACAGGGACCGCAGAGGCACTGCGGGAGCGCACCGATACAGACACGCTGGAAGCGGCATTTATCCGCCTGCTGCCGGAAGAGAAAAGCCGCAAACACCAGGCAGTCACCATCCCGCCACGCACCAATGGAACGGACGGACAACCCGATATCGCCATCGAGGCCGAAGGGCTGACCATGCGATTTGGCGACTTTGTGGCGGTGCAGGGCGTTAACCTGCGGGTGGAGCGGGGCGAGATCTTCGGCTTCCTGGGCTCCAACGGTTGCGGCAAGACCACCACCATGAAAATGCTGACGGGCCTGTTGCCAGCGTCGGAAGGCAATGCCCGACTGTTCGGGCACCCGGTGGATGCCACGGACCTGGATACCCGCCGCCGGGTGGGCTATATGTCCCAGTCCTTTTCCCTGTACTCGGAGCTGACCGTACGCCAGAACCTGGAGTTACACGCCAGGCTGTTTCACCTGCCACCACACAGCATTCCCCCACGTGTTGCGGAAATGCTGGAGCGTTTTGGCCTCGAGGCTGTAGAGGACGAACTTCCCTCCGCCCTGCCCCTGGGGGTCCGGCAGAGGCTGTCCCTGGCGGTGGCAGTGATCCATCGCCCCGAGCTGCTGATACTGGATGAACCCACCTCCGGGGTGGACCCCATCGCCCGCGACCAGTTCTGGCAACTGCTGATCGACCTGTCCCGGGAAGACAGGGTAACCATCTTTATCTCCACCCATTTCATGAACGAAGCGGAGCGCTGTGACCGGGTCTCGCTGATGCATGCCGGCCAGGTCCTGGCCAGCGACACACCCACCGCCCTCAGGGAAACCAGGGGCGCAGAAACCCTCAACGATGCCTTCGTTGCCTGGCTGGAAGAGGCCGCCGGCAAGGCTGATGAAAGCGTGGCTCCGCCAGTGGCCAGGGGCAATGAAAACGGCAGGACACCCGGACGCTTCAGCCTGCTGCGCCTGTTCAGCTACAGCCGCCGGGAAAGCCTGGAACTGCAGCGTGATCCGATCCGCGCAACCCTGGCCTTACTGGGATCGGTAATCCTGTTGGTGATCATGGGTTACGGCATCAGCATGGATGTGGAAGACATCCGCTTTGCCGTGCTGGACCGGGACCAGACCAGCACCAGTCGCCAGTACCTGCTGAACCTAAGTGGCTCAAACTACTTTATCGAGCGCCCCCCGATTACCGACTACGGTGAACTGGACCGGCGCATGCGCAGCGGTGAACTGGAACTCGCTCTGGAGATACCGCCGGGATTCGCCCGTGACCTGCAACATGGCCGCCCGGTTGCCATGGGTGCCTGGGTGGACGGCGCCATGCCCAGCCGGGCAGAAACCGTAGCCGGCTATCTGCAGGCGCTGCATGGCGGCTGGTTGCAGGAGCAAATGCGTTTCCAGTCCACACCCGTCAGTCAGTCTCTCTCCATCAATGTCGAAACCCGTTACCGCTACAACCCTGACGTCGCCAGCCTGGTGGCCATCGTGCCCACGGTCATCCCGCTGTTGCTGATGATGATTCCCGCCATGCTGACGGCCCTGAGCGTAGTACGGGAAAAAGAGCTGGGCTCCATTATCAACTTCTACGTTACACCGGTGACGCAGCTGGAGTTCCTGTTGGGCAAGCAGATCCCCTACATCGCACTGGCCATGGCGAACTTCCTGCTGCTCACCGCACTGGCGGTTTTCGCCTTTGGCGTTCCCTTCAAGGGCAGTTACCTCGCCTATGTAACCGCCGCCCTGCTCTATGTAATGGCCGCCACCGGCCTGGGGCTGCTGGTGTCCAGCTTTATGCGCAGTCAGACGGCAGCCATCTTCGGCACCACCATAATCACCCTGATACCTGCTGTGACCTTTTCCGGTATGACGACACCTGTATCGGCGCTGGAGGGTATTCCCCGGGTAATTGGTGAGATCTATCCCACCTCCCACTTCCTGACCATCAGCAGTGGCACTTTTTCCAAGGCGCTGGGCTTTGCCGACCTGTCCGGCTCGTTCTGGCCGCTGGCGTTGTCCGTTCCCGTCATCCTGGGTCTCAGCCTGATAGCCCTGAAGAAGCAGGAGCACTGACCGTGGAACAACTGGGCAACATCTTTCACCTGACCATCAAGGAATGGCGCAGCCTGGGCCGGGACCGGATCATGCTCGCGCTGATCCTGTTCGCTTTCAGCGTCAACATCTACATCAGCAGTGCCAGCATCCCCGAAACCCTGCACATGGCACCGATTGCCATCGTCGATGAGGACCGCTCCCCCCTGTCGATTCGCATGACGGGGGCTTTCTACACACCCTGGTTCCTTCCCCCGGCCAGTATCGAGCAGCGCCAGATCGATCCGTTGATGGACGCCGGCGACTATACGTTTGTACTGGATATCCCTCCCGGCATGCAGCGGGATCTGCTCGCCGGCAACCAGCCCACTGTGCAACTCAACGTGGATGCCACCAAGCTGACCCAGGCATTTCTCGGAGCAGGCTATATCCAGGCGATTCTCTCTGATGAAACCCGGGCGTTTGTACAGGGAGACCGCAGCGTCACGTCTCCCGTGGAACTGGAGATCCGCAACCGCTTCAACCCGACCCTTAGCCAGAGCTGGTTTGGTGCGGTGATCGAACTGATCGACAACATCACCATGTTGTCGATCATCCTCACCGGCGCGGCCCTGATCCGGGAACGGGAACACGGCACCATCGAACACCTGCTGGTGATGCCGCTGCGGCCGGTGGAGATCATGGTAGCCAAGGTGGTGGCTATGGGGCTGGTGGTACTGCTCGCTTCCAGTACCTCCCTGGCACTGGTGGTAAAAGGATGGATGCAGGTGCCTGTTGAGGGGTCAACACTGCTCTTCGTTCTGGTGGCGGCCCTGCATCTGTTTGCCACCACCTCCATGGGAATCTTCCTGGCAACGGTGGCCCGGTCCATGCCACAGCTGGGGATGCTGATCATTCTGGTGCTGATCCCCCTGCAACTGCTTTCCGGCGGCGCGACGCCTTTCGAAAACATGCCTGCCTTCATCCAGGTCATCATGCAGCTGGCACCCACCACCCACTTCATCAGCCTGGCCCAGGCCATCCTCTTCCGGGGGGCGGGGCTGGCCATCATCTGGCCATCCCTGCTTGCCCTGTTGGTGATCGGCGGGGTGTTCTTTGCCCTGTCGTTGCGGCGTTTCCGCAAGAGTATTGCCACAATGGCCTGATATCAGGCCTTCTTGACGAACTCGGACTTCAGCTTCATCGGGCCGATGCCGTCGATCTTGCAATCGATATCATGGTCGCCGTCTACCAGGCGGATGTTCTTGACCTTGGTACCAACCTTGACCACCAGCGAGGAACCCTTCACCTTCAGGTCCTTGATAACGGTCACCGTATCACCATCCGCCAGTGGGTTGCCGTTGGCGTCGCTGACGGAAAGCCCGCCAGATACTTCGGACGGCTCGCCACCGGCTTTCCATTCATGCCCACACTCCGGGCAGACAAGGAACTCACCATCTTCATAGGTGAATTCGGACTGGCATTCAGGACAACTCGGTAAAGTGCTCACGATAAGCCTCGCTCTGTGGAAGGTCACAAGCGCTGGATGAGACAGACGGGACACTAGACGCCTGGCCACTCAGTACCCAACACTTCAAGGGGCGGGCATTATAGCGTATGGAGACAACTCAATGGGGGGCACACCCCACATGGGTGCCTGGGGACTGTGGGTTGCCTCCCTGAACTACCCCTTTGCCGGCACAAAAACCGGCGCACCGTCGGCTTCCACGGTGATCAGTTTCTGGTTATACAGGCTCTCCAGGGCAGACGGGACCAGCATCTGGCTGGCATGGCCCCAGCAGGCCTCACCATTCGGAAAGAGTAACAGAAGGTGGTCGCACCAGCGGGCGGCCAGGTTCAGGTCATGCAGGCACATGAAAATGGCCCGGCCGGCCTCGGCCTGCTGCTTCAGCAACTGCATGACGGCAACCTGGTGGTGAAGATCCAGGTGGTTGGTGGGTTCATCCAGCAACCAGGTATCCGGGTTCTGGGTCAGTACCGTGGCGATGGCTACCCGCTGGCGCTCACCTCCTGAAAGCGTGCTGACCAGCCGATCCTTCAGGTGAACCACATCCAGGGCCTTTAGCGCTGCCTCAGCGCGGTTCAGGTCATCGCCGCTTTCCATCTGCCAGAGGGACAGCCACGGATGGCGTCCGATCAGGGCGGTTTCCAGTACGGTGGCCGGAAAGCCATCCTGCCGGTCCTGGAACACCAGGCCCAGCTGTTGGGCCACGCTGCGCCGACGCACCTCCGTAAGCGGGTACTCACCCAGGCGAACCTCACCCTCCCGCGGCAGCCGCAGGCCCGCCAGCGTATGCAGCAAGGTGGTTTTGCCGGCACCATTCGGCCCCAGCACACCCCACACCTGGCCCGCTTCAACCGTCAGGTTCAGCGGGGAACCACCCGTCCGCCCCGGAATGTCGATCACCAGCTGACGAGCCTGCAAGGTGTCCATCAGCGACTCCGGTACAGCAGATAGAGGAACGTGGGCACGCCCAGCAACGCCGTAATGACACCGACTGGCAGTTGTTCGGGGGAAATCACCACCCGGGCCAGGGTATCTACCAGTACCAGCAGGGCGCCGCCGCCCAGGGCGCAGGCAGGCAGGATAATGCGCTGATCATTGCCCAGCACCAATCGGAGCATATGGGGCACCACCAGCCCGACGAAGCCGATGCTGCCAGCGGTGGTAACCGCAGTAGCGGTCAGCAGGCTGGCGCCAATGTAGATGGTCCATTCCATGGGGCGCACGTTTACCCCCAGGGCAGCGGCCTGCAAAGGCCCCCGGGCGAGCACATTCAGACTGCGGCCCGCAGGTATAACCAGAAGGCAGGCGAGTACCAGAAGCACAAAGGCCGGCCAGGGGGACCCCGCATAAGCCACGTCTCCCATCAGCCAGTAGAGCATGCCCGGCAGCTCACGGGTCGGAGCGAGCGCCAGCAACAGGGTAATAATTGCGCCCCAGCCCGCCGCCACAACCACGCCGGTCAGTAACAGCCGGGTGGGCGTCCAGCTTCCGGTACCGTGGGCCAGGCCGAAAACCATTAGCGTTGACAACAGGGCGCCACCAAAGGCGGAAGCGGTGACAATAACGCCGGCCACCCCCGCGAGCATACTCAGCAAGGCACCCACCGCTGCGCCGCCGGACAGCCCCAGCACATAGGGATCTGCCAGCGGGTTACGCAGCAATACCTGCATCAGCGCGCCGGCAACCGCAAGCAGGCCGCCGGTAGCGAAGGCGGCAAGGGTTCGGGGCAGGCGCAGTTCCAGTACCAGCGTCCGATTCAGTTCGCTGCCGCTACCCGTGAGAGCCGCCAGGGTATCCGCCAGCGACAGGCCGGCGCTGCCCACGCTGACCGATAACACCATGGCGCCCAGCCCTGCCAGGGCCAGCAGTGCCAGGGGGCGAAAGGCGTCAAAGGCGGGCACGGGCCTGCTCCAACAGGTCGCACAACTCACGGGTGCCATCCAGCATGCGGAAGGTGGCTCGCTGCAGCAGGTCCGGGGAAACCTGGAAGAGATTGTCACTGGCCACTGCCGTCAGCGAGGGATAGTCCCGCCAGCGTTGTAGCCAGCCCTGTTCGGTATCGCCACGGCCGGCGGTAACGATTACTTCCGGGTCCACCATCAGCAGCGTCTCCACCGATATGCGGGGGACGAGGCGGGGCAGGTCACCGAACACGTTGGTGCCACCACAAAGCTGTATGGCCCTGCTGATCAGTTCATCGCCATTAATGGTCATCAGCGGCTGGTCCCACACCTGGTAGAACACCCGCACGGGCCTGGCCGTTTCATACTGCGATTCGATGGCCCTGATACCTGCCAGAAATTCCCCGGCACGCTGTTCTGCCAGCGGCTGGTGGCCGGTAAGCAGACTCAGCGCCTTCACAGTGGCGGCGATATCCTCGAACGTTCTGGGCGCCAGCCAGAACACGGGGATACCCAGCTCTGCCAGGCGGTCCAGCTGAACCCTGGAGTTTCCGTCGGTCCAGCCAATCACCAGATCTGGCTCGAGGGTCAGGATGGCTTCCAGGTCTACCCGGTTACTGTCGCCTACCCGGGGCAGCTCCCTCGCTTCAGGCGGATAGTCGCTCCAGGCGCCGGCACCCACCAGTTGGTCGCCAGCGCCAGCCGAGTAGACCAGTTCGGTGGCGCCGGGCGACAGGGATACAATCCGGACGGCCCGCTCCGACAGGCAGACCTCCCGTCCAAGGGCATCAACCGCACATAGTCCACCCGCCTTGCTGCCTGCGGCCAGCATGAGCAGTAACAGAAAACCAACTATCGAGCTTAAGCGCCACGATAGCATTACCGGGTCACCTGTCTGGACCGGGACTTACTGAAGGAAATCATAACGTACTGACAGCATTGCGGTCCTGCCGGCGCTGATGAAATATTGATCACCACTATACTGTGCCAGACGATGCTCCTCATCGAGTACATTATCCACGGTCAACTTGACCGACCATTGATCTGCCAGATTGACTCCAGTACGAAGATCCCAGTTGCCATACCCCGGGATACGCTTACGCTCGTAACTGTACCGGTGACTCTCCGCCCGAAGGGTCGTGCCGACGTACCAATCGTCGAAATGACGGTCGACATCAAGCCTGACGGTCTGCTCCGGTCGCCGGATCAGTGTGCTGCCGTCTTCCCTGTCTTCATAATCTCCAGCACTGGCACCAGCGCGCACAGTCCAATCGCTATTCTGCCAGCCCGCTGAAACTTCAATACCCCGAAGCCGCGCCTCCTTGACATTCAGAGAACGAAACTGGGTATTGTCGAAGATGATAAGCTGATCTACATCACTCTGGTAAAGGGCGACATCCCAGAACCAGTTTCCATAGTTACCTTCCATACCGATTTCGTAGCTGGTTGACTCTTCTGGCTCCAGGTCCGGATTACCGCCCCAGGCTGGTGGAGCGTACAGATCCAGAAAGGTTGGTACCTTGAAAGCTGTGCCAACACTGGCCCGTAGCCGATGGCTGGAATCAATCCGGTAGCCGTAGGATGCGCCCCATGTCTCATGGGTGCCAAACGCATCATTGTCGTCACTGCGAGCACTCAGATGAAGCTCTGATGGGCCGAAATTGAACAGGGCCTGACCAAAATAGGCATCGTTGCCGCGTTTGTCTTCGGTGAAAGACTGGGTCGAATCCAGCTGATCGGTCATGGTTTCTGCGCCAAGCACAAACTCATGCGTGCCAACCGTAAACCAGTTTTCCAGGCGAGATGTACGGGTGTTGGTATTGTATTCACCCGGGAAGGCACTCACATCATCCAGTTCATCCCTCGCATCAGAGAACTGCAGGCTTGCCCGCCAGTGGTCGGTAAGCGGAAAGTCGACGCCCACGCCTGCCACCTGGAACAAATAATCGTTGTACCCTCCTTCATACTCTGAGCGACCTTCGGCGCCAAGATAGGTCATATAAGCGCGAACGCCATTGGAAAACTCGTGACTTGCATTGAAGCTACCGGAGGTATTGTCGTAGGACTTGTCGTCTCCATTCTCCACCACCGGGGCGCCATCTGTCCGGAACCGGTTAATACCGACACCAAGAGAACTGTTTTCCTCGACGGAGGAGAGTCCAAGGGTGTAGTTCTGGGTGTCCAGGTTCCCGGCGCCGACCTCAACCCACCCTTTGGAACCCTCACCCTCTGGTGCGGTATATGCCTGAACTACCCCACCCATTGCATCTGCACCGTAAAGACTGCTCCGACTACCCCTGACGATTTCCACCCGGTTGATCAGTTGAGGTGGCAGGTAGTGCCAGGCTGGCGAGCCAGATGTTACTGAACGAATACGAATACCGTTAACCAGCAAAACCGTCCCGTCAGACTCGTGCCCACGAATAAGTACCGTCGCATTTTTGCCGAGAGAGCCGTTTGCAGAGATGGCTATGCCGGGGCGCGAAACAATGACATCCTGGAAGTCTTTAGGTTGCTGCTGGCGTATTTCGGCTTCTTCGATCGTGGTAACGGACGAAAGACTTTCACCAACCGTTTTCGGACCCAGGGTGGCGGTCACCACGATAGGGTCCATTGGCTCGGTATCGGTCTCTGACTGGGCAAAGGCATTCAGGGAAGGGGCGAGCAGGGACGCGCCTGCTACGAAAACGGGAACCTTGAGCATCATACTACTCCACAAACCGCGCGCACCCGCACGGGTTCAAGACATGCATTACGGAGTAGTCAGCGGGGCAGGCAGGACGGAGAGCGGAAAGATGCCGGGAGTCGCCTACCCGAGCCGCCCTCCGCAACTCCGGGTGTGTTCCCAGGCCGGTCTCCGGGCTTTTGAGCGAACCGCGGTGCGGTTACGGGCAACCGCCTTCCCACGACAATGCGCAGTGGCGGATTGGTTACCCTTATCTCAATTACCGTTGCGGGGGCAGCGTCGGACTGGCCCGAAGGCGCACCGACTTCCCGTTTCATCCCGCGCCATACTGGCAGCAGGACACCTGAAAACAGGGCGCAAGGCTAGCAACACCCCTTGTGGTGGTCAATGTAATTCATCAAGTGTTGCAGGCCACCCGTTCGCGAACCGCCTTGCTGCCCTGCTATATTGCAGTGGTTACCCTCAATGACACCATAGCAACAGGGCGGCCCATGCAAGCGGAACTGATCGACATCCGTAACCACTTACAGCAGCACGCACCCTTCGATGAACTGCCGGATGAGGCGCTGGACCGGGTGGCCGGCAGTATCGAGATTGCCTATTTCCAGGGCGGGGAAAAAATCCTGGAGCTGGGCCAGAAGAATACCGACCTGCATTATATCCGCAGCGGTGCGGCAGAACTCTACCGACGCTCCGGGGAGCTGTACAACCGGCTCGGCGAGGGCGAAATCTTCGGCCAGATCGGTCTGTTGATGGGTCGCCAGGTGCGCTTTCCTGCCACAGCCCTGGAGGACACCCTCATCTACCTGATCCCGTACCCGGTGTTTCAGGACCTGTTCGATAACCATGATGTCTTTGCCGACTTCGTGGAGGTAGAGGACAAGAGCCGCCTGCGCCAGGCCGTCACCCGATCGGACCAGGTCAACGACTCGATGACGGCGAAGGTCTCCCGGCTGATCTCTCGCCAACCGGTAACCGCCCCCTCCACCGTGCGCCTGCAGGAGGCCGCCCGCATCATGACCGATAACCGGGTATCGTCCCTGCTGCTGGTTGAGGGCAGCGGGGACGACGAGGGCAACCTGGTGGGTATCATCACCGATCGTGATCTGCGCACCCGGGCCGTGGCCGACGCCCTGCCGTCGGAAACCCCGGTGGCCGATATCATGTCACCGGATCTGATCACCATCCGGCCCGATGCGCTGGTGTTCGAGGCCATGTTGCAAATGCTGCACAACAATGTGCACCACCTGCCGGTCATCGAAAAGGGCAAGCCCCGGGGTGTGGTGGCCCTGTCCGATATCGTCAAGTATGAATCCCAGAACAGCCTGTACGTGGTCAGCAACATTCACCGCCAGCCCGATGTGAAAGGCCTCAAGGCCATCAGCCAGGAAGTCCGCAACAGCTTTATCCGGATGGTAAACGAAGACGCCAATTCCCACATGATCGGCAGTGCCATGGCCGGTATCGGCCGCAGCTTTACCCAGCGACTTCTGGAGCTTGGAGAGGAGAAACTTGGCCCGCCACCGGTGCCCTACTGTTTCCTCGCCCTGGGGTCCATGGCCCGGGATGAGCAGCTTATTGTCACCGACCAGGATAACGCCATGGTACTGGATGACAGTTTCGACCCGGCTGAGCACGACGCCTACTTCCTCGCCCTGGCAAAGTTCGTCAGCGATGGCCTGGCCGAATGCGGCTATGCCTACTGCACCGGCGATATCATGGCGACCAACCCCAAGTGGCGGCAGCCCCTGAAAGTCTGGAAGGACTATTTCACCGACTGGATCGATAATCCCAAGGCGGAAGCCCTGCTCAACAGTAATATCTTCTTTGACCTGGACGGGGTGTACGGTGAGGAGCGCTACGCCGAAGCCCTCAAGGAGCTGATCGCAGAAAAAGCACAGAACAGTCAGCGATTCCTGGCCATGCTGGCCCGCAATGCCCTCAATCGAACGCCACCCCTGGGCTTCTTCCGCCAGTTTGTGATGGAGGAAGATGGCAAACAGCAGAAAACCTTCAACCTGAAGCGTCGGGGTACGGCGCCGGTATCCGACCTGATTCGGGTGCATGCATTGGCCTGTGGATCCCGGGCCCAGAATTCCTTTGACCGGCTGCGGGACATTGGCAAGACCCGCTTACTGCCGGAAGACGGCGTGGGCAACCTGAGGGATGCCATGGAGTTTATCGCTATCGTCCGTATCCGCCACCAGGCCCTGGCCATGGAAGACGGGCGCGAACCGGACAACAACGTGCGCCCGGAAGATCTGTCCCCCTTCGAGCGCAGCCACCTGAAAGACGCCTTCCAGGTCGTCAGCCAGGCCCAGAAGTTCCTGCGCTATCGTTACAACGCCCAGATTCCCCGGTAGTCCCCGTGATAACAACGTTGTACACAGGAGAGCCATGAGCACCAGACGTAGAGCATCCGGTGACGGCCATCGGCCAACCGGCGACTGGCCAGATAGAATGTCGTCACTGGCAAGGGAAACCAGTGACCCGCGCCTGAGGACCTTCTATGAGGCCTTCTCCATCACGCCCGACACCACCGTGGAAGAGGTCCCGATGGTCGCCATGGACTTCGAAACCACCGGGCTGGACCCGAACCAGCACTCCATCGTCAGTATCGGCCTGGTGCCCTTCACGTTCCGACGAATTCGCCTGGCCGAGGCCCGTCATTGGGTAGTGCGTCCGCAGTTGCCACTGCACCAGACGTCGGTCACCATCCATGGCATCACCCATACCGATATCCAGGAGGCACCAGATTTGGGGGATATCCTGGATGAGTTATTGCCGGCCCTGGCCGGCCGTATTCCGGTCGTTCACTACCGGGCCATAGAGCGGCCGTTCCTTGATGTGGCATTGCGGTGGCGTCTGAAGGAAGGGATAGACTTCCCGGTGATCGACACCATGGCCATCGAAGCCCACCTTCACCCGGACCGTAACCCCACCCGCTGGCAGCGGTTATGGGGCAAGAAGCCGGTGTCCATCCGCCTGGCAGACAGCCGGCTGCGCTATAACCTGCCCCACTACCCGGGCCATAACGCGCTGATTGATGCCATCGGCACGGCGGAGCTGCTGCAGGCACAGATTCGCCATCATTTTGGCCCGGATACGCCGATTCGGGATCTCTGGCTGTAAATCAGTCCTCCCGGACCTTTTCAATGTAATCCCCGTAGCCGGCTGCTTCCATCTGGTCCAGGGGGATAAACGCCATGGCCGCCGAATTCATGCAGTAGCGCAGGCCCGTGGGCTCCGGACCATCGTTGAAGACATGCCCCAGGTGCGAGTCGGCATAGCGGCTGCGAATCTCGGTGCGGGTCATCCACAGCTTGTTGTCTTCCCGCTCCACCACAGCCTCCGCGTTGATGGGACGGGTAAAGCTGGGCCAGCCGGTGCCTGATTTGTACATATCCCGTGACGAAAACAGGGGCTCACCCGAGACGATATCCACATAGAGACCTGGCTCCTTGTTATCCCAGTACTCGTTATTGAACGCCCTTTCGGTACCGTCTTCCCGGGCCACCTCGTACTGGAGGTCGGTGAGTTCAGCCCGCAGCGTCGCCTCATCCGGCATCCGGAAACTCTCCGGATCGAAGCCGGGGCCAGCCACGATGCGGTCAGTCACCGAACTGGTGGTGCCAGCCGCCTGGCCCTGGCGATCCGGCCGGAACTGTGAGAAATCCAGCTCCTGGTCTTCACCCCACACCTTGTCAATAAACTGGAAACGGCCGCTGTTGAAGGTGTAGACCTTGTAGCGGATGGGGTTCTTCTCGTAGTAGTCCTGGTGGTATCCCTCGGCGTCCCAGAATTTGTCCAGGAGCATGATTTCGATCACAACCGGGTCGTCGTAGCGGCCGGAATCCGCCAGCGCCTGCCTTGAGGCTTCGGCGATTTCCCTTTGCGCCTCGTCATGATAGAAAATTGCCGGGCGGTACTGCTGCCCCCGGTCCACGAACTGGCCGTTGGCATCCGTTGGATCCATAAAGCGCCAGAAACCTTCCACCAGGCCCTCGTAGGTGATCTCTTCCGGATCGTAATACACCTGGACTGCCTCGGTATGACCGGTACGGCCTGAGGACACCTGCTCATAGGTGGGTGAAGGCTCATCCCCCCCGGCGTACCCGGAGACTGCTTCGACCACACCTGGAATCTTTTCGAACCCTGCTTCCACACACCAGAAGCAGCCGCCGGCAAAGGTCGCTACGGCGAGACCCGGTTTTTCCGGTGCGTAGGCGGACTGCTCGGGCTCATTCTGGGCGACGGCCACCGCCCACAGGCCCAACGCACCTGTGATTAACAGCGCCATCCATCCTGTTCGTTTTTTCAAAACACCATCCCCTTTGCCACATCGGTCAACAAACCGCCGTGCCCTGGCAGCACCAGGGGATTCAAGCGGCCTTTCAGGCTTTGAGGGGTAACGGCCCAATGGGTTCCCCTCGAGTGAATGCCACGCCGGCTGGCGTGGAGAAGTCTGGGAAGGTATACGAACGAGCGCACTGGATAGTGCATAGGGGAAGGCCGAAAACCGGCTCCCGGGCCGTTGCAGCCCGGGAACCTGGCACCTGAATGACAGGTCAGGGGTTTCCAGCGTGAGGAACCGCCACCCGGGCGGTGTACAGGGTGGCCTCGTTGGCCTGTTTGCGACGTTTCGCGGAGGAGTCCGGCGCACAGCACATCAGCAAGGTGCGGCCATCGGTATCACCCAGCATGCAGGCGAACACGCCCTGGCCTTCCGGGGCCTTGATCTCGTCGGTGATCTCGCCGCCTTCAGCCACGCGGATACAGCGCTGGTTGAAGGCATCGGCAATCCAGATCTGCCCTTCAGCGTCCAGACAGCAGCCGTCGGGGCCGATGCTGAGCTGTTTCAGCATATCGGCACGGGGGCCGGGCGCTGGCCTCGGGCCGAACTCGGCCCAGTCCCGGCGGTCATAGAGTTCGCCGTCGTCCGCGATGGTGAAAGCGGTCATGCGGTTGCCGAAGGTTTCGCCCACCACCAGGGTTTTCTGGTCCGGTGTAATCACCATGCCGTTGGGGAAGTACAGGTCTTCCGCCGCGACACTGAGCTTGCCTTCCGGGTCAATACGCATGAGCTTGGCCGGCTGCAGGTCGGCTCCTTCCATCAGGTCGAAGCCGAAGTTGCCCACCCAGACATTGCCGTCATTGGCTGCCACCAGGTCATTTACATGCCCTGTTGCGTAGCCTGACAGGTCAGCATACACGCTGGTCTCACCCTCGGGTGAACGACGCATGACCTTGCGATCCACCATCGACACGTAAACCAGGGAACCGTCCGGCAACCAACCCAGACCGGATGACTGCTCCGGCGCATCCAGTACCTTTTCCACCAGGCCGTCGGTGGTAACCGTGTAAACACCGTGGCGGTAGAAGTCGGACACCCACCAGCGGTCATCGCGCCAGCGGGGGCCTTCGAAGAAACTGCCACCATCAGTAAGAAGGTTCAGTTCTGCCATGGTTGTGTCTCCTCAGAGAGCGCCCATCAGGCGATCACGAATGATGCTTTCCGCCTCGCCCATGATGCGGTTGATCAGCTCTTCACAGGATGGCACATCGTGGATCAGTCCGGCCACCATGCCGCAACTCCAGGCGGCCTCGTCCATCTTGCCCTCGTGCAGCACCATCTTGCCCTTGGCACCGGTGACCAGGTGACGGATGTCGTCGATCTGGGTGTCTGCGCCCTTCTCTTTCTCGATCCGCAGGATCTCATCCACCGCGGCGTTCTTCATCACCCGTTCGGTATTGCGCAGCGGGCGCATCACCAGCCGGGTCTGGAGCTCGTCGGCTTCCACGATGGTCTGCTTTACCGTGTCATGGACCGGGGCATCCTTGGTAGCCAGGAAGCGGGTACCCATATTCATGCCGTCCGCGCCCAGGGCCATGGCCGCCACCAGGCTACGTCCGTCAGCCATACCACCGGATGCCACAAACGGGATATCCAGCTCCTCGGCCGCCCGGGGCAGCAGGATGAAGTTGGGAACGTCATCCTCACCCGGGTGACCGCCACATTCAAAGCCATCGACGCTGACAGCGTCGCAACCGATCTTCTGGGCCTTGAGGGCATGGCGCACCGAGGTGCACTTGTGAATCACCTTGATACCGGCTTCCTTGAGGGCCGGCATGTACTTCTCCGGGCTGCGACCGGCGGTTTCAACGACCTTTACACCACCGTCGATAATCGCCTGGATGTACTCGGGATAGGGGGGTTCCTGGAACGACGGCAGGAAGGTTAGGTTCACGCCGAAGGGCTTGTCGGTCATCTCCTTGCAGCGGGCGATTTCCTTCGCCAGGTCTTCCGGGGTGGGCTGGGTCAGCGCAGTGATAATGCCCAGGCCGCCCGCGTTGGAAACGGCGGCTGCCAGCTCTGCATAACCAACCCAGTGCATACCACCCTGGATGATCGGGTGCTCGATACCAAACAGTTCAGTGATTCTTGTCTTCATGGAACTCCCCTGATGAATATCAGTGTTGTTTATCGAAATGGCGTTCCATTATTCATCAGGGAAAAGGGATTTACAAAGGCGGTGGCGATTCAGTGCAGGAACCCATGAGACGCCACCCTGCCACACCCCTGGCTGACCTGTTATCAGGTCCCGTCCGTTGCCAGAGGAGGATCCGCCCAATAGGCACAGTTGTGGACATCCGCCGCCACGTCTACAGCTATCAGGGCTTCCGATGCCGGCGTATTTGGCGACAGCTCCATGAGCTGTTTTCCGGTGCCGAAGTCCGGCCAGGCTGCGGTGCCATCCGCAGAGCTGGGGTCGCCATAGCGAGCAAACTGCACCCAGTGGTCGATCATCCGCTCCGACAGCGCAAGCTGCTGATCGTTGGCGCCACGGGCTTGCATTGTCGCTTCACTGTTGAGCACATACTGGATTTCCAGCGCATGGGCGGCGCCCAGGTCAAAGCTCAGCATCGGCGTTAGTTCAGGACCAAACAGGCTGGGTGCCTCTTGATCGGTGAACCAGTAGCCATAGGTTGGAACGTCCTGGTCCGCCAGGCTTTCGGCCTGGTCCAACTGATTGCAGGCAAAGCGCCAGGATGTCTGGATGGACGCCAGCGCCAGGCTGAACCGGTCGGGATCATCGGGATCAGTGACTACCGGTGTGCTGAGAGGCCCACTGCCATCGGCAACCAGGTAGTCAGCCGCAACCTGGCCAGCATCGATTTCCCTGGGATCAGACGCGAGCAGAATGCCGACTTCAGCCTCGTACTCTTCCGGTGTATCCACCGGGTCCGGTGCGCCCGCCAGTACCGCTGAAATCTCGTCCAGCGCCAGGAACAACCGTCCCTCATTGAGGTTGTTGCCGGTCATTACAGGGATGCCTTGCGGGAAGGACGCGCCCCCGACCTGGCTCAATGCTGACTGAATGGAGTAAGGCAGCATCCCCTGCCCCCAGGTTGGGTTGAACCACATGTCCCCCTGCACTTCGAGGATCCCGGCAGTGGTCACTGCTTCGTCACGCAGACACGCGGCGACGTCGGCGGCATCAGTGCAGCCCAGCGCTGCAACGACCGGCGCACCGATGAAGGCCTCGCCATACTCCTGAGGGATCTGGGTAGGCTGGTAGGCCCCACTTTGCACAATGGCCTTGTGAAACAGTCCTTCAGAACCAGTACCAGCCCCTGCTGAAACCAGTTGTGACAACACGCTGTGACCACCGGCTGACTCACCGAAGATGGTGACGTTACCGGCATCACCACCGAAGGCATCAACATTTTCCTGAACCCACTTTAATGCCAGTTGCTGATCCAGCAGGCCGAACTGGCCGTTACCTTCCGGCAACCCCGCCGCCGGCAGGAAACCCAGCACTCCCAGCCGGTAGTTCATGGTCACCACGACGACACCCTGCTCCACCAGCCGGGACGGTTCATAGGATGCTCCTCCGGAGCCG
>Ga0098065_1000076_pt1 | contig 58491 bp, 60 predicted proteins | sample 25_taG_FD_75062 | JGI IMG/M metagenome (GOLD analysis project Ga0098065, IMG submission 75062) | Marine viral communities from Cariaco Basin, Caribbean Sea - 25_WHOI_OMZ | ecosystem: Environmental > Aquatic > Marine > Oceanic | place: Caribbean Sea: Cariaco Basin | collected 2014-11-08 | reverse complement strand
CATTTTGTTACTCCAAAATTAAAAAACCTCTGAAAAACAGCAGTTTAACAGAGGTTTAAAGTACCTTGGGTGGGAATCGAACCCACACTCTCGAAAGAACTGGATTTTGAATCCAGCGTATTTGACTGTAAATTTCACTAACTTCACTTATAATCAACTGTTTAATAAATGTTTAATTATATTTGATTTCATTTAATATCGTTTAAAATCAATAAATGTTGTACCTATGTTGTACCAAAATTGATTATCTTTATATTCTAAAATTCAATGGTATGGCCTCAAATGCAAAAGTAGTTGTTAGAAAGAAACCAAACAAAGAGGGGCTTTACCCTTTGGCAATCCGTATAACAAAGAATCGTCGCTCAACGTACCACTATGTTGGCCATTATATAGATTTAAAGGATTGGGATAAGAAGAACTTACGGGTTAGAAAATCCCATACCAATGCGGACAGATTAAATAATTTGGTTTCCACAAAACTTTTAGAGGCTCACAAAACACTTGTAGATTTACAGTCCGATAAAAAGGACTTTTCTGCAAATCAAATTAAAGAAGCTCTTTATTCAGATTCTAAGTCAAGTACTTTTTATGAAGTCGCAAATGATTTTCTTTCCGAACTAGAATCAAATAAAAAGCTATCTCAACTGTCAACAGATAAGGCTCGTGTAAATCACGTCATTAACTTTTATAAGACAAAACAGCTGACCTTTCAAGAAATAGACGAAGCGTTTTTAAGAAAATTCAAAATTTATCTGAAGAAATTAAATCTTTCGGATAGGTCAATTGTTAATAATCTTGTGGTCATAAGAACGATTTATAATAGAGCTATAAAAATGGGTGTTGTGGATAGAAAGTTTTATCCATTTGGCTCAGGTAAGATTAGGATAAAATTTCCTGAAACTGAAAAAATAGGATTGACCAAGAAAGATATAAGGGCATTTGAATCTGCTAAAAATCTAACTAACAATGAAACACACGCACGTAATGTCTGGTTATTCAGTTTCTATTTTGCGGGAATTAGGGCTGCCGATTTACTTAAAATTAGATGGTCGGATATTTATGATGATAGACTTCATTACCGTATGAATAAAAATTCCAAATTACTATCACTCAAAATACCCGAAAAAGTATTTCCAATCTTGGAATGCTATAAATCTGAAAAACAGAACAATGATGATTTTGTTTTTCCAGAAATGAAAAAGGCAGATTTCAAAGATGCAAAAGATGTATATGCCAAGACAAAAACGGCTACAAAAAAATTCAATAAATATTTGATTGGGGTTGCGAAGAAAGCAAAAGTTTCCAAAAAAGTAACTATGCATATTGCTCGACATAGCTTCGGTCATATTTCAGAGGACAAAATTCCGATTAAAATGCTTCAAAAGCTTTATAGACATTCATCTGTAACCACTACTATAAAATATCAAGCCAACTTCATCCACAAGGATGCTGATGATGCTTTGGATAGCGTAATTAATTTTTAAGAGTTATTTCCATCCAGCTAAACTTGCGTAAATTGCTGCAGAAACAGCCAGAAGAAAAAGAATAACGATAGCAATGATCCCATAAATTTTATCTTTTTTGGTAACAGAAGTTTTCTTAGTCTGTTTGTCATTTTCTCTTTCATTTTTCCTTCTATTTCTTCTGTTTTCACTCATTCATCTATATCTAAATTTTAATTAGAAAATGTTTTTTTAGTCCTATAAACCTTTTAGATAGTTAATCGATAGTATCCCTGACCTCACCACAGGTCAACATTGCTTGTCCATAATATGGATTACGAATTTCTTCATCCAGACTTAACCAGTATGCTCCATTATTATCATCGGCCATTGGACAAAATTGACTATATGTCTTTTGATTCACCCCAAAAAGTTGAACACTTTTTATCATATTTTCAGACAGACTTTTAAAGTTATTTCGTTGTATTTTAATATTCGAAGAGGTTGAAATGGTCGAAATAGAAGTTTTAAGTTGCTTTTGAATGGACATCCATTGTTGATGGGCTTTTTCATTTTTAAGCGACTTCATATTTACTTCATTTAGATTTTTTTCTAATTGTTTAGCAGCTAGTTGAGCGTTTTGAGTATCGTCATTTACTAAAGCATCTTTTAAACTAATATAAGCGTTAAAGACCTTTTTTAGTTGATCCCGAAATTTAGCCGAAACATCCATTCTTTCATTCTCTAGCATTCTATTTTGATTTTCCTTTTTTGTGGATGATGTTTCGCTTTTTTGGTTCATCATAGATTTTTTATCTTGTAACTGCGCTGCCGCATCTACTGTAAATGTACCATTGGTGACAATTTCGTCGCCATTTTTAAGACCGCTAGTAATACTATAAGTTTCTCCATTTCTGTTTCCTATGGTTACCTCTCTCATTTCAAATACAGGTTCATCCGTTTTGGTTTTCACATATACCAAAGAGCGCTCTCCGGTCCACATAACCGCTGACGCCGGTACAAGAAGTTGCTGGTCTGTGGAAGTATCGACACCCTTAACCTTTCCAGTGACAAACATCCCAGGTTTAAGTAGATTATCCTTATTCCGTATAGTAGCTCTTACCGTTACTATTCTGGTTTGTGTATTTAATATGGGATCAATAAAGGATATTGTTGCGTCAAATTCTTTATTGGGATAGGCATTGGTAATCATCTTTATTTTCTGTCCTTTTTCAAATTGCGAAATTTGATTTTCGTAGGCATCAAACTCTGCCCAAACCGTATTTAGGTTATTCAGTTTCAATATAGGCTGACCTTGTTTTACGTAATCACCTTCTTCCGCCATTTTTTCAGAAACTGTACCAGAAACCGTGGCATATATTGGGAAGTTTTCACGTACTTGCCCTGATTCTTCAATACTGTTGATTTGGTTTTCCGAAAGTTTCCAAAGCTTCAATTTGTTTCTTACAGCTTTATAAAGTTCTGCCTGAGTTTCCTTAAGAGATGATGCTGTAATAAGTTCTTGCTGTGCCGCTACCAGTTTAGGCGCATATATAGTAGCCAGAAGCTGTCCCTGTTTTACTTCTTGGCCTTCGTAATTTACATTTAGGCGTTCGATCCTTCCATCAAAATAACTGGCTTGAACTGAATTTGCTTCTTCATTTTCTACTATCTTTCCTGATAATGAGGTAACATTCCCGTTCTTACTTTCATAATTTCCAATTGTGCTGGTTTGAATATTGGCCAATGCCATCGCATTTTTAGTCATTTTAATTTCATTTGCAGAAAGACCATCAGCTCCAGATTCAGCCGGTATGAGATCCATCCCGCAAATTGGACAATCTCCCGGTTCGGGCTGCATAATCTGCGGGTGCATTGAACAAGTCCACATTTGATTGGCAGTTTCAGCAGAATGATCGTGACCATCAGACATCTCAGCTGAATTTTTACTATTTATAGAATCTTCAGCAGAACCATTGAAAATAAAGTAGCCTGCTATTAGACCAATACCTACTGCAATTGTAAGATAGATTAAATTCTTTTTCATATTATTTCGTTTTGTTCCTAACCATTAGCTACGTGAGGAAAGTTAATTTAAAGGGTAATATTTATTTCCCTTCTTGTTCAAGTCTATAAATCATTTTCTTCATCTGTGCAATTTCCCGTTCCTGCGCTTCTATAATCTCCTTGGCCAGTTTTTTTGTTTCAGGATCCTGAATATCGGCTCTTTTACTTGTTAAAATAGCAATTGAGTGGTGAGGTATCATTGCTTTCATATATAACACATCTCCAATAATTGGACTTTGTGCCCTTACCAAGCTGAGTGCGCTAATAAAAAGCAATAAACTACCACAATAAATGGCAATATTCTTTTTTCGGTTTTTATACATCCCTAACATTAATGAAAGCATAATTACTGCCATTGCAGCAATTCCCAAACAAGTCATATAAAACCTCGTAAGACTAAACCATACGTGATCCCATTCATAGGTATTCATATACATTGTTACATACATTGCTATAAAAGAGAGACCCAACATTGCCATAAATCTACCATAGCTAGTATTCTTCATTCCATTCTGATTTTTTTCTTTTGAATTCATTTTTTGAATTTTATTGATTAGTTGATAGATTTTGTTCTTAGTCTCAATGCATTTGCGATTACAGAAACCGAACTAAAACTCATAGCAAGAGCAGCAATCATTGGGGACAACAGTATGCCAAACACTGGGTAGAGTACTCCCGCTGCCACAGGAATTCCGAGCGTATTATAAATAAGTGCAAAAAATAAGTTTTGTTTGATGTTTTTCATTACTGCATCGCTCAGGTTATGAGCTTTCACAATTCCGTGTAAATCACCTTTAACCAAAGTTATCGCCGCGCTTTCGATTGCTACATCAGTACCTGTTCCCATAGCTATGCCGACATCGCTTTTAGCCAAAGCAGGAGCATCGTTAATACCGTCACCCGCCATCGCCACTGTCTTCCCTCTGGCCTGTAATTTTTCAACTTCTTCTAGTTTGTTCTCCGGAAGCATTCCCGCTTTAAAATCAGCTAAATTTAGTTCGCCGGCTACTGCTTGTGCAGTATCGTGATTATCTCCCGTAAGCATTATCACGGCAATACCGTTGTTCTGTAATTCCTTGATTGCTTTAGCACTTGTTTCTTTGATTTTATCTCCGATAACCACATAACCGACTGCTTTACCTTCTACCGCCAAATAAGAAACCGTTTTCCCTTGTTTTTGATAGGTTTGGGCTTCTTCTAACATTGTTTTAGAAAGTTCTGCATTTACTTCTTCCATCATTCTGGCATTTCCTAAAACAGTTTTCTTTCCACTAACATTTCCTTCGACTCCTTTACCAGTAACCGCATTAAACCCATCAGCTTTTAAAAGTTCTGTTTTCTGCTCTTTCCCATAGTTAACAGTAGCTTCTGCTAATGGATGTTCGCTTAGGTTATTTAACGAGACAATAAATTGAAGTACCTTATCTTGACTAAAACTAGTATTAAAAGAACCCACCTTTTCTACAGTTGGCTTACCTTCAGTAATAGTTCCTGTTTTATCTACAATTAAAGTATCGACTTTGTCCATTTTCTCAAGGGCTTCGGCATTTTTAATTAATACACCATTCTGTGCACCCTTTCCAACCCCTACCATTACAGACATTGGTGTGGCGAGTCCTAAAGCACAGGGGCAGGCAATAATCAAAACGGCAATAGCATTCACCAAAGCATACACATAAGCAGGTTCTGGTCCCCATATCGCCCATACAATAAATGTAATAAGGGCAATCAATACCACAATGGGAACAAAATAACCGGAAACTGTATCTGCAAGTTTTTGTATGGGCGCACGGCTACGGCTGGCATCGTTCACCATCTGGATAATTTGCGATAATAAGGTGTCAGCACCTACTTTTTCAGCTTCCATCAAGAAAGACTGGTTACCGTTAATCGTACCGCTACTTACTTTATCATCTTTAGATTTGCTGACGGGTATGGGTTCTCCCGTTATCATAGATTCATCTATTGAAGTGTCCCCTTCAGTAATCATACCATCCACAGGAATTTTCTCTCCGGGCTTTACGCGGAGGATATCCCCAATTTCAATTTTATCGATAGCTACTTCTTCCTCTTGACCATCCACCACCTTAATAGCTTTGTTAGGCGCTAATTTTAAGAGTTCTTTTACGGCAGAATTAGTCTTGCTATGGGCACGGGCTTCAAGTAACTGACCAAGCAACACCAAAGTCAAAATAACCGTAGCGGCTTCAAAATAAACGTGTACCGTTCCCGCTTCTGTTTTGAACTGATCAGGGAAAAAATCTGGGATTAACAAACCAATCACACTAAATATCCAAGCCACACCAGCACCAATACCAATAAGCGTGAACATATTAAGATTCCACGTTTTTATACTGCGGTAGGCGCGTTCAAAAAACATCCAAGTGGCATAAAAAACTACGGGGATAGAGAGGGCAAATTGTATCCAGTTCCAGTATTTTAATTCCAATATATTATACAGTGGATTGTTAGTGAGCATTTCAGACATTGCAATTAAAAAGATTGGTAGTGTAAAGGACACAGCAATCCAAAACTTTTTAAGCAATTTTTTATAGGTTTTTTCTTCTGCGGAAAGATCTGGCTGTTTTGGCACTAAATCCATTCCGCAAATAGGACAGCTTCCCGGTTCATCCTTTACTATTTCGGGGTGCATGGGGCAGGTCCATTCTTCAGTAGATGCAGAAGCTGAGGAAACCGTTTGTTCTTCGACCAAGTCCATTCCGCAAACAGGACAATTCCCTGGCTCATCGTAGGTTTTATCACCTTCGCAGTGCATCGGGCAATAGAATGTGCCCGTCCCTTTTTGTTTTTTCTTTTGCTCTTTTTTAGCTGGTGTATGTTGATGGTCGCCGGGCATATGTATGGAATATCCACTCCCATCTTTTTCTAAGGTATCTTGAAATTTTTCAATAGGAATATGAGATTTCATCTCAATTTCGGCTTCGGCCTGTTTCAAATCAACAGTGACATTAGTTACCCCCTCTATTTTAGCAAGGGTATTTTCTACGTGGGTTTTACAACCTTCGCAGGTCATTCCGTGTATATGATACGTATGTTTCATAGTTTATTTGATAAAAAATTTGACAATAAGCCCTCCGGCTAACCAGAAATAGCAAATAAATGCTGCATATTTTAAAATATTCTCCAACAATGGACTTTTAGGTGCCATCTCACTCATAGAATGTTCTACATCTTTCTTTTTGAAGAAACCGAGGTATATCAAATAGCCAGAAATAGCTAAAAACACCAGATTCAAAAAGAACGTGTAATCTATTTTAAAGAACTCGCTGTCCTGAATTTTTACTTGTGAAGGGTCTGGTAAAATACTGAACAAATCAAAGCTGTAATGCAAAGCAAGTGAAGTACCTATTAAGGCCGTAAATAATAGGAATAGAATGAACAACGACATTTTCCATCCGTAGTATTTAGCATTAATCCGTAAAACAGGAAACACTACCAAATCACTAAAAATAAAAGCCATTACCCCCGCAAAACTTACGCCTTTTCCAAACAACAATGCCGCCAGGGGAATGTTTCCCATCGAACCTATAAAAGTTAAAAATGCGGCAATAGGCCCTACAATAATATGTTCCAGAATTTCGAGAAAAGTAAAATCTGTGTTGCCTTGACCGCTATTGATAAAAAGCGTTTGGAAAAATGAATCAGGAACGAAGGCAGCCACGATACCGGCAATGGTAAAGCCTACGGTCACATCTTTCCATACCATTTGCCATTCCATCTTGTATTTCTTAGCAACTCTCGCCCAGCTAGTCTCCTTTTGAATTTGTTTTTTCCAATCTTTGGAATCATCCATATCATCTCCATCTTCACTTTCTAAATTTTTTCTGGCCTTTGAGATAAGTTTTTTTGGATTTATAATGCGAATAAGTATCCAGCAAATGAGGATTAAGAGGATTCCACCTACATATTCTCCTACTACAAACTGCCAGCCCAAAAAGATGGAAATGATGATTCCCAATTCTATCACCAAGTTCGTTGATGCTAAAAGAAACGCGATAGATGAAACAAAGCTTGCTCCCTTTTTAAAGATTGATTTTGTGGAGGCAAGTGCAGCAAAACTGCAAGAGCTGCTAATAAAACCGAAGAATGTACCCAGCAGCATACTTTTGGATTCATTTTCACCCATTGATTTTTGCATCCTTTTTTCGGTAACAAAAATCTGGATCATACTACTTATGATATATCCCAGTATAAATGCCCATAATGCCATCCAGAAAAATCCGGCCGTGGTATAGGCGGCCTCTCCCCATTGTTTAAAAAAATCGTTCATAATTATTTATTTTCGGTTAATTGAAGCCATAATGCTACAGCTACTATAATAGCTATGATTCCATAAATGATATAATTGAACCATTTTTTAAAGCCTCCTTTCTTGTGATCTTTTTCATTTCCTGTTTTGCAACAATCTTTCATTGGCTTTCTTTTTTGTGCCTGCAAAGGGAAAGAACTTTTTATGCTATTTAGATTAAGAATACCTTTCCCTTACAGGACTTTTATCATATCCTAAAAAGTTTAACTAATTAACCAATCAATGAAAAAATTTCTCTTCTTTTTTCGGGTACAATTGTATTTATTTCATTTCTTGAACATCGTTTAAATTTCAAATGTTACAGCTTATTTTTAAGCTGGGTCATATATTTTATGATTTCCTTTTTTTCCGATTTTGAAAATTTAGCATCCCAATGAATAAACGTGTAGGAATCCAACGGCATTTCATCATCCTCAATCTGACTGATAATCGACCGTAGTTTGCTATTTTTTCTTCGGTCGGAATAATCTCCCCATTCATTGAAATTCAATTCGGCTTTGCCATTTTTAATATGGTCCTCAAGAAACCAGGCTACTGGCTGTATTTTATTGTACCAGGGATATTCAGTTTTGTTGCTATGACAATCATAGCAAGACACCTTTATCTTGTTCTGCACCATTGGCGGTACCTTGTTGACCAGCATAAAATCGGTAACATATTCGGCCTTGTTTTGATTACGCTCCGTGGGAAAAAATTGGATCCCTACAAATGCAATCAATAAGATCCACGCTACAGTCTTAAAAACTTTCAATTAATTGATCTCTTTCTGCACTTTTCCACACCCCATCATTTTGCTTCCGAAATATGGGTTCTTGATTTCTTCGGTAGTGCTCAACCATTGGGCTCCCTTATTGTTGTTGTACATCGGACAAAAATCCTGATATAACTTTTTATCAGTACCAGTTATGGCAATCATATCAATTACATCTTTACTTAAAATATCAAAATGCTCCCTTTGATGCTCTATAGGGCTTTCTGAAATATGCTCCGCGTGTTCCTTTGCATCTTCAATAATATCACTCAATTCCTGTTGTTCTTCTGAAGAATAACTACTCTTATCAAAATCTTCAAAGTCAGTCACCAACATTCCACCTGCGTTAGCGGCATCTTCTTGGTTATCGGCTACCAAAGCGTTTTTGATTTTAAGGTAATTTTCGATGATTGCAGAGGATTCGCCTTTATCTGAATTATCCGCACTCATTTTTTTCGAGTCTTCGTGATTATGTCCATCTTCTTGATGCATTTCATTGGACATTGGTGCAGCGGCATCATCCTTTTTTCCATCTTTACAGGATATTACAGTAAAGGCCAATACAGCGATTGTTATAATACTTATTGTTTTTCTTATTTTTTTCATTTTGAATTATTTTAATTAATAGTTAATTATTTTGAAATAGTTTTCTTTACCGATCCGCATTTGAGCATCTTCTTTCCAAAATATGGATTGGTGATTTCCTCCACATCGGCATACCAATAAGCACCTTGATTATTAAAGGCCATTGGGCAGAATTTTTTATAGATTGTCCCGCCAGAAAGTGCATCTTCAAACATTGGCCCAGCCTTTTTTGTAAATTGCGCAAATAGTTCGCGTTGTTTTTCCAGATCATCGGTATTTGCCATCTTTTGGGAAAGATCTTTCATTTCCATTCTTTCTTTACCGAAAGAAGCTGCCATACTTTTAGCTGTATTTTGCACTTGGCTTACATCGTCATTGGTTAATGCCATTTTTACTTCCAGATAGTTATGCCATATTTTACCGGTCATCCCATCTATAAAATCCTGATCTGCAATATCAGCCGTCATTTTTTCTTCTTTCTTCACCTGTTCTGGTGTATCGATTTTTACCGTTTGCTTTTCCTTACACCCTATAAATGCAATTAGCACAAAGGCAATAAATGATGTTTTTAATAGCGCTTTCATTTTATTTTTTCATAGTTAATAGGAATTCCCCTTCTTAAGAAGATAAGAAGAGGGATTCCAAATTTATTATGCGAGGTACGCTTCACAAGCTTCTGCACATTTTCTACACGCCTCTGCACAGTCTTTACAATGCTGGGCATCGTGTTTTTCACATTCATCTGCACATTTTTTACAAATTTTATGGCAGTATTCCACCATTTCTGGGGCATCTGAATAATTCGTGGCAAGCAATTTTGCAGTACTGCTGCATACTTCAGCGCAAGCCCTGTCAGCCCTGATACAATCTACCATCATTTTGATGTCATCTTCATCCAGACAGGCATCTGCACAATAATTGCAATGTGCTACGCAGTTGTTCAATGCTTCAATCAATTTTGAATTTTTCATAGGTTCTCTATATTTAAATTAATAATCGGTTACTTTGTTGAAATCAAAAAATGGTTACAGTTTTTGATATTTGCGCTCTTAGTGTTTGCCATTATAAATCAGTTTTTTACTTTTCTTATACTCTTCCTCTGTTATTTCTCCTTTGGCATATCTTTCATCTAAAATTTTAATAGCTTCCTTACGCTTTTTCTTCTTTCTGCCTGCATAAATAAAAATACAGAGAACTATAACCCCAAGTAAAATCAACCAATCCCATTCGTACATCATAACATTTAATTTTAAAACCTTGCGGAAAGTCCGCCACCCACACCAAATCGGTTATCGTAGCTCCCCATTAAGGAAAAGTTTCTGCTAAATACGTATTCAAGTCCTACCTGCCAGGTATTCTCTTCTTCAAAATTTGTCCCTGCTTCAAAATCGTTTACCCAGCCAAAATCCATTTGATATTCATATTCTCCATACAGCGCAATGTGGCGGGTGATCATTGTAGCAGTAGAAAGGCCTATCTGTGGACGTAACTTATTATCTATACGTAAATCAGCATCTATAAGTAAAGGCAAAAGGTAACGTACACCCACCACTCCCGTGGTGGAAAGCTCATCAAGACTATCTTTCATTTCATTTTCCAGGTTTACCCCACCAAACACCCGAAAGTAACTATTTAGCCAACGTTCATAAGTAATTTCGGCTTCAAGGTTTTCATTCCATCCATATTCTGCCCTACCGATAAACTGATTGCGTATATTGGTTGCGGTTAGGAACAGTTCAGTCATATGGCTGGCTGCTGTTACTTCGCCCCAAGTCCACATATGGTCTGCCTCAGTAGTCAAATTTGATAAAGGATACCCTTTTAATCGTTTATCACGCGGGGTATCATAACTAAAAACTCTGGCCATTCCCGCATTTAAATGATAAAGTATGTGGCAATGGAAAAACCAGTCCCCGGTTTCATTAGCATCAAATTCAATTACTACTTTTTGCATTGGAGCTACATTTACTGTATGTTTTAATGGACTTCGCTCGCCATTTTCATTTAGTACCCTAAAAAAATGGCCCGTGTAAGTGCATTGGGTGGTGCATCATTGTCATATTATTCAAAGTGATGCGTACTACTTCCCCTTGGTTAATCTTTATTTTATCAGTTTCAGAAAGAGGTACGCCGTTGATGGACCATACGTAACGGTTCATATTTCCGGTCAGGTTGAACAGCATTTCGCGTATGGGTTTTCCATTTTCAAATTCGGTCTTTCCGGGAGCTTTTAAATAGTTATAATTGAACTCGGGGTTACCACCCGTTTTCTTATTGTCGCCAATCACTTTTTCTTGTGGTACCATATAACCCATTTTCATCCCGTCTTTCATTTCCATTTTTTCATTCTGCATCTGCATATCGCCGTGATTCATTTTGTCGTGGTCCATTTTGCTAGAATCCTTCTTCATATTCATCATTTTATCGTGCTTCATTTTATCATCTTTCATATCCATTTGCATTCCATCCATCTCCATCGCATATTTCTTCATTTTTTTGATAGAATCATTTTTTGAAGGATTGAATTTTGCGGCAGGCGCACCCATTTTCATACCCATTGACATCATTTCCTTCATCTGCTTAATCAAATCTGGTTTCGGTACAATAGGCGCCTGTAAAATTTCGCCGGTTCCCAAATAGGCAGAAGCCTGCCCCGATCCATCCTGGGATGTGGCACGAATTTCAAGTTTTCCGTTATCCGGAATCGTTACTATAAAGTCATAGGTTTCGGCAACACCAATAAGGGTTTTGTTTTTCTTTACGGGAACCACATCCAATCCATCTGCTGAGACCAACAATGGGTCTTCTCCTCCAAACGTAAGCCAGAAATAGGATGCAGCTGCAGCGTTTACAAAGCGCAAGCGTACCCTTTCTCCAGGTTGAAATTCTGGATATTGCTGTTCGGCCTTTCCGTTTATAAAGAACAGGTCATAGTAGTTATCAAGGATGGCCATATCGGGCATACGTTGCCACATCATTTTCAACTTAGCACCAGTAGCACCTTTAGCAATAACCTTATCCCAACTTTGTACTTGATTTTTTTTGATGAGATACCATTCATTACCTCGCTTCAGATTCTTCAATTGTGACTTTGGATTTTCGTCCATCCAGTCGGATAATACTAGAACTAAGTCTTTATCATATTCCAACTCGGTTTCCTTAGGATTGATTTGGATAGAGCCATAAACCCCTCGTTGCTCTTGTAATCCTGTATGGGAATGGTACCAATATGTACCTGATTGTTTGAGGGCGAATTTGTATTGAAAAGTCTCTCCTGGACGAATGGGAGGTGTAGTAAGATAGGGAACACCATCAAAAAAATTCGGCAATATCAACCCGTGCCAATGTACCGATGTTTCTTCATCCATATTATTGGTTACATTAATTATGGCAAATTCCCCTTCTGTGAATTCTAAGTTAGGCCCGGGAATACCACCGTTAATGGTCATCGCCTTTACCTCTTTTCCAGTATAGTTGACTGTTTCATAATCAATAGTCAAATTATACACACGTTCTGGCCAATTGTCGATATTTTCTTCAGATTTATTGGCTGTTTGCGCTTGAATTGTTACTATAAATAGCATAGCACAAAATGTTGACAGTAGCGTTTTCATAAAAGAAATTTTAACATAAAAATATTGATATTTAAGGACATAATTTTTACATAATTATGGTTTATACTTATATAATTTGGTCTAAAGGGTTTCTAAAGTTCTTTTCCATTGCTTTATATTCCGTGAGGCTCATCCCTGTTTCTGCCTTGAATTGATTGCTTAAATGCGTTAAGTTGCTATAATTTAACAGCCTACTTATTTTGGTAAAATTTAAGTCTCTATTATGGATTAATTCTTTAGCTTTTTCCACCTTCAGCTTTATAAAGTATTTTTCCAAGGTTATTTTTTCATTATACGAGAATATTTTACTGACTTTGGAATATTCCTGCTTTAACTTATCTGTTATTATTTCGGAAAGGTTTTTATCCACTAACGGTAAGTGTTCAAATAAACTGATTAAGGTTATTTTTGTTTGTTCCACCAGTTTCAGATTATTATCATCGATAAGAAAAAAACCATTGGATTCGACTATTTTTTGAATTTTAGAAACTTCATTTTCTGAGCTTATATCTACTGCAAGCTCTCCCAGCCGAACCGTCAAAACTTTAATGTTTTCATCACGTATCTCATTTCTTAAAACTTTTATGCAACGGTCACAAACCATATTTTTTATATAAAATGTTTTTTCCATTCTTAATTGATTAAATAGTTAATGATCGCCGATTGCACATAGTACATTTTGATCGACTCAATCTGGCTTATTTGAAACTTCAATTGTAGTTCTTGAATATCCAGTACATCGTTAAAATTGATGGTTCCTGTTTCATAATTCCTGATCAGGATATCTTCTGCATCTTCTGCCTGTTCCAAATTTTTCAACTGAATATCATAACTTATCCTTGCAGAATTACGGCTTTGGACAGCCTGTGATAAAAGGGTTTCCAGTTTGTTTAAGCGTTCCTCTTTTTGCATATTGATTTCTTGCTGTCTAAGCTCGTTTTGCCTGGTACGTGAATTATATTTATTGTTAAAAATAGGTATGGATACAGAGACCATTGGCATCAAAATATCCTTCCCATTATCACCAAAATTCATATCAGGTCTTTTTTCAACCGGAATATAATCCAGCCCAAATCCAAGATTGGGCAAGCTTTCTTTTTGGTTTAGTGCTTCAGATTGGGTAATGGATTCATATAACTTTTCATATTTCAAAAGTTCAGGATGAAGAGTTAAATCTTGGCTGGACACTGATAGTTCCTGAATAGGTAAAACCATACTGTCCACAACTGTTATAGGAGCAGCTTTTTCCTTGTTCAACAAGTTATTAAACTCAACTTTTTGGGCTATAAAATCTTCTCTAAGTATTTCCTTTTGCTGCTGAAGTTCATTTTGCCTGATCTGTAATCGTAAAACATCTACCGCCGAAGCATTACCTACCTCCAATGAAGTAAGTGCAAGCCTTTCGTAAGTTTCGAGTAATTGAATATTATTTTCCAAGACTTTCTGTTTTGCTTTTATTCCGTAGAGTCTATAATAGGCTTGTGATACCGAAAGCGCTAGTTTTCTTTTGGCGATGACCATTTCCACATATTCTGCTTCGGCCATCGACGAAGCATAATTTTCCCTGGCAGTAATGGTTCCGAACCAAGGCAACATCTGTTTGACCGAAAAGCGGGCACGCTGCGCCCCGGTACGCGTTTCGGGTTCACTTACAAAATAACCGGCTCCAAATTCGGTATCTGGCAGGGTATTTACTTCATTTATTTTTTCTTCAGCAATATTATAACGCAACTCAAAAGCTTGAATTTCGGGATTGTTTGTCTCCGCTTCAAGAATATAGGACTGCAATTGCTGTGCACTCATTCTCGGCAGCGTAAATAGAATAATTCCTATGATTAAAAAATATCTCATTTGTTCAATCTTTTAAGTTGAAATTCCTTTTTTAAACTGAATAACACTGGTACAACGAACAGCGTGATAAGCGCAATGAGCATTCCGCCGAAACTCGGTATAGCCATTGGTATCATTATATCACTTCCCCTTCCCGTAGAGGTTAGCACTGGTAAAAGAGCTAGAATTGTGGTAGCCGTGGTCATTAAACACGGACGAATACGTTTTTGCCCTGCTTCTACGATGGAGTCCCTTATTTCTTTTTTATTTTCAGGGCTGTTACGGTCAAAAGTTTGAGTAAGGTAGGTAGCCATTACCACCCCATCATCGGTAGCAATGCCAAACAATGCGATGAAGCCTACCCAGACCGCTACACTTAAATTAATGGTATGCATCTGAAACAGGTCGCGTAAATTCTCTCCAAAAAAGTTGAAGTTTAAGAACCATTCCTGACCATAAAACCAAATCATTAGGAAACCACCAGCAAAAGCAACGGCGATACCTGTGAAAACCATTAATGAAGTGGACACGGAACGGAATTGAAAATACAGTATTAAGAAAATAATAGCCAATGCTAAAGGAACAACAATTGACAACGTTTTTTCTGCTCTTATTTGATTTTCGTAGGTGCCTGTAAATTGATAATTGATCCCTTTAGGAACGGTCAATTCCCCATCATCTATTTTTTTCTGGATTAAAGCTTGGGCGTTTTCCACCACATCAACCTCGGCAAATCCGTCAAGTTTATCAAACAATACATATCCCACTAAGAACGTATCTTCACTTTTAATTACCTGTGGACCTTGCTCATAACGAACTTCCACAAGTTCCCCTAAAGGGACTGGGCTTCCTTTTTCCACTGGAACGTAAATGTCCTTGATGTCATCAGGATTACCACGAAGTTCCCTAGGGTACCTTACCCGCACCCCATAACGTTCGCGACCTTCCACCGTTTGTGTGAGCGGCATCCCGCCAACTGCAACTTGAAGAACCCGTTGTACATCTTCAATAGAAATCCCGTAGCGCGCGAGTTGTTCCCTTTTAATATCTATAAGAAGGTATGGCTTACCTACAATACGATCGGCAAAAACCGCCTCTTTTTTCACGCCTTCAGATTGTTTGAGAATATCTTCCAGTTTCATCCCGAAAGCTTCGATTTCCCGTAAATCCTGGCCTTTTACCTTAATCCCCATCGGGGCACGCATTCCTGTTTGCAACATTACCAAACGGGTTTCGATAGGCTGTAACTTGGGGGCAGAGGTAACACCAGGTAATTTAGTAGCATCTACTATCTTATTCCATATATCGTCTGGTGACTGTATTTCTGGACGCCAGTTTCTATAAAACTCTCCATCGTCGTCAGGAATAAGATGTTGATTTTCAACCAGAAAAGGATCTTTTATTTCTGATTCCAAATAATCCCCATCTTCATCTAATTCACTATTGGGATTAACTACTAATTTTCCGTCTTTAAGAACAAATAATCCATCATCATTTACTTTGTACCTTTGGCGCTTTCCATTTTTGTTTAGCATATATTCAGACTTGTACTGAATAATATTCTCATACATTGAGAGAGGTGCCGGATCTAAAGCTGATTCTGTACGGCCTGATTTACCTACTACAGTTTCAATTTCTGGGATGCCAGCAACCGCCATATCCAATTGTTGCAATACCCTTTTGTTTTCTTCAACACCTGCGTGGGGCAAGGAGGTTGGCATCAAAAGAAAAGACCCTTCATTTAAAGAAGGCATAAATTCTTTTCCGGTGTTTTGCATAATCAGAACTCCAAAAACCACAATAACGGTTGGTACTGAAAGAAATAAAATTTTGTTCCGTAGTGCCCAGCGTAAAATACGTGTATAATAACTCTGGAATAACCAAAATATTCCTAATAGACCGAAACAGATAAAGCCTACGAACAACAAATTCCAGAAAACACTTTTATCTACACCCAGGGGACGCCAATATTCGGCTAACAAAAAGACTATGGCCAGTGCAGAAATAAAAATATTTATAGTATTGGCCTGTTTGTTTGATAAAGTAAATGTATTTGAAATTCTAGAAGCTATCTTTTCATCTTTTAAAAATGCCGTAATTCCAAAAGCAATTAAAATTAGACCTAACCAATACCCCAGGACTATCGCTGTAATACCCAATAAGATTAAAATCCCGTTGATGATATATGCGCTGGTTTTTCTAATACTTTTTCTTCGGAATAAAAATGCTGCAAAAGGAGGTATTAAGAATAATGCCACTATAATTGAAGCTGTTAATGCCATTGTTTTTGTAAAGGCCAGGGGACGAAATAATTTACCCTCTGCACCAATCATAGTAAATACAGGGATAAAGCTGATGATAGTAGTCAACACGGCGGTTAGTATGGCACCTGATACTTCGGCAGTGGCGTTATAGACCACTGTATTGATAGGCTGTTTTACTCCTCTTTCGAGAAAGCGTTCCTCTTCTTCGTCGAGGTGCCTGATGATATTTTCACAAAGTATGACCCCTACATCTACCATTGTACCAATGGCAATGGCAATACCGGATAGCGCCACAATATTGGCATCCACATTAAAAAACTTCATTGCGATAAAGACCATTAACACAGCTACAGGCAATAATCCAGAGATTAGTATAGAAGCTCGTAAATTGAATACCATTACAATAATTACAAAAATTGTAATAAGTATTTCGAGCGTTAGAGCTTCGTCAAGGGTGCCCAGTGTTTCCTGAATAAGTTCAGTACGATCATAAAAAGGGACAATGGTTAATTGCGAAGTGCTGCCATCAGCTAGTTCTTTGGATGGTAGGCCCGCTTTTAGTTCATCAATTTTTTCTTTTACATTATTGATGACTTCCATTGGGTTTGCTCCGTATCTGGCAACAACAACCCCACCGACTACTTCAGCCCCTTCTTTATCTAAAATTCCGCGACGCGGTGCGGGTCCTAAACTTACGTTTGCGATGTCTTTAATTCTTATCGAAGTATAATCTTCAGAAGTAACAACCGCGTTTTCAATATCTGAAATGGACTTCACATACCCTAGCCCACGCACCAAATATTCGGCTTGATTAATTTCTAATGTTTGTGCTCCAATATCTTTATTGCTTTCCTTGACTGCTTTAACTATCGCTGACAAACCAATATTATATTGGCGCATCAATTCAGGATTTACATCTATTTGGTATTCTTGGACAAAACCACCTATGGAAGCTACTTCCGAAACACCACTTGCTGAAGAAAGTGCATATTTAACGTAATAGTCCTGAATACTCCTTAGTTCGTGCAAATCCCATCCCCCGGTTACGTTGCCGTCTTTATCCCGTCCTTCTAAAGTGTACCAGTAAATCTGTCCGAGCCCTGTGGCATCGGGTCCCAATGAAGGATTAACCCCTTCAGGCAATAATCCAGAGGGTAGGGAATTCAGTTTTTCGAGAATACGGCTGCGCGACCAGTAGAATTCCACATCTTCTTCAAAAATGATATAGATACTTGAAAAACCGAACATTGAAGAACTACGGATAGTCTTTACCCCCGGAATACCCAATAATGTAGTAGTAAGTGGATAGCTTATCTGATCTTCTATATCCTGTGGCGAGCGACCCTCCCATTTGGTGAATACAATTTGTTGATTCTCACCAATATCAGGGATGGCATCAACAGCTACAGGATCTGTAGGGAGAAACCCGGTATTCCAGTTAAATGGGGCATTAACGATACCCCAACCTACAAAAAGGGCGAGTAACAGAACCGCCACGAGTTTGTTTTCTATGAGAAATTTTATGCCTTTATTTAGCATATTTATTGATAATTAAACAGTTACACATTGAATAAAATCCTGAGGTTATCAGAAAGATAAACACAACAAAATGAGCCCGTTAGAGTAGTAAACTAAGGGCAAGTTTCCCAGATTCGCTATCAGAATCGGGCACTGTCTAAAATCAAATTAAATACGTTTCGTGTAGTTTTTGTACATCCCTTATGAGATAGGGAGGCGTATAATCTTTAAACGGAATGATGTTCTTATCCAGCCCATCAAAAAGATTGATATAAGTATAAACAAATGTGGCAACAAAAGCTTGTTGCTGAAAAGTCAACTGATTAGATGAAGTTTTTAAATTGTCCTGCCCTTCAACCATTATTTGGTTATCTGAACAACAGGATTTTTTCGAAACCTCAGATTCACAATTTTTCTTCGGTTGCTGTTTTTCCATTCCACAGGTTTTAACATTATGGATCAAGGAGAAGTCAACCAAAGTTTGTCCACAAAAATGCATATCTACCGTAAACGAGGTTGTGGCAAAAAACACCAAGCTCGCCAAAGTTATGGATACTATTTTATGGAAAAATGACTTCATAGGAGTGCAAATTTATAAAAAACCAAAATAAACAATCAACTTTATAAAAATTTTAACAAATCAGACAATAGCATCTTTGCACACCCTGTGCATCAATTAATTTGTATCTTTGTAAAGCTTTATGAAAATATTCTTTTCCATATCAATGTCGCTATTATTCTTTTTTCAGGGAATTAGTATAGATATGGACTTTTGTGGACCAATTAAAGAAATTTCAAGCATTATTACCCATTATCAAGACCATAAAGTCTATGGCGACTCTTTCCTTGAATATGTAGTTGAAGATTACATTGACAATGATGCAAAAGATAAAGGGCATCATAATAACCCAGATAAAGAGAATATACCAGTCCATTCTCATCATCAATGTTGTCATCCTTTATTATTATTTATTGCGAACAACAATACGCCTCTAACCAATCGGTTAAAGTTTAAAGATAAAAAACAGTCTAACTTATATAAAATAAACTTCAGTTCCAGATATCTGGAATCACTCTTCCACCCTCCTCAGCTATAATTCAGTTTTTTTATGGGATAGCTATATCCCTTTTTGACCAAAATCTGGTTCCCCTACTAGATGCTTGGTTCCAATGGTAGTTTGTCAAGCAGAAAATTACTGTCTAGAATTTTAACTGAATTAAATCTTTATTTATATGATTAATAAAATAATCGCGTTTTCCATTAATAATAAATTTATTATTGGACTACTTACCTTGGCGCTTATAGGGACGGGTATTTGGTCCATGTCTACCGTAAACCTGGGATCGGTGCCAGATATTACAAATAACCAGGTCCAGGTTATTACCCAATCTCCTAATCTGGCTACAGAAGATATAGAGCAATTTGTTACCTATCCTGTAGAACTTTCTATGGGTAATTTACCCGGAGTTACAGAAATACGATCTGTTTCCCGGTTTGGTCTTTCCGTAGTTACCATTGTTTTTAAGGACGATATGGGCATTTACAAGCCCCGTCAACTCGTTCAGGAAAAACTTAACGAAGTTAGGGACCAAATACCTGAAAAATTTGGCAGTCCATCTATGGGACCCATTACTACTGGTCTTGGGGAGATTTATCAATATACCATCAAACCTCAAAAAGAATATGATACGGTTTACTCTCCTACTGAGCTGAGAACAATTCAAGATTGGATTGTAAAGCGTCAAATGACGCTTGTAGAAGGTGTGGTAGAAGTTAATTCCTTTGGTGGTAATATCAAACAATATGAAATAGCCATTAATCCTGAGAAGCTGAATGCTTTAAACATCTCTATCTCTCAAGTCTTTGCTGCTCTACAAAAAAACAATGTTAATACGGGGGGGGCTTACATCGAAAAAAACAACATGGCCAATTTTATCCGAGGAGAAGGCCTAATTAGATCTTTGGATGATATACAATCTATTGTTATTAAGAACGAAAATAGCGTACCTGTTACAATTGGAGATGCGGCAGAAGATGTGCAGTTTGGAAGTCAGGTACGATATGGGGCTTTTACCCAGGATGGCCGCGAAGCCGTTGGCGGAATGGTCTTAATGCTAAAAGGAGCTAATCCTAATAAGGTAATTGCAAATGTCCAGGATCGAATGGAAACGGTAGAACAATCATTACCAGAAGGTTTATCAATAGAACCTTTTCTGGACAGAAGTGTTTTGATAGAAAGAACTACAAGTACTGTAACCCAAAATCTTATAGAAGGCGCTTTAATTGTAATTTTCGCTTTGGTTATCCTCTTAGGAAGTTTAAGGGGGGGATTGATAACTGCTACCACCATTCCCCTGTCCTTACTATTCGCCTTTATACTCATGAAACAATTCAATGTTTGGGCAAATTTAATGAGCCTGGGAGCCATTGACTTCGGAATTATAATCGATGGAGCCGTTATTATTATTGAAGGCACCGTTTATGAAATACAAAAACGTATTCGATCAGGCAAAGTGAAATTCAATCAGGCGAAGATGGATGAAGTAGCCTACGATGCAGGAAGTACGATGATGGGTTCTGCATTTTTTGGCCAAATTATAATTTTAATAGTGTTTGCTCCCATACTTTTCCTTACAGGTGTGGAAGGAAAAATGTTCCGTCCTATGGCATTTACATTTGGCTTTGCTATGATTGGAGCGATCTTTCTTTGTTTGACTTATGTTCCAATGATGTCGGCCTTGTTTATGAAACCTATTCAAAATAAGAAAAACTGGTTTGGCAAGTTTGAACGCTGGCTGGAAAGAATAAGCGATAAAATTATTGGGGGTATTGAAAAAGTTTATATGCCTTTACTGAAAGGAGCATTAAAACTGAAATTAATAGTACTTGGTTCTGCAGTGGTACTGCTTATTATTGCGGGTTTTATCTTTTCCAGAATGGGAGGGGAATTCGTTCCACAACTCGATGAAGGGGATATTGCCATGCAGGCTTTAATTAGGCCCGGAAGTGGTTTGAGTGAAACAATTGATGTTTCAACAAAAATAGAGGACGTTCTTCTTGAGAATTTCCCCGAAGTAAAAACGGCTGTAGCAAGGATTGGGGTTGCAGATATTCCTACCGACCCCATGCCCATGGATATTGCCGATATGTTCATAATATTGGAAAAGGATATGGATAAGTGGACTTCGGCCGATACCAAAGAAGCATTGATTGAAAAGATAAAAGAAAAACTCAATGATGAGCTTACCGGGGTGAACCTTGTATTTAGTCAGCCGGTAGAACTGCGATTCAATGAATTACTCACCGGTGTCCGGGAAGATGTAGCGGTAAAATTATACGGAGAAGATCTTGATCTCCTTGCTGAAAAAGCCAATCAAATGGCTGAAATAATACAAACTATTCCCGGGGTAGGAGATGTAAACCCTGAACGTACATCCGGTCTTCCGCAGATGACAGTTCGCTTTAACCGGGATAAAATTGCCCAATACGGGTTGGATATTGAAAAGATTAATGACTACATAAGCGCTGCGTTTGCCGGAGGTACAGCAGGTGTCATATTTGAAGGGGAAAAACGTTTTGATATGGTAATACGTTTTGATGAGGCTCACCGCCAAAACATTGATGATTTAAGGACACTTTATATAGACCTCCCTGATGGTACTCAGGTACCAATCAAGGAAGTAGCAGACATTAGCTATGTCCCAGGCCCTATGCAAATATCAAGGGACAATACTTTCCGCAGGACGTATGTGGGGGTAAATGCCCGGGGTAGGGATGTAGAATCTGTGGTAAATGATATTCAGCAAAAACTGGATGAAGAATTAGATTTACCTCCAGGCTACTACATTACCTATGGCGGCGAATTTGAAAACCTTCAGCGGGCAAAGGGCCGTTTGCAAATTGTAGTGCCTATTGCTTTGTTCTTAATTTTCGTACTGCTATACTTTGCGCTTCAGTCCTTTTCACAATCCATTATGATCTACATAGCCATTCCACTGGCGGCTATTGGTGGAATATTTGCCCTTTGGTTAAGGGATATGCCTTTTAGCATTTCAGCCGGAGTAGGCTTTATTGTCCTATTTGGTGTAGCAGTTCTAAATGGCCTGGTGCTCATTAACCGGTTCAATTCTCTAAAAGAAGAAGGGGTAACCAGTATTAAAGACAGAATTTTCACTGGAACTAAAGAACGAATAAGACCTATTATGTTAACAGCAACAACAGATATTTTTGGCTTTTTGCCTATGGCATTTTCATCTTCTGCAGGAGCTGAAGTTCAACGACCTTTGGCTACAGTGGTAATTGGGGGAATGCTTACGGCTACCTTACTTACTCTGGTTGTTCTCCCCGTCCTATATACTTTTGTAGAGAAGAGAAGGGAAAAGAAAGAACAGAATAAAATTGATTCTTCCAATTCCCGATCATTAGCTACAATTTTAGTGATAGGGTTGTTATTAAGCGGATCATTTTCTGCTAATGCCCAATCTGATACAACTTCTTATGCATATCCACTTCAGGATACCTTACAAACTATCAGTTTGGAAGAAGCCAAAGAGTTGGCTATTAAAAACTATCCACGATTGAAAGCTGCTCAACTTGAAATTGAAAGTGAGGAGGTTTTGCGAAAAACAGCATATGATTTTGGTAATACCCAAATTTTCACGGGAAAAGAAGAAGTAGGGAATGGATCTGACGGTATCTATACAAAAGTTGGGGTTCAGCAACAGGGCATAGATATCTTCGGAATTGTCCCCCGCTTAAAGTTGCAAAAAGAAAGGGTAGCTCTTGCAGAAAATGCTTTAGACCTTAACAGCTTAGGAATAGAACGTGAGGTAAGTAGGGCCTGGGCTGCAGTTTATGCCCAGAAGAGAACCTATCAGGTCTATAAAAAAATGGATTCTATTTTTGAAGATATTGAAAGGGCCGCGAGAATTAGGTACGAGACCGAAGCCACCTCTAAATTAGAGTATCTTGCTACCTCAAACCAGGCAAATGAAGTTAAAATTCAATTGGAACAGTCCTACCGAAATTACTTAAAAGCTTTGCAGCGCTTAAATTTGTGGTTTGCATCTGATACCTTATATAACGTTCCTGATTTGCCTACCGAAGTACTGGACAAACCACTAAATTTCCTAGTGGAATCCCTGGAAAACCATCCTTTGCTCCAGGTATCGGGACAAAGGGTAGAAGTGGCGAAAGCGGTCACCAGGGAACGAAAATCAGAATTCCTGCCCAAACTCCAGGGACAGTATGCGAGGCAGGAAGTCAATGGGCAGTCTGGTTTTTACCAGTATCAGGTAGGGATTCAGATTCCACTTTTCTTTGGCCCTGAATTGGGCCGTACCCAGGAAGCAAGAGTAAATCGCAAGATTGCAGAGCAAAATTTTTATCAGGATAAACTAGAATTGGAAACGGCATATAAAAATATGCGGGAAGAATATATTAAATGGCGAAACTCCTGGAATTATTATAAAGAGGAGGCACTTCCTTTAGCCAAAGAACAACAAAATGGATCTGTCCTGGCTTTTAAAGAAGGAGCTATAGATTATGTGACTTTCCTGCAGAACATAAGGGATGCCATCCGCATTGAAGTAAACTCCTGGAACGCTTTTAATGATTATCTCGATAGCCGATATCAACTCGAATATTACCTGAAAAATTCAAACTAAAAACTAAGTAATAAAAACGATATGAATACAAGATCAATAAATATTTTAACACTTGCCTTAACCCTCAGCCTCTTCTTTGGATGTAAAGAAAATTCTGAAACAGGAGAAGACCTTTCCCGTGATACTGCAACTACGAATACTGAAGAGGGTGAAGGTCACAACGAGGAGGGCGAAGAAGAAGGAGGTATGGGCGCGGTGCACCTTTCCGACTTAAAATTCAATAGCTTAGGGATAAAGGTGGATACCTTACCCAAAAAAGCGCTTTCGGGACTTGTGGAAGCCAACGGGCAGTTGGAAGTACCACCGCAGTATGAAGCTACGGTGACCGCTATCCTTGGAGGTAATGTAACATCCATAAAGGTTATTGAAGGTGATAAGGTAAACAAAGGACAGGTTTTGGCCTACCTCGCCCACCCCGACCTAACCAGGATTCAGACAGACTACATCAATGCGTTTAACCGAATGCAATTTTTGGAAGACGAATTTAACAGACAAAAACGTTTATATGAAGCGGAAGTTGGTTCCGGAAAGACTTTTCAACAAACGCGGTCAGACTACCAATCGGTCAAGGGGGAAGTAACTGGCTATGAATCTCAAATTCGACAATTAAACTTAAGTCCTTCACAGGTAAGGAATGGAGATCTTTATGAGTATGTTCCGGTAGTAAGCCCCATTGCAGGATATATTGAAAAAGTAAAGGTACAGGTGGGACAATACGTAGAACCCCAAACCGGAATGTTTATGGTAGTGGACAATGAACATGTACATGCCGATTTAATGGTTTTTGAAAAAGATATCTATAAGGTAAAAGAGGGACAAAAAATCTCTTTTAGCCTGGAATCAGTCCCCGGCAGCAATCTAACTGGCGAGATCTATTCGGTTGGTAAACAATTTGAACAAAACCCGAAAGCAGTACATGTACATGCCGAAATTGACAAAAAAGAGGACTACCTGATTCCCGGAATGTACATACAGGGTAAAATCAGGACTGGTGCTTCACCTGTCACCGCTCTGCCGGAAGAAGCAATTATTGAAGAAGATGGTAACCCCTATATTTTTACAGCTCAAAAACACCAGGAGGATGGAGAAACTGAGTGGGAACTTAAACCAGTACAGGTAAGGACCGGGATTACCGAAGATGGCTGGGTAGAAATAAAACTTTTGGAACCACTGCCGGAAGGTACGATGGTTGCCTATAACAATGCCTATTATCTGGTTTCTGAAATGCAGAAGAGCCAAACTTCCCACGGGCATTAAAAAAATTAGAAGAATGGACTCGCTGTCATAATTGTTTGTCTTGATTAAAATTTCAGTGGGTTCATTCTTATTAGAAAATTTAAAATATAATTATGAAAGAAATAAAAGCATTTATAAAGCCAAAAAGGGCTCAGAAAGTAATCGAAGCGCTAAGTGACCACGGATTTAAGAGTATGACCATCTCGAAAGGGGAAGGTACAGGAGCTTTTAAAGCGAAGGGCGCATCGCCTTCTCTGGATTTTCGTGTTACTGATAGTCCGGTAATTAAACTAGAATTGGTTTGCCAAAATGAGGAGTCTCAGATAGCAATTGATATTATTCTTGAAAACGGCAAAACAACAGAACCCGGTGATGGTATCATTTATCTGTCAGATATAGAAAATGCTTTTCAAATTAAAACTGGAAAGTCATTAAAAACTAATAACTCTAAATTAAGCTAAAATGAATGATGTAGAAAGAATTTTAGAGTCTTATGAAGTTAGGCCAACAGCAATGCGCACCCTTATTTATAAATTTATGGCCAAAAATAACCGGGCTATTGCTTTGTCAGAGATCGAAACCGCTTTTGTAAAAGCTGATCGAGCCACCTTATCTCGTACCATAAAGATTTTTGAAAAGAATGGTATAGTTCACCAAATAGATGATGGCACTGGAATACCTAAATACGCGCTTTGCGAAACCCTATCTAACTGTGAAGTAGAACAGGATTTACACATCCATTTTCATTGTAAGTATTGTGATGAAACCGTTTGTTTGACCGACCATAAAATCCCGCATATTAATCTTCCGGAAGGATACATGCCAGAAAACGTAAATCTGGTAGTAAAAGGAATATGCGAGAAATGTAGTGGTGTTTAATTTTATAAGATGATTAAAGCTAATAAAATACTTACAAGCAACGGGATAAGACCTACCAAAATGAGGGTATTTATTTATAAATACCTCAAAAGAAAGTTTTATGCTGTAACATTAAGTGAAATAGAAAAGGCTCTCATCAAAAAAAGTGACCATACAGGGGACAGAACGACAATTTATAGGAATATAAAGCTGTTCCATGAAAAAGGCTTAATACATCAAATAGATGATGGATCAGCTATCGCGAAATATGCATACTCAGATAAAAACTGTTTGGATTTGCACCTGCATTTTCATTGTGTACGTTGCGGGAACACCTTTTGTTTACCAAATAAAATACAGTACGATAGTCTGCCCGATAAATACGAAATAATTGATGTGAATTTAGTTTTAAAGGGAACCTGTGGAAAATGTAGAAAAGCAAGGAAATTTAAAAAAAGAACCCATTCATCTGCTAATAAAAGTTTAGACGATGATACAAAATTATAAATTCCGAAAAAAATAATGACATAAAGCAGCGGTGAGAGTTTGGATATTTCCTTTCCCGAAGAAATTTAACGGACTTTGGGGCTAAATAGCAGAAACAGTTTACCAAATACTTTTACCTTTTAGCAAGACCAATATTCGAAATTTTGAATCTGAAACGGAAAAATTAGCAAAGCTCGAACAAAGAGCATTGGTATTGATAAATAAAATAATAACACTTAAATCTAAAAAGTACGTATGATTAGTGTTTTGGAGAAATGCTGAGGAAATGGTGGGAATTGTCGAGAATCCTCATTTTATGGATATTCCTGATTCCTATTGTGCCCCGCGACAGAAAAATGAAAGGACCGGGGAATGAGAGAACGGTACGACTGTCAATATCTATGACTTATAATTTGAAAAATTCAGGATATTATTTATGCTAATATAAAAACATATCTGAGTTTAACAGGATTATAAAAGTAGAATGATTAGATCATCCTGTAAAGTTGATAAACTTCCACCTGAGTCGAACCTGTCCGAGATACAGGTATGCATAAATAAGGATATGGCAAAGTACAATTGAGAACAATGCCTGAACAGAGGAATTGGGATGGATGTTTGCACATAAAAATGCAATAATATTAATTTTAAAAGATGTTACAGATTACAGACATAAAAAGAGAAAATGTGGTTACCTCAATTGCCAGCGGTAAACTCAACCAGTACGATTTTGAAAAAATACATCCGCTTATCCACATTATTCTTGAAAAAAGATTAAAGGTTCGATGGTATTTTGAGATGAACGATTTTCAAGGCTGGCATATAGAAGGTCTATGGAAAGATTTCTCTAAAGATGTTGGCCACGAAAAGGAGTACGAAAAAATAGCATTGGTAGGGGAAAAAAAATGGCGAAAGTGGGCGGCCCAGTTTATGAAACCATTTTGCAATGCCGAAATTAAATATTTCGATCCAGACGAGAAACAGGAGGCCAAAATATGGATTGAAAGTGAGTAATGACATGGCATTGGTGATTAACAAAAGAATAAACTAAAAATATATTGATATGGGATTTTTAAAACATTTATTTAGAGGCTCCGGATATGGAGGCCATCATTCCCGCGGGCATCATAATAAGCGCGGTTATGATTATAGGGAAAATAATCCAGATGCAAAGGTTATGATTCGTTGCACGGCCTGTGGTGAGAAAAATGAAGAGAGCGCAGCCTTTTGTAAAAAGTGCGGTTCACCTTTAGGCAAGTCCAAGTGTAGTAACTGTAACGAGAGTGTGCCAGTCGAGGCAAAATTTTGCCCTAATTGCGGTACTGAAATAAAACAATAGATGAAATACTATGTTTTAATAATCCTGTTTTTTGGTTTTCTGAAAGCGAACGCCCAAAAAATTTACAGGACCGAAGAAGGCCACGTTGAGATGATGGCAATGGTTGAGAATTTACCCATTAAGGCAGAAAGTCATAAATTGGCCTTATATCTCGACTATGATTCCAAAGTGGTCAGTGGGGTACTCGACCTTAAAACGCTATCGACCAACAACCCTGAAATCAGCGCAATGCTGGAAAGGCAGGAAGACCCCTTGATGCTTCGGTTTACCGGTACGGTGCCTTCTGTTGATTTTTTGTCAAAACGGCACGACCCTATCAACTTTAATTGGCTGATAGATGTTACTTATCAAGGAAAAGCCTTTAAATCACAATTTAAAGCAACCATCACTCATATAGAACAAGGTTTACGTATGTCGTGTCTTATAAGTGCAACTGGACAATTATTGGTTTCTAATACTGGTTTGGATTCCATAATAGAGGGTATCGATGACACCATAGAGGTACAATTTGCCCAAATGGTTTTGAAATTGGACAACCAGTAATTTAATAATCAAATGAAATGCTCTTAAATAAACGAATATCCATCTGGTCCTTTCTTAAATATATTAAATATGATATTTTATTTATTGTATTTTATGCTATAGCAATTGGTGTTTTGGACCAATTTGGTTTTCTGAGTAAAATTTCGATCCCTATTGCCGTTACAGGTGTTTTCGGGACTGCTGTAGCGCTACTGTTAGGTTTCAGAACCAATCAAGCCTATGAACGCTGGTGGGAAGCCCGTATTATTTGGGGCGCCATTGTCAACGACTCCCGTACTTTGGTACGACAGGGCATAACCTTTTATGACCGGCAGGATGGTCAGTATGAATTTAGGATTAAAGAAATAGTTTTACGACAAATTACGTGGTGCTATGCACTGGGTGAGTCATTAAGGAAAGTGGATTTTTCCCCTAAGGTAGCTGGCTTTTTAAAAATTCAGGACATTAATGATCAAAATGTTCCTAATGCTATTCTATTAAAACATTCTGAAGCCTTATCAGAAGCCCTTAACGATAAGGTGATCAATAAATTCCAACAGGTACAAATTGATAGCACTATTGCGCGTCTCTGCGATTCAATGGGCAAATGCGAAAGGATCAAAAATACGGTTTTCCCCAAAGCGCATAGCCTGTTAATCCACCTTATCATTTATGTATTTGCCACAATGCTACCATTCGGCCTGTCTGATAATTACCTATCTGTGGAAATTGGGCTTACCATCGCTATCCCTATCATCTTTATAGCCATTGAGAAGACCTCGATTTTAATGCAGGATCCCTTTGAAAACGACCCAATGGACACACCAATGACCGATTTGGCTCAAACTATAGAAATTAATTTAAAGCAGATGACAGGTGATGAGGACATCCCCGAGAAAAAGAAACCTGAAACATATTACGTTTTATGATATGGATTTGCAAACTGAAATAACGCTAATTCCCAGATTATTGGTTGCCTTGTTGCTGGGTTTCTTGATTGGGCTTGACCGTGAAATTCATGGTCACGACGCTGGCATAAGAACCTATCCTTCCGTTTGTTTGGGAGCTGCACTATTAACCATCATCAATACGCATATTGAAGTGGCAGACCAAACCAGGATTGTCGCTAATATTGTTTCTGGAATTGGTTTTTTGGGAGCGGGTATCATTTTTAGGGACAGTTCAAAAAATACCATATCCGGGTTGACAACAGCAGCTACTATATGGGCCAGTGCTGGTGTTGGCATTGCGATAGGATATGGGATGTACTTAATTGGGATAACCAGTACACTATTGATTATACTATTGCTGGTTTCGCATCATTTTCCATTTTTTAAAACAAAGTACGGTAAAGGAAGAAATAAGATGTAACAAGCAGGAATTATTAATTAAGATGAATAGATAAGTTCAATTGAAATCAGGAAATTAGTGTGACGTGTAAAGCATATTAGTTGCATATACCATGCGCAAAAATTTTAAATAGATTTAAAATAAAGATATACAAATATGTTACAGGTAATAAACTTAGAACACGAGGACCTTATTGCCGCTAAAATCAGCGGGAAACTAACAGAAAAGGATATGGAAAAGATGCACCCGCTTATCCATAACATTATAAAAAAAGGCCATAAAGTGGATTTCTATTTTGAAATGGAAGATTTTGAAGGATATAACCTTAAAGGTTTTTGGGAAGACCTAAAGATTGATTTGGCCCACTTAGATGATTACGGTAAGATGGCCTTTGTGGGCAACAAAAAATGGCAGGAAGGGACGGCTAAGGCGGCCGATTTTTTTACCAATTCGGAAGTTAAGTTTTTTGATATTTCCGAGAAAGTACAAGCCAAAAAATGGATTAATCTTAATTAACGATAATAAAACTAAATATAATATGAAAGAAAAGGACAAACACAGCAAAGATGATGGCCACAATCATGACCACGGCGGAATTTTTGGAAAAAACACAGAACTCTATTTTGCGATTTTAAGCGGGGCCACATTAATTACAGGATTCCTGTTGGAAAAATTCACAGGGGTTTCAGATAACATCTCTTTTGGTCTTTACCTGGCAGCTTATTTCTTTGGCGGTTTTTTTACCCTAAAGGAGGCCATTACCAAAGTGTCCAAAGGCGAATTTGAAATCGATTTTCTGATGCTGGTCGCAGCTGCAGGAGCGGCCTATTTGGGCGAATGGGCAGAAGGCGCACTGTTGCTGTTCCTGTTTAGTTTGGGACATGCCTTAGAACATTACGCAATGGCTAAAGCCCAAAAATCTATTGCGGCTTTAACAGACCTCGCCCCTAAAACGGCCCTACTAAAGAAGGATGGCGATACTGTTGAAGTGGAGATTGAAGAGCTCCAGGTGGGCGATATCATCGTGGTACGCCCCAACAGCAAGATTTCTGCCGATGGTGTTATTGTAAAGGGCAATAGTAGTATAGACCAGTCACCCATTACCGGGGAAAGCGTTCCAGTGGATAAAACACCAATAGAAAATCCGGATAAGGAGTATACCTCACAAAGCGATATCCCGGATGAGAACCGTGCATTTTCAGGGACTATCAATGGTAACAATACCCTCGAAATAAAGGTGATTAAAGAGGCAAAAGATTCTACCCTCAACCGCTTGGTCACTATGGTACAGGAGGCTCAGGACCAAAAATCGCCCACACAATTATTGACCGATAAGTTTGAGCGGTACTACGTGCCATCGGTAATCTTATTGGTCATACTATTGAATTTTGCTTTTCTGGTCATCGATGAAACGTGGAATGAAAGCCTGTACCGTTCCCTGGCGGTACTTGTGGCAGCCAGTCCGTGCGCGCTCGCCATCTCTACACCTTCTGCGGTATTGAGTGGCGTTGCAAGGGCTGCGCGTGGCGGGGTTTTGATAAAAGGCGGTCGCCCATTAGAAGACTTAGGGGTACTTACCGCTCTTGCTTTTGACAAGACGGGGACACTTACCGAAGGAAAACCAAAGCTTACCGATGTCGAAAGTTTTGGCAACATAGATAAAAAGGAACTGTTGGAAATCGCGATTGCTGTTGAGGAACTGAGCGACCATCCCCTGGCAAAGGCTGTTGTACGTGACGGAATGGAACGGCTCGGGAAAGACACCAAAATTCCCGATGCCGATGATTTGGAGGCCGTACAGGGCAAGGGCATAAAGGCAAACTATCAAGGGAATTCCATTTACATAGGCAACCTGGAGCTTTTTGAGGATATTGATAAAGGCGTTCCCAGCGATGTATCAGAAAAGGTAAGAGCACTTGAAGGGGAAGGAAAGACCACGATGCTAATAAAAAGGGGCGATGAATTTATAGGGATGCTCGGGCTGATGGACACGCCACGGGAAAAAGCCAAGGAAACCCTTGCCCAACTAAAGGAAATAGGCATCAAGAAAATGATAATGCTTACCGGCGACAATCAGAAAGTAGCCGACGCTGTAGCCGAGGAAATCGGTTTGACCGAAGCACGCGGAAGCCTGCTTCCCGAAGAAAAAGTGGAGGCCATCAAAAAACTTGCTGAACAGGAAAATAAACTGGCAATGATAGGTGATGGGGTTAATGATGCGCCTGCAATGGCAAACAGTACCGTTGGTATTGCAATGGGTGCAGCGGGAAGCGACGTGGCCTTGGAGACCGCAGATATAGCGCTGATGGCCGATAAACTGGAAACCCTTCCCTTTGCCATTGGTTTGAGCAGAAAAGCAAAAGCGATCATCAGGCAAAACTTATGGGTAAGTTTGGGGGTAGTTGCCTTTTTAATCCCTGCGACCATAATGAGTTGGGCAAGTATCGGCATAGCCGTTGCGGTTCACGAAGGCTCTACGTTGGTAGTGGTTTTTAATGCATTAAGGCTTTTGGCTTATAAAAAATAAAAGTGATTTAGAAGCCTATATTTTTTGACAAATTCGGGTTGAATGTTAATCTAGATTATTTGATTATTGGTTAGATGGATATTATGAAAATTAGGAACCATATAAATAAAGTTTAATGTAAAAGTAATTTACCAATGAGAACATCTCTATTTATCTATTTTGCCTTTTTATTTGCCGTTGGGTTACAGGCACAAACCGAACCTTCCGTAGAAGGCAATGTAGATAACCTGCCCGTAAGGGAATATACCCTTACACTGCGGGAAGAAGCTGTAAACAAGGCGGGCAAGGAGGTTATGGGAATGACTATAAATGGTCAGATACCAGGACCAACACTTGAATTTAATGAAGGTGAATACGCCGTAATCTATGTCAAGAACGAGATGAGCGTGGAATCATCGATACACTGGCACGGCCTTCTGTTGCCAAATTTCTACGATGGCGTTCCCTATCTGTCCACGCCACCTATCGAACCTGGCAAGACCTTAAAATATGAATTCGCCATTAAGCAAAATGGCACCTACTGGTACCATTCCCATACCATGCTTCAGGAACAAAGTGGTGTTTATGGCCCTATTGTTATCCAACCAAAGGAAAAAACAGATTTGGAGTATGACAAGGAACTGGTACTGCTGCTTTCAGACTGGACCAATGAGAAACCTAGGGACGTAATGCGGTTTTTAAAACGGGGCACGGAATGGTACAACATCAGGAAGGGAACGGCCACACCGTTGAACCAGGTCATCAAAAGAGGTGCTCTGGGCGCACAATTTAATTTTTGGAGACAGCGTATGGAAAGTGCAGATATAGCAGACATTTACTACCCCGCGTTTCTGATCAATGGGGAGCAAAAAGTAGAATATCCTGAATTCAAACCGGGAGAGAAAGTACGTCTGCGTATTATCGATGGTTCTGCATCCACTTCGTTCTGGATGACCTTTGGTGGGGAAGACCCACTATTGGTTTCAGCCGATGGTAAGGATGTGGTTCCCGTAGAAAAGAACAAAACCTTTATTGCGGTTGCAGAAACCTACGATTTTATCGTGACCATACCGGAAACTGGCAAGTTGGAATTCAAGATTATGGCCCAGGATGGTTCCGGTACCGCAACTGCCTATCTTGGCCAGGGCACAATCGTTGCTGCCGCAGACGTTCCCAAGCCGGATAAAATAGGGATGATGCAGCAAATGGCCAAGATGAAGATGAGAATGGGCGCCCCGGCATTAAAATTTAGGCCCGGTAAGGTAGATCCCTATAAAATGGCCGAGGATTGGGGAATGCAAATGGACGGTACCATGCAGATGGAAGGGATGAACGATATGGCGCCCAATGCCGGATCGGAAGGTATGGGCAATATGAACAGGGAGAAGTCCAATATGAAAAAGGATTCCATGCAGATGGACCATTCCAAAATGGCAAAAATGGACCCGCCTGCCGGACGGGCAGGTATGGAAAAGGATCCTGAAAGGAAGGGACAGACTAGAATGGATGACATGAAAATGGCTGATATGGGTGGAATGAAAATGGGGGAAACGGGAGATATGCAGGGAATGAGCCTTTTTTCACAATACAATTATGATTATTTGAAAGCCCCCGAAAAAACCAACTATGATCCCGATGTGCCCGTAACAGAAATTCTATTGAACCTTACAGGGAATATGCAACGGTATGTCTGGAGTATGAACGGTGTACCCCTTTCCGAAGCGGACAAGATAAAGATAAAGGGGGACGAGGTAACCCGGATTACCTTCAATAATCTCACCATGATGCACCACCCTATGCATTTGCATGGACATTTCTTTAGGGTCATCAACGAGAACGGGGAATATTCCCCCTTAAAACACACGGTGAATGTACCCCCTATGCAAAAGGTAACCATTGAATTCTATGGCAATGAATACGGCGACTGGTTTTTCCATTGCCATATTCTATACCATCTGGTAGGCGGTATGTCCCGCATAGTAAGCTATGGTACGCCACGTGACCCTAGGTTGGAAGAATATCCTGTGTCCAAACTTATTGATGAGACCGACCAGTACTACTCTTGGGGTATGGTGGATGCCGCTTCCAATATGACCGCATTGAACCTGGTAAGTTCAAACATACGCAACCAGTTTTCCCTGAGGGCCGAATACGGCTGGAACAAAAATATGGAAGTAGAAGCGGCTTATGACAGGTATCTATATGATTATTTGACCGTTTTTGGTGGTGTGAATATTGAAAATGGAATGGAGGATAGCCTTGAGGAGATAACAACTACTGCCATTGCCGGGATTCGGTACCTCACCCCTTACCTCTTTACCCTTGATGTTCGCATGGACAGTAAGTTGCGGCCACAGATAAGTTTGAGTCGTGCCATATCGATCTTCCCAAGGACCATCTTGTTTGGAACCTACGAGTACCAGGCAGATTTTGGATGGGTGGATGAGTTGCCACAAGGGGATAATTTTAAAAAAGAAATTACCTGGAGTACCGGTATAGAATATTTCTTATCCAAGAATTTTTCGCTAATGGGCAGTTATGATAACCGCTTTGGTGCGGGAGGTGGGCTATCATTAAGATTTTAAGACCAATTATTAATTAATCAATAACTCAAAATCTATAAAAATGAAAGTCGATGAAAGACTTTTGCAAAACAGGTTCAAACAAAACCCAAGACAAAGGCACCAAAGAAAGGATTCCATCTTGTCCTGTATGCCATGATTACAGCCGTACTTATCTGTACTATAAGAACTGAACGGAAATTAATTAAAACTATAATTATGAACATTAGGAACATTTTTTTAAGATTGGCAATAATTGCCGTGATCGCGTTTGTAGCCCCTTCCTATGCTATAGGTCTAGAGTCCAGTAACGTTGATGACACCGAACTAATGACCGTCCCATCTGTAGCCATGCAGTCAGGGAATGTACAGGCAGACTTTGATGAATTTCCAAATTTGCACCCTATGGTGGTTCATTTTCCCATTGTGCTTTTATTGTTCGCCGCCATTTTGCAATTGATCCAACTATTCGTTATGAAACACACTATGGATTGGGTCATCCTGTTAATAGTGGGATCTGGATTTATAGGGGCCTATGTAGCAGGCACTTTGGTTCATCCTGATACCGAGGGACTTACCGAAATGGCCAAAAAAGTACTGGAAGAACACGATAAATATGCCAGCTGGACCGTGTGGTCAAGTGCCGTCGCGGCGGTAATGAAATTGGTAAGCCTGTTTTGGTTTAAACTAAGACGCGGTTTCGAGATTGCCGTGTTGCTGGTGATGGCATTTTCGGCCTATTCCGTATCCCAGGCGGGTCACTACGGCTCACAACTGGTATATATTGAAGGTGTGGGCCCACAAGGAAAATACTTAGGTAGTGAAACTGAAGAAGGCCAAAAGGAAAGCAGTGAACATTCACATTAAAATTAAAGGATGAAAAAAGGATTTATTATCACGAGGCCCATATTGGTTTTGGCATTAGACGCCGTAACCACTCAGCACCCACTGCTGTGGTAGACTTTGGGTAGGTTCCGATTCCTTGCTGTCCCAAATTATCCAAATGGTCAACGATTAGTACAAACCTATTAAAAAATCAAAAACAAATGAACTCAAAAGAAAATAATCACAAAGAAATGAAAAAAGGAAATTACGCAAAATTTTTTGCAATGATTGCAACCGCCATGGTAGCAATGTTCTTCTTGATGTATACCAACTCTTACCAGATCATTGATCATTTCTGGTTCAGTGAAACAAGGCTTTTTATGACGCTGGTCATGGCCGGTTCCATGATTATCATCATGCTGTTGTTTATGCTCAATATGTACAAGAAGCGTAGTGCCAATATCGCCGTCATTTCGTTGGGTATTTTGCTCATTGCCGGGGGCATTGGACTGGTGAGAAGCCAGATTACTGTTACAGGTGTTGATTATATGGAAGGTATGATTCCGCATCACTCCATAGCTATTCTTACAAGTGAGCGTGCCCAGATTAAGGATATACGGGTAAGGAAACTGGCTGATGAAATTATCAAAGCCCAACGCAGGGAAATAATGGAAATGCAGTGGTTGATCAATGACATTAGAGAAAATGGTGTAGTAGAAACAGAAGATGAAAGGAAAAAAAGGCCTGTGCCCGAGTTTGAAGGTTTGCTTGATGAAGAAACGCAAAATCTATACGAATAACGCACGAAGGCCCTCCATTGGTTGTTACCTTCAAGGTGGCGAAGTTGTTGGCGTATAAAGAATTGGAAAATTGAAAAAAATATATTGAAAATAATCAAAATAGACTGCCCTTCAGAAAGGCAAATAATTCGAGTGAAGCTGGAAAGATTTGATCTTAAAAAAACAGAAAAATGGATAAATATGATTTAACAATTATTGGTTCCGGTCCGGGTGGCTATGTGTGTGCCATACGTGCTGCACAACTGGGCTTTAAAGTGGCCATAATCGAAAGGTACAGCACCCTTGGCGGCACTTGCCTTAACGTGGGTTGCATCCCTTCAAAAGCCTGGCTGGAAGCCTCGGAACATTACCACAAGCTCAAACACCAATTCGAGGATTTCGGTATTGATGTCAAGGAAGCGAATGTGGATATTATAAAAATGAACCAAAGGGTTCAGGACGTCGTGGGGGAAATCATCAACGGGGTAGCCTACCTGATGAAAAAGAACAAGGTTACCGTTTATGAAGGCCACGGAAGCATCAAGGACAAAAACACCATTGAAATTAAGGGCGAGGACAAAACACAAACCATAGAAACCGATAAGATGGTCATCGCCACCGGTTCAAAACCTGCATCCTTGCCAAACATAGAAATAGATAAGAAAAGGATTATTTCCTCTACGGAAGCCCTTGCCCTTAAAGAAATCCCCAAACACTTGATGGTCGTTGGAGGTGGTGTCATTGGGGTCGAGATAGGTTCGGTTTTCGCCAGGTTGGGTTCAAAGGTTTCCATCGTAGAGTATTTTGATGGGCTTATTTATTCAATGGACAAATCCGTAGGGCACCAATTGTACAGGTCCCTAAGAAAACAAGATATCGAGTTCTATCTGGAACACAAGGTCACAAAGGCTGTGGCAGCAGAAGATAAGGTAACCCTTACGGCACAGAACAGGAAAGACGACAAGGAAATGCAGTTGGAAGGAGACTATTGCCTGATGGCCATCGGAAGAAAACCTTTTACATCAGGCTTGGGCCTTGAAAACCTGAGAGTGGAAACCAACGAAAAAGGACAAATAAAAGTTGATGATAACCTGGAGACCAATGTAAAAGGGGTCTATGCCATTGGAGATGTAGTCCGAGGGGCGATGCTCGCCCATAAGGCCAGTGAAGAAGGTGTTTTTGTGGCCGAACGCATTGCAGGACAAAAGCCGCATATCAATTATTCCCTCATACCAAACATTGTCTATACACAGCCCGAAGTAGCCGGTGTGGGACTTACCGAAGAGGAACTTAAAGAAGCAGGAAGAGCAATAAAAACGGGCTCGTTTCCCTTTAAGGCCAATGCACGGGCCAAGATAAGTATGGACACCGATGGCTTTATAAAAGTGATTGCAGACAAGGAAACCGATGAGATTTTGGGCGTTCATATGATAGGTCCGCGCATAGCCGATAGTTATACGGAAGCTGTCGTGGCGATGGAATTCAGGGCAGCGGCAGAAGATATTGCACGGATGTCCCACGGACACCCCACATTTTCAGAAACCTTTAAGGAAGCCTGCTTGGCCGCTACCGAAGACAGGGCGTTGCATATATAGATTTTTAAAAATGGAATTGGCAAATAAAACACAGTAATTATGTATCAATCCGCAAAAAGCCAGTCTACACTGGCTTATATCAGGGAAACGGCTAAAAAATTTCTCGATAGGGAAACGGCAGGGGGAATCTTATTGATTATTGCCACTATCGTCGCACTTATTTTGGGAAACTCCGAATGGTCAGGTATGTATCATCATTACCTAAAAGATGAGATCCTTATTGAGTTATCAGAACATTTTAGTTTTGGGCTAACTATTGAAGAATGGATAAACGACGGCCTGATGGCCATTTTCTTTCTAGTGGCCGGACTTGAGTTAAAAAGAGAAATCCTGGTAGGAGAATTGTCTTCCTTTAAAAAAGCATCATCCCCATTGCTGGCAGCATTAGGTGGTATGATAGTCCCTGCACTGATATTTGCGAGTTTGAATTCAGGAACAGATTATATAAAGGGTTGGGGCGTACCTATGGCCACAGATATAGCTTATTCTCTTGGGATCATTGGACTATTGGGAAAAAAAATCCCTTCACAACTAAAAATTTTTTTGGTAGCATTGGCGATAGCAGATGATTTAGGTGCCATTCTCGTGATAGCTCTTTTCTATAGCAATGAAATAAGCTGGTTTTTTCTGAGTGGTGGCCTGGGGATATTTATTTTACTACTGGTCTTAAACAAAGTAGGGATAAAAAACCTTTTATGGTATATTATTGGTGGAATTCTTTTATGGTACTTTTTCCTTAATTCAGGAGTCCATCCTACCATAGCAGGGGTGCTCTTTGCTATTACTATTCCTGTGAAACCTAAACTGGATAGTAAATACCTTAAGGAAAGGACTACCCATAACCTGGCTCAAATGGAGGAAACAAATTTCAAAACCAAAAATCCTCTTCAAGATATGAAACAGCGTAAAATTCTAAAAGCGATTAAAATTGACACGGAAAATTCAAGGCCACCTTTACTAAAATTAGAAAATGCCCTTATCGATTTCAATGCCTTTTTTATCATTCCAATTTTTGCGATTGCCAACGCAGGAGTGAAATTAGATGTGAGTTTTTTCGAGGTGGTTTCCAGCTCTCTCGGATTAGGTATAATCATAGGTCTTGCTGTAGGAAAAGTAGCCGGGATTAGTCTTTTTACCTGGCTTGGACAGAAGGCAGGTGTTTCGGCCATTCATAGTTCTTTAAAATGGAAACATATCATTGGTGTTGGAATGATTGCGGGAATTGGTTTTACCATGTCCCTATTCATAACCAACCTGGCTTTTTCTAGCCCAGATATGGTAAAGGTTTCAAAAATAAGCATTTTGATCGCTTCCTTTATTGCCGGCTTAATTGGTGTACTTATTTTATTGTTAACCTCACAAACAAAAGAAAATAATAAAAATGCCAAAATTCTGGAAAAGACTGGTAAAGGAGGAAATATGAGTTGATCAATAATTTTTTTTGACACCCACCGGGATGGTCATTGATGAATTACATCTACCTTAAAAAGAAATATAAATGAACAGATGAAAAAAAGTACTTTTATAATAAGTAAAATGGACTGTCCCTCGGAAGAGCAGATGATACGGATGAAACTGGAGTCAAACCCTCAAATAAAATATCTGGACTTTGACATTCCGAATAGGAAATTAGATGTGTACCATCAGGGGAATGCCCAAGAAATAAACGTGGAATTGGGTGCATTAAAGCTGGGGGAAAAACTTTTGGGAACAGAAAAGGCGGAAACGCCTATTGCCGAAGACGAGACCAAACAAAAGAAGATACTCTGGTGGGTTTTGTACATCAATTTTGGTTTTTTTGTTATCGAAATGACCACGGGTTGGATTTCTTCCTCGATGGGTCTTATTGCCGATTCACTGGATATGCTGGCCGATTCCATTGTATATGCATTGAGCCTTTTTGCCGTAGGCGGCGCTATTTCCCGAAAAAAGAAAGTGGCGAAATTCAGCGGCTATTTTCAGATGGCGTTGGCCCTTCTGGGATTTTCGGAAGTCGTGAGAAGGTTTTTGAGCAGTAGCGAAACCCCTTTGTTCCAATGGATGATCATCGTTTCCATTTTCGCCCTTATCGGCAACCTCGTTTCCCTATGGCTCATAAACAAGGCCAAAAGCAAGGAAGCGCATATGCAGGCAAGTGCCATCTTTACCTCAAACGACATTATTGTGAACGGCGGGGTAATACTGGCAGGGGTGCTGGTTTATTTTTTAGACAGTAAATGGCCCGATTTGGTCATTGGCGGTATTGTGTTTGCCTTTGTGATGCGGGGGGGCATTAGAATTTTAAAATTGTCGAAATAATTTGAATGTACAACATCAAAAAGTATCGAATGGCAACAAACTAATGATGAAGAAAAGAACTATAATCCTGCTGATTTTACTATTGTTGGCCATAGACCAGACAATAAAAATATATGTGAAGACTAATTTTTATTATGGAGAGGAATATTATGTGTTTGGCCAGGATTGGTTTCGGTTACATTTTTTGGAAAACTCCGGGATGGCCTGGGGATTCAAGTTTGGCGATGGTTATCTGGCCAAAGTTGTTTTAATTTTATTCCGGTTGGCAGCAATCATATGGGGAACCTTTTATATCAATAAGATGATTAAGAAGGGATATGCCAAGTTTTTTTTAATCAGTGCAGCATTTATATACGCAGGTGCGCTGGGCAATTTGATTGATGGAGCTTTCTACGGGATGATTTTTGAAAAAAGTGACCCGGCACTTCAAAATATTGCGGAAATATTCCCGTCGGGCGGTGGTTATTCGGGATTTTTAAACGGTAATGTGGTCGATATGTGGTTCTTTCCGATTATAGACACCAGGCTTCCGGAATGGTTGCCATTTTGGGGCGGGGAACATTTTACGTTTTTCGACCCTGTATTCAATACAGCGGATGTTTGGATCAGTACGGGAGTTCTTTTACTCTTGATTTTTCATAAAAAATATCACAAGACAAAAAAACTCGAATAGTAAACATTTGGAATATACTAATACTAACAGAATAATTTTAAACAACGATATACAATGAATGTCTGGCTTTGGGTAATAATATTGGGATTAGCGGCCTGGGCAGCACACTGGGGTGCAGATCAATTGTTGACCCCTTTAAAGTTGCTCCGTAAACAATGGGGACTTACCGCTTCTGCAGGTGCTGCATTCCTTGCCATTGTCACGGCAAGCCCTGAAGTTGCCATTAACATTACCAGTGCGGCACGGGACGTTTCCAATATTGGCCTGGGCAATTTGTTGGGTTCCAATATTATTTCCATTCCCTTGATGGTGACCATAGCTTATTTTGCTTCAAGGAAACAGTTCAAGAACAACAAGGAACATCAAGAGCATCTTGATAAAAACGTTCTGGCATTGAACAAACGATCGGTTTCTGTGCTCTCCCTTCCCTATCTGGGCATTATCGCCCTTGTGGCCATTTTGACCTTGCCAAAGCCCTGGCGCGGGCTACAACCAATAGACGGGTGGATTATGCTGGGTGCATATATTGCATTCCTGGCCCACGCCATAGTAAAAGGCAAGGAAAAGGGCAAAAAAGTAGAATGGAACAAAAAACAGGTCTGGTTATCGATTGCCGGGGCCTTGGCCATAGCAGTTGGCGCTTTTTTCATAGTGAAGGCGACCGAAAATATCGTTTCTGCCCTAAATATTTCTGAAATCGTGGGCGGCCTTTTTATCACGGGCTTAATGACCACCGCCCCGGAAATATTCAAGACCTGGAGCGTGGTAAAGGGAGGTGAGGTTACAGCGGGCACCACCAGTGTTATTGCAGACAATGCCGTGACGATGACGCTGGCATTTTTTCCGCTGGCGCTGGTAATCACCCCCATTGATGACTTTGAACTGTTCTGGGTCAACCTGGCCTTTGTCGGGCTTATGCCGCTGCTTTACACACTTTTTGTGCATCAAAGCAATGAACTGCACGGTTTCGCAAAGTGGCAGATTTTTGTGTTTGACGCTGCATATATCGCTTATTTACTGGTAATGGTTTTTTTCGTGTTGAAACTTTTTTGATAGATGAAAAAGGAACTTTTTAAAGATTACTCGATGAGGCTGAACATGCTGGATGAAAACATCCGCAAATTGGCCGTAAAGTATGCTGAAAAATACTATACAATAAACCAATTTTCCAGGGAGGAAGCCCTTGAACGCAGCATTGTAAAAGCAGAGATGGAAATGAGAAACTTAAATAAATAATATATGGCAGAATTAAAAAAATCATTGGGTACGCTTCGCCTAACCTTTTACGGTGTGGGTACCATTGTAGGTGCAGGGATCTACACAGTAATAGGTGCTGCGGCCGGCCAGGCCGGTTATGACTTATGGTTGAGTTTTATTTTGGCTGCGGTGGCCGCCAGTTTTTCAGCACTTTCCTACGCAGAATTATCCTCCACCTATCCCAATGCAGGTGCTGAATTCATTTTTGTACGCAAAGCATTTCCAAAGATAGACATACCGTCCTTTCTCACAGGCTGGACGATTGCCTTTCACAGTTCTGCCACGATAGCCGCTGTATTGCTGGCCTTTTCAGGATATTTCAACACTTTTTTTAGTGTACCTTCCTTATTGATAAGTTACGGCGTTCTGATAGTGCTTTCGTTGATAAGCATTACAGGCATCAAGAAATCATCCACCGCCAATATCATTATGGTTAGCATACAGCTGTTGGGATTGTTTATTCTCATCGCGGTCGGGCTTGCCGAAACAGGACCGCCTAAGGCAGCGTTTTTCAAGGTGGAATCCTTTTCCGGAACTTTGGCGGCAACAGCAACCTTGTTTTTTGTCTATACAGGTTTTGAACATATGGCAGCATTAGGTTCGGAAGTGAAAAACCCTGGTAAGACCATTCCGCGCGCCTTTCTATTGACAATGGTGTTTACCACCGTTATCTATCTGCTCATAGCTTTTACGGTTCTAAACATTGCCGACCCGTCAGAACTGGCAAAAATAGATTCGCCACTGTCGCTTGCGGCATCCAATCTCAACAGTTGGTTGCCTGTTGCCTTGGCGGTCGCAGCACTTTTTGCCACGGCAAATGCCGCCTTTAGCGGTATTATTTCCATCAGCAGGTTGCTGTTTGGAATGGCAAGCGTGGGTGAACTTCCAAAAGTAATGACCAAAACCAATGCACAGAAAGTACCCTGGGTTACTACCATTGTGGTTATGGCGGCAGTTGCAGGATTTATGTTGTTGGGGGATATTAAAATCGTAGCAGGAATGTCGTCATTGGGTGCGTTGCTTGTTTTTGTCGCCGTGAACATTGCCCTTATCGTATTGCGTTTCAAAGCACCAGATAAAGACAGGCCCTTTAAAGTTCCTTTATCTGTTGGGAAAGTGCCAATATTGCCAATTTTGGCAATACTTATTAGCCTCTCTTTGGTCATACAATTTAATTGGCAGGTTTATGCTGCTTTTGCGGGAGCCATTGTAGTGGGTATTATATTGGATTATTTTTTGGATAAAAGGGAAAAAAAAGAGATAGACCCCGAAAAAGAAAAGGAATTGTTTAACCATTAATCGAGTATTATGGACTGGATGTTTGACGATTTCAAAAATGATCTGGATTCCCTCAACCCACAGGTTAAGAAAAAAGCCCTGGAAATTGCCAAGAAATTAGTTGAGGAGAAAAATTATTCAAAGGAAAAAGCTATTACAGAGGCTATTGTGAAGGCTGAAGAATGGTTTTACGATTTAGGAGGTTAATAATTAATTTAAACTATATAAAATGTTACAAATAATCGAGTTACAAGGAAAAAATATTGTTGCCACAAAAGCTTCGGGTAAGTTGGATAAAAAAGATATAGAAAAAATCCATCCACTTATCCACGCCATATTGGACAAGGGAATGAAGGTTCGTTGGTATTTTGAGATGGAGGAATTTACAGGTTGGGATTTTCCTGGATTATGGGAAGACCTGAAAATGGATACAGCCCACGCAAAAGATTATGAAAAAATTGCGATGGTTGGGAATAAAAAATGGCAGGATTGGATAACCCAATTTATGAAACCATTTACGAATGCAGAAATAAAATATTTCGATCTGGAAGAAAAAGAAATTGCCAAAGAGTGGATTAAAAAATGACTTTTTATTAAAATGAATACTTAAAAACTGAATATGTAATTTAAATTAGAAAACCATGAAAATATTAGTTCCTATCGATTTTAGTCAAAGTTCAAAAACTGGAGTGGAGTATGCTACAAAAGTGGCCGAATCTTTAAATTCAGAAATCATTTTTGTACATGCCTATTCTCAAGGCTATCAATATGCCGGATATGGCGCTATAGCCTATCCGGTATCCGACAATTTTGGTTCTTACCAGGAATTATACAAAGAGAAAATGCTTGAATTCCTCGAAAATTTTCCACGTCTTGCCACAATAAATTACAAAAGTATTATAGCCTCTGGAATAACTTCTGATATAATTTTACAATTAGCAATAGAAGAAAAAGTAAATCTAATAATTATGGGCACAGAAGGAGCAGGTACTGTAGAAGGTTACGTTGCAGGAACCACCAGTGAGAAAATAAGTAAGGATGTTTCCTGCCCTGTACTGGTTGTGTCTGAACATTTAGAAACCTTTAGTATAAAAAGAATTTGTTTGGCCTTGGATTCAGATAATCTCAGACCTGATAGTAAATTAAATGTTCTTATTGATCTTTTAAGGGCATTTAATGCCAGCCTTTTTATTTTCCATTTTTCAGAGAGTGATGAAGATATTAATGAGCAGGAAATCAGGGATCATTATGTGGAGAATTTTAATCTGAAAGATATTTCTGTTCACCTTTTTTCCGAAGGGAAAGCTGAAGAGAATATTACCAATTTTCTAAATGAAAACGCTATTGATATTTTGGCTCTATTATACAGGGAACATAATTTTATAGAACAACTTACTGAACTTGGTTTGAGAAGAAAAATGATTTTCAAATCAGAAGTGCCTGTACTAATTTTAAAATAAGTATAGAGTTCAAATTAATGATTTGCACTATTTGTTCCTTGAAATTTTATTTTCTACAAAAATAAATTTCTGAAAGGACATTTCTTTAGAAAAGCAAAGAAACTTTTTGCACCAATACGCCCTGCCATTCGCAGTTGAAAGCGGTATTATACTTAGGAGTCCATGGATGTCAATAAGGCAGGAAGCCGTCTTTGCCGATGTCGGCGTAGCCTTTTTGGCCATCCTCAACGCGATACGTTTACAGAAAATGAATTGGAAATAGTAAAACAAGATGTCTCAAAGTAGAAGAAATAAAAGAAAGAAAAAAGCTCAAAAACCAGCTAAGAACAAAATAACGAAAAAAGATAAAATAAAAGGCATTATTGCCCTTGTTCTCTTGGTGATTGCCGCCTTTCTGCTCTATTTTTTTGTGCTGAAAGGGAATATTCACAAGCATTGAGTTGAGGGGATTTACAAACTAATAAAGTTTATAAAATGATACACATTCTTACGACAGGAGGCACTATTGAAGGCTTGGATTATGAAAATAAGATAAGTCAAAGTAAAATAGTAATTAAGGAATTTCTTGCTTCCGCTAATGTTTCGACACCATATATCATTGAAAAGGCATTTGCTAAAGATAGTCGGTCAATAACAGAGGAAGACAGGAAAGTTCTCTTAGAAAAAATCAAGACCTCTTCTTCCAATCATATTTTAATAACCCACGGAACCTATACGATGGAAGAAACAGCAGCTTATCTTGGAAAACAAGGACTTGATAAAACCATTGTTCTCGTAGGCTCATTTATTATGGGACACTTTAAAAATACAGATGCCCCCTTCAATTTAGGTTTTGCAATCAGCTCTTTACAACTTCTAAAGCCTGGTGTGTACGTAGCTATGAACGGTACTGTTTTCCCTGGGAATAATGTTACTAAAAATATAGAAACCAACAAATTTATGTTAAAAAAATGAATAATTAAATGTTTGGCACTTCTATACATTGGACCACTTTTTTCTATTTGCTCATAGATACGTTTATAGTTTTATTGATATTTTATCATCATTCAACTAAAAAAATTTTAAGTAATCATTTCAGGTTCTTAAAGCTTGGATTGCTTTTTATAGCTTATAACGCAACTGGCGGATTCCTCCCCTTTGAAAATTTCCCAGGACCCTTTATCCTGCAATACATTATAACCTATGGTGTAGCTATAACCCTATGTATTTATTTAATATATTACTTGTATAAAGAATATGATATTGTTGTTGTTAGAATGCATTTTTCTATACAAAACCTGATAATTCTTGCAAGTACCAGTTTTATTGTATTGTTTCTAATTCCTTACTTTTTTACCAATTCCCTATATTGGGCTCGCATCTTTTTTACAATCCCTATATCTGTAGTGGCTTTTATATTTCTCTGGTATTTTTATAAAAGAATTTCAAACCTCGAAAATCCAAACCGCTTTTTTCTTATAAGGAATAAATTTTCAGTCCTAAGCGTAAGTTGTATAGCACTATTGCCAATTTTTACCGTTATTGGTGATTATCAATGGTTAACTTTTACCACAATGAATCTTGCTTTTTATGGCGTAACTGCTATTAAAGTAGATAGCCACCTTTATTTTTTAGAAAATAAAACTAAAATGTATAAAATTTTTTCTTGGAACGAAAAACAAAATGACCATCTAATAAAAAATGGAATCGTCTATCAAAACTTAACAAGACGTGAAATAGAAGTCTCTTTATCCATTTTAAGCAACTTGACTTACAAAGAAATCGCAAAAGATTTATTCATTGCTGAAAGCACCGTATCTAAACACGCTTCAAATATCTTCAAGAAAACGGGAGTGAAGAACAAACGTCAATTTTTAACTCGTTTTCGAAAAAAATTCAAAAATTAGACATAAGATAGTAGCATTTCATATCCTTGAAAATGCGGGAGTTTTACAGATTCCCGTAGAAAAATACGGATTTTTCGTAGGTAAATACGTACTAATCTACTAGTAAATAATTGTTATAAATTTATATTTAAAGGTTACTGTTCCCTAAAAATTTAAAAATAACCTTTAAAATGATGGTGATGGATCTACAGGTACAAGCAGCCATATTAATGGAAGAACTGAACGAAATCAAGCTCAAAAATAATAATATTTTAAAACGGGCTTTTTGTTCTATTGAAATATGTCGTAATCTACTTAGTTCGTTTAAAAAAGAAATCATTGAAAATGACTTTGATTCCTTAGAGCAAGAAATAGACTTCTTTAAAAACATAAAGCAAGTCCCGCTGATACAACTCATTTATTTTTCAGAAATCCATTCTTTGGAAATACAGTTTCCGAAAGCCGATAAAAAAGCCCAACTTAAATTTTTAAAAAAGAAAATTAGCAAATTAAACCGATTCTTTCTATACAATATAGATTTCGGTCAGTATGTAAATTCAAAAGCGACCCATTTTGATAAGGAATATTACACCCGGGATTATTTGGCCAGCTACCATATAACGACATCGAAATTCTATTTTCAAGATCCTGAGTTTTGCACTCCCAGGGATATGCTTTTAGGAAAATTTAAAGCTTACAATTTGTTAATATTTTATCTGAATGAAAGATTATATAATCTTAAGAATAATTGTAAAGGAGAGAATGTTAAAACCGTATCCTCCAAAAAAATTCCCTGGCCATTTACCAATACAGATTGGGTGGAATTTGTATATGCTTTAAGTGCTGCCGGAATTACAAAACAAAATGATTTGAGCATTATCAAATTGTCTAATACGCTTCAGAATATATTCGACATTAAACTATCTGAGAAAATCTACAAAACCTATCAGGATATAAAAAACAGAAAAAATAGTAGGACTTTATTTCTGGATTTACTCAGTACCTCCTTGATTTCTGAAATGAACAAAAGTGAAGAATAATCCTCAAAAAATGTTAAAAAAAGACCGTACTACGGTTTATATACCGAAATCCTATTTCTTCGCTGGCCTCATTTAATTTGTTGGTATTTTCAATCACCTACACCTTAATATAAGGTTCAAAACCAATCAAAACGCATTAAAATTCAAGATGTTAAATTTTCACCGTATTACGGTCTTAATGGGGAACAAAATCCAATAATCCATCCCAAATTTGTAGAACGAAAGTCAAATCCTGCGAAGGACTATCAAATTAGCTTAAAGCAATTTGGTTGCCCTTTTCTTTAAAATCGTTCTATTATGCCAACAAGTATCATTACCACAGACGATCTTCGGGAATTCAAATTGGAATTGCTCGATGATATCAAAAAACTACTTACCAATCAGTCAAAAGGAAAACTAAAAAAGTACCTCAAATCTTCCGAGGTTATGGATTTACTTCAAGTAAGTCCAGGCACTTTGCAAAATCTTCGCATCAATGGCACATTACCATACACAAAGGTTGGTGGCATTATCTATTACGATGCAGAAGAAATTCAAAATGTGATGACAGCCAACCGTGTACAGCACGGTTTAAATTCTTAAGCAATGAACTATATAAAGCTACTTAATGCGGCTTTTGAAAAGTTCTATTTTGATGATCGCCTAAACCCTACCCATATCAGTTTGTATATGGCGCTGTTTCAAGAATGGAACAGCTCTCGGTTTATGGATGAATTTTACGTAAACCGTAGGGATGTGATGCGCTGTGCCAAGATAGGTTCAAAATCAACATACCATAGATGTATTGTCGATTTGGATGCTTGGCAGTATCTATCCTATTTTCCTTCCAACAATCCATACAAGGGCAGCAAAATCAAGATGGCCATAATCGGGACAAGTGATGAACCCGTTGTGGGACAGTACAATCCCGAATTGGAACAGCTTGCGGAACAGTACCATCCCAGAGGTGTACCGCTTGAGGGACACCACCATCCCAAAAATGGACAGGTTATGTACCAAGACCGTCCCATAGATGGACAAGCATTGGTATCTAATACAAACAATAACAAACAAGAAAACAATATAAAACAGCCAAAGGGCAGGCAGGCCGTTATTTTATTTTTTGAAGAAAAAGATTTTGATGCTGATGAAGCAAAAAAATTCTACCAGCATTATGCCGACCGGGAATGGAAAACAAGCGACGGAAAACCGATACGCGATTGGCGCTCATTGGCCACAAACTGGATGGATAGAACTGAGCTTTTCGAAGAAGAAAACAAACCAAACAAAAAGGGAGCGTCCCAAAATCAGGACAACTTGCGAACCACTAAGAACAAAGATTATGGACAACCCCTCTAAAATAACCGAAGGTGGCGTGGAATATTCGCTGGGCAAATTTGATGGGAAATGTGTGCTTTACGATTTCCCAAAAATCCTGATTTACCTGAATGCCAAGGGAAAGCTCCTCTTTGGAAAGAAATTTAAAATCTACGACGAGGACAAGGATATTTTGCTAAAACTCTGTTCCTACTTCATCAAGGACACCGAAAACTGCCAAAAATATGAGATTGATGTTGAAAAGGGCATTTTACTATCTGGGCCCGTGGGATGCGGCAAAACCAGCTTGATGAAACTTTTACGGCATTTAGTGCCGTTGCAACGCCCGTATGAAATGATCCCTTGCCGGAATGTGGCATTCAGTTTTAACCATCTTGGTTTTAAGACCATCGAGGATTATGGAAATACCAAATTCTTCTGTTTTGACGACTTGGGCGTAGAACCTGCCGGAAGGTTTTACGGAAAGGATCTGAACGTGATGGGCGAAGTTCTTTTATCTCGATACGAACTTTATCTACAAACCAAACACAAGATCAAAACCCACGCAACAACCAACCTCAATGCCGGGGAACTGGAAGAACGCTATGGGAACCGTGTCCGAAGCAGGATGCGGGAACTGTTCAATTTAATTGCTTTTGACGAGAAGGCCGGGGATAAAAGGAAATGATTAAAGTGCCTTTTTATAAATACGTTGCACAAACTGTTATTAAATATGTCGCTCTAAAGGCTGGTTGGAAAATTTTCAACAACAACTATTTCCTTCCTGAATCGGTGGACAAGGTACAGTTCCGTAAGAGCAAAAAACGCAACAATCCCCTTCGTTTGGTTTTAGAACCGTTTTACAGTTCTCACACTCGTAGAAAAATTGACAGGCGTTTGTTGGCATATTTTCTACTTTTTTATGTCCGCAATTTGGACAGGTAATTTCTGATTTTAATATAGTTTCCATTCGATTTTCTTATTAAAGCATATGTGGTATGTCCGAAGCCAATGTTGGATATGAGAAAATCATTGTTCTAATATCATTAACCTTCATCTTTGTTTTTATGGCCATTGCGAAGATATTTATTGTTTCTTCTGAATTGGGTCCGATTAAATGCGCTCCCAAAATTGTTTGAGTTTCTGCGTCAATTATAGTTTTGAACGCATATTTTTCTACATTCAAGCGTTTGGCATTGAACCAATTGCCAACCTCCTTATAATTTATCCGAATGTTGTAATTCAGCTCTTTCGCTTTCGATTCGGTGTATCCCACAGAAGCCATAGTTGGCAAAGTGAAAACTACCGTTGGCATTGGTGGATAACTTATTTCTTTAGAATTGCCTTTGATTATATTTGAAGCAACCGTATGACCTTCTAAAACTGCAACGGGTGTTAAAGGCAAACCTTTTGAATCAGCGGCATCGCCCGCTGCATAAATATGAGGGTTTGAAGTACTTTGAAGATATTTATCTACCGTAACGCCCTTTTTAGTAAAGGCTATGTCGGCTTTATCCAAATTCAAATCAAATATTGATGGTGGTCGTCCGGCAGAATTAAAAACAGTTTCTGCTTCAAAATTTTCTGTTTTTTCAACGGATTTACCTTTCACTCTATACTTGTTACCGACTTTTTCAATAGCGGTAACCTCTGTATTAAGAATGAGTTTTATGCCTAACTCTTTTGTGGCAGAAACAAGATGTTTTACAATATCCTGGTCAAAATTTCCCAACGGATTTTCTCCACGATGAACAATAGTAACTTCTGCTCCACATCGAGCTGCTATATGCGCAAACTCAAAAGCAATATATCCACCACCGATAAATAATACCGATTTTGGTAATTTTTCTAAATTCAAGAAATCGGTACTGGATTTGGCAAAGTGCCCTCCTTCAAATTCTAAAACTCTTGGCTTGGAACCCGATGCGATTACAATTTTGTTGGCTTTTACCTTCTCATTTCCGACTTCTAATGTGTTTTCTGACAGGAATTTTGCTGAACTATGATAAGTGTCTATTCCGTTTTTTTTATATCCTTTTTCAATTTTCGGTGGCATTTCATCCACAAAGGATTGTTTAAATGCCATTATGTCCTTCCAATTGACTTTAGGTATGGTATCTATGCCATTACCTTTAAGCCTTTTAGCAAAGTCTCGTACTTCCGTAGCGCCAATAATTACTTTTTTTGGGTCACAACCTCTCAATGCGCAAGTGCCACCATACGGTAATTCATCTGTGATTCCGACTTTCAGGCCTTTTGAAGCGCATTTGTTGGCGATGGTCATTCCCGCCATTCCTGAACCAATTATAAATACATCATATTCTTTCATACTAATTGATTTCTTTTTTGTCGGTTACTTTATAACCTGTTGAGTTAATTGCTTTCTCAATTTCCGTTTCGTTCGTTTTGGTTTGGTCAAATTCAATGATTGCATTTCCATTTTCGTAGGACGCTTTTGAGTTTACAATTCCATTTAGTTTATTTACTTCGTGATTTACGTGTTCTTGACAGCTCGCACAAGTCATTCCGCTGATTTTAAATTCAGTTGTTTTAATGTCCGATTTGTCAACTACGATTATTTGCTTTTCTGTGTTTGGGTAAAAAATTCCTGAATAGTATGGGAAAGCCAACATCACAATTGCAAATACGGTTACAATTCCTAAAAACTTTTTTGATTGAATAAATTTTGGTTTTTCGTCCGTCTCACATTCGCAGTCAATTTCTTTTTTAGGTTTTAGCTTTTGATACCAAGCAAAACCCAGAACTAAAATTGTCAGTCCGATTAAATAAGGTCTAAAAGGTTCTATCCAAGAAAATGTTGAAGCAATTCCGCTTGTTCCTGCGATTAGAGCCAAAACTGGTGTAATACAACATAATGATGCTGTAATTGCAGTTAACACACCTGCACCTATTAATTTGTTGTCACTTTTCATATCGTTTCTAAAATTTTGTTTTTATCAAGTATCTCAAAAAACGGATTTAGCATTTTTTCGTATTCAGTTGTGAGTGAGTAAAAAATCGTTTGGGCTTCTCTATCGGTTTCCAATAGATTTCGGTCTTTCATTTTCCTTAAATGTTGAGAAATAGCAGAAATGTTCATTCCGAGAATATCACTTAAATCACAAACACAAAGTCTTTTTTCCTCAAAGAGTAGGTAAAGTATTTTCAGCCGAACGCTATTTCCGACCAATGAAAGTCCATTCGCTAAATAGTCGAACGATTCACTTAATTTCGAAACTGTGTCTTTGCAACGGTTTATTTGTTCAATATCCGCTTGTTGTCTTATGCAAGAATTATTTTCCATAAAACAAAATTACGATTATTTCTTATTTAAGCAAATTCTTAAATAATAAAATTATAATTCTTTCAATTTAATTGCCTTTTATAAGATGTCTGGGGATAAGAGAAAATAAAAATAAAATTCCTTAATTTATAATAAGTCTAAATAAATATAATTTTTATATTTGGCAAAAATTAAATTATCGACCAATGAAATTCAACTTAAAATTACTATTTGCCACGTTTAGTTTATTTAGTTCTATTGCATATGCACAAACAACATTAAAGGGTACCGTCAAAGATAAAAATGGCGAACCCCTTATGGGAGCCAATATAATGTTAACCCCATCCAAGGGAACCATTACCGATTTTGAGGGAAAATATTCCATTAAAAATATTGAGAATGGCAATTATACTGTCAGGGTTAGTTTTTTGGGATATAAATCGAAGAACAAACTTATAGAGATAAACAGCCAAAAAGCTATCACACTTAACTTTACCCTTATGGACTCAAACCAAGAGTTGGGGGAAGTCATAATCACTTCCAACAGGACCCGTGAAACTTTGGACGAAGTGCCTTCTTCCGTCTCGGTATTGAACGCTCGCCAAATCGAAAATCTAGCTCAAACGAGTAATTCTGTCGCAGATGTACTGACTGAAGTACCCGGCCTGGCCTTAAGTTCTAACCGAACAAGCAGTACCGGACAGACTCTAAGAGGAAGGAATATGCTTATATTGATTGACGGAATCCCACAGTCCACACCTCTTCGTAAAGGAGGAAGGGATGTAAATACCATTGACCCGAGCACCTTGGAAAGAATTGAAGTGATAAAAGGTGCCACCGCAATATATGGGAATGGTGCAGACGGTGGCATTGTAAACTACATCACCAAAAAACCCAACACCACCAAAAAATTGGAAAGTACTACTTCCATTGGGGCTGAAGGCGCTTTGGCGGATATTGATAAAACCGTAGGGGCCAACGTGACCCAAACATTTTCTGGGCAGCTTGGCAAGTTGGGATACGTGACAAGCGGAAGGTTTAGGCAAACAGGTGTTTATAAAGATGCGAACGGTGCGGTTTTGTCGCCATTTTATGGTTTGGGAGAGACAAGTCAGTACAGCCTATTTGGCAAATTAAATTATCAAATTACCGAAAAACAACGGGTTGAGTTAATGTACAATTACTTCAGCAGTAACCAGGATTCCGATTATATTCCCGAGGTTGGCATTTATGGCCAAACCCCAACCATTGGTATCCTTGGGGAAGACCTGGGGGAAGATCAGGGCAATAGGTACAATCATAATGCACAATTAACCTATGATTACGATGATATTTTTGGGAGTTCCGATTTCAGGTTAAATCTCTATTTGCAGGATTTTAAAACGGTCTATGGTTATACAGACAGTTTTTACGATCCCAATTTAGGTTTCGATGGCGGACAATCATCAATATTATCTACAAAAAAAGGGGCAAGATTAAACTTTAAAACCCCGTATTCTTTCGGTAATGTAACGGGGAATATTCTTTATGGAGTTGATATTTTAAATGATAAAACTTCTCAGGAATTAGTTGATGGCAGGAAATGGGTGCCGCAAATGGATATGAAAAATTTTGCGCCTTATGCACAATTAAAAACACTTTATACAAATTTTGTCCTAAAGGCAGGGATCAGATTAGAAAATATCAATATTCAGGTTCCGGATTATACCACACTTACCAGGTATAATGTAGGCGAAACAACTCCCAATAGTGGCGGGATAGATATTAAAGGGGGAGAATTAAATTACAATGCCACGGTATTCAATGCGGGGATACGTTATAACAAATGGCAGGCGTTTAAACCTTTTGTTAGTTTCTCCCAAAGTTTTTCGGTTGCAGATTTAGGAAGGACATTACGCTCTGCAACAGAAAATACTATCAACCAAATAAACTCTGAAGCCGTGATAGCAAATAATTATGAAGCTGGTTTTAATACCCATTTAGGAAGCACAAGTTTGAGCGGTGCATATTTTATCAGTACCTCAGATTTGGGTTCTACTTATAGGGAAACCCCAAGCGGTGCCTTTGAAATATTAAGGCAACCTGAAAAAGTGTACGGATTTGAGCTTTCTTTGGATACCGAACTTTTGAGGAACGTCAATTTTGGAACTTCGGCTTCTTATACAGAAGGTAAAATAGATACCCAAGATAATGGGGATTATGACACTTTTATAGGAGGGGATAGAATCCCACCACTAAAGCTTGTTTCCTATGTTTCCTACAAATGGAACAATAAGTTTGATGCACGTCTAACCCATATTTACAGCGGCGATAGAAATCGCTTTGAACCAAATGAAAACGGGGGGTATACGTATGGTAAAGGCCCGGTAAACAGCTTTAATATATTTAACCTTACCACAAACTATCAACTTACCCCTACTACAGAAATAGGCGTTGGTGTCAGAAATTTATTGAATGAAGATTACTACCCGCCAATTTCCCAATGGAATGCAAGGGACTCCAATTACATAAAGGCCAATGGGACGCAATTTAATGTGTCGCTTACCGTACATTTATAGCAGTGTGATTATATGAAAAACAGGGTCCTATTAAAATACCATTCCTATTTCGGAATTATTGCAGGCACATTTTTATTTGTTATGGGCATTACGGGCTCTGTATTGGTTTTTACAGAAGATATAGACCATCTGCTTTTTAGTAAATACGATGTGGAAAACAACACTACCGATTTACAGTTAGATAAAGCCACAGCAGTAGTTCAAGAAAAATTTCCTGATTGGGACACCAGGATAATTAAGTTCGGGAAGGGCAAAACTATTCTATTTAATTTAAGGAGACCGGAAGCTAGAAAATATGTTTTTGTCAATCCCGGTACAGGTAATATTATCAAAGTTATAAATGCGAACACTCATTTTACGAAATGGATTTTAAAACTGCATTATTCCCTGTATTCCGGGATTATCGGTAGGTTTCTGGTGCTTTTTGCAGGAATTGCTTTTTTTCTTTCTTTGCTTACCGGGATCATCCTTTACCGTAAAATGATTGTTAAAACGCTTTTATTTAGAACTAAAATAAAAAAGAGCAATAAAAGGACTTTTTATTCTGCCCTTCATCGATATGTGGGGGTCTGGGCCGTGTTATTGAATCTCGTCATTGCAATCACGGGGATCTTTTTGGCGTATAAAGTTGTCAATTCAGGATTGAGTGAAAGTGTAGAACCTTCGCCCCCCATAGTAAAAACATCATTGGAAGCATCTTTAATTAAACTTGAAAAAGAATATCCTAATTTCAGAGCAAGCTACATTAGGTTGCCCTCTTCAGAAAAAGGGAATATTATTTTTAATGGCACTTTCAAAAATGATCCGTTTTATTTAAGTAAATATTACAATAAGGTCTCCGTCGATTATAAAACCGGAGCTGTTGTAAGTATTTATAAGATTAATGAAGCAGACTTCATTACTAAGTTCAATAGTAGTATCCTGCCGCTCCACTTCGGTCAATACGGAGGTTGGGTCAGTAAAGTTATGTACTGTATCGTCGGGCTGTCCGGTCCTTTTTTATCCATATCTGGTTATTTCATCTGGTTAAAACGAAAAAAATTACGTCGCATTTAAGAAATTGAATGATGAACTTTATGCAGTACCTGATTAATCCCTCATTTTAATTTCGGCATTTCAAAATCACTATTATATAGGTCAATATCAATTCCCGAATAATTCTTATCACTTTTAGAAACAATTCTTTCATAGTTGTATTTTTAAGTAGTTATCCATTCCCAACAAAATAGCCAAGGCCGTTGCCTTGACATTTGAGGTTTCTAAAAAATAGGCACTTTCATCGCTATTGGTAAGAAACCCCAATTCAACCAAAATAGCTGGGCAATGCCCAATTGTTTCCCTTAGCACTTGAAAGTTGGCAAATTTCATCCCCCTGTCCTCAATTTTAAGATGAAGCTTGGCTTCGCCCAAAATTTCCGTCCCCAGGGCAATCGATTTTTTAATGTTCGGCTCTGAATCTTCAGAAAAGGAATTCAGGGTATAAACCTCCATTCCTCTGGAATTGTTTGTGGAAGCATTGCAATGCAGGGAAACGAACATACAGGCGTTTAAAGACTTCGCCAATCGGCTCCTGTCTGAAAGCGGTATAAATCTGTCATCGTATCGCGTTAAATAAATATCGTACCTGCCTTTGAAAATCATTTTATTCAGTATGCATATTTCTTTTGCAATCCCAAGAACCACATCGTTTTCTTTAATTCCATTTAACCCTATCGCACCGGAATCTTTTCCACCGTGCCCAACATCAATAACAATTCGTTTTTGGGTTACCGGTTCTTGTCCCAAAACGAAGCACATTTTTAGGAGCAAAAAGACAAAACTGACGTTTTTGAGCACTTTTTTCATTTTCACTTTTCGAGTTATCAACACCCTACCATCCGAAATCCATAGAATTTGATATCAAATAACACCATCCAAATTCAATTCAATACAAATAATATTTTATTCACAAATATTTGATTATCAGTTATTTGTAAGCAAATATATGTATTTTTCCCTTAACGAAAATGAATCAAAAATTTAAACTGTTCCGTTATGAAAAAATCAATCTATCTGGCAACTTTTTTGTCTTTGCTCTCAACATCGCTTTTTGCCCAAATTGGAGGCATCGAAGATTCGGTCGATGATGTTTCCAATACCATCAGAACCATTTTCCCGATCATCCTTGGGGTCATCTTCCTTATCGGTTTCCTTTTCAATGCAGGGCACTTCTTCGGGGAAAACGCTGACCTTAAAAAAGGGATTACCCGTGTACTTGTATTTGTTCTGATTGCCGGCGCGGTCGTGGGCATCTTTACTTACCTAATCGGCATCGTAGTCTAAGCCTCTAAGAGGCATTTTTAAAGTAATCAACTGTACTTATGAAAAAGTTCGAGGTCTATAAAAACATCAGGAAACGGGCGGTCATTTTCGGACTGCCCATATCCCTGTTTGCCCTAATGATGGTTTCCATCCTCGCTTCGTTGTTGGTGATCATCTTCTCGTTCAGCTTCGGGATCATCATTGGTGTATTGGTTCTTAATTCAGCTTTGTATATCGCCTTGACGCAGATAACGAACAATTCACAAATCTTCCAGATGGCAAAAGCCTTCCCAAAAATCATCAGTAACAAACGAAACTCCGGCATCGATTATGAACAAGATTAACCTTTCGGCGTACCTACCCATCGCGGATATTCAAGACAATATCATTTTTGCCAATAATGGCAATGTGGTCTTGTGCTACGAAGGTAGCTTGCCCGAGATCTATTCCCTTTCCGAAAAGGATTTTGAGGATATGCACGGAGCTTGGTTTCAGGCTCTGAAATCATTGCCTGTTGGGACTGTGGTTCATAAGCAGGATATCTACCTGAAGAAATCCTATACTTCAGAACAGCTTCCGAACAAAACCTTTCTAGAAAAAGCAACCCACGAGCATTTTAAAGGTCGTGGACACATAGAACATAAGTGCTATCTGTTCTTCATTTTGACCAAGAACAAAGCACTTAATAATTCAAAATATGTCAACCCCTTCCGGAAGGTTTCTAAGGGAATTGTGCAAGAACTGGATGAAAATGTTAAGAGTTTTGTAAACTCGGTAAGCGATTCCGTTTCCTTCATTAATAATAGCCGAAAAATGGAATTTATTTCGCTTAAAGCGGAAGAGATTCAGCAACTCACAAATGGCTATTTCAATGGTTTCAACGAAGGCTTTGATACCGACATCATCTTAGATAAAAAAAGCGTCAATATTGGCGAAAACCATTTTGATGCCCTGGCCATCAATAGCGAACTGTGCTTTGGCGAAAGTGTACAGAGTAGCAAGACCAATGAGAAATTCACTTCTGACGATTTTGTGTTTCATCAAGGGTTTATTGATG
>Ga0098065_1000073_pt1 | contig 62039 bp, 48 predicted proteins | sample 25_taG_FD_75062 | JGI IMG/M metagenome (GOLD analysis project Ga0098065, IMG submission 75062) | Marine viral communities from Cariaco Basin, Caribbean Sea - 25_WHOI_OMZ | ecosystem: Environmental > Aquatic > Marine > Oceanic | place: Caribbean Sea: Cariaco Basin | collected 2014-11-08 | reverse complement strand
GTCCATATAGGCGATAACGTCTTCCGCCATGGAGGGATAGTCCATGGAGTCGGTGTGGGGAGAGCGGCCATGATTGCGCAGGTCCAGGCCGTGGATTTGCCGGACCTCCTGGAGACGCTGGTTGACGCCACCCAGGTTTTCAAGGGAACCGAACAACCCGTGCAGCAGCAAAAGGGGTTTGCCTTCACCAGAAATCCGACGATGTAACCTGACGCTCATGAATGCCTCGCTCTTCCTGTTTTTGTTTGGCCGGACCCCGGCGGGAAAACACGATACTGCCGCCATACTTTGAGATGCCCGGGTTTGCTATTGTTGCAGGGTCTGTTTGCAAGAGTACAGCACATGCCCGATTTTTCACTGCTGGCGGTAACCGTTGCCGGGCTCTACCTGGTTGCCCTGTTTTGCGTCTACCGCATATTGCTCAGTTACCGTACAGCCCAGGGCGCCATCGCCTGGATTATCAGCCTGATCGGCCTGCCGTGGATCGCGGTGCCCCTGTACCTGCTGTTCGGCCGCAACCGCTTCGCCGGCTACGTACAGGCCAGGCGACTGAACGATCGTACCCTCGAACCCCTGCTGACCCAATATGAACAGCAGGCGGAAACCCTGCCTTACCCCGGCAACGCCCAGAATCCCGACGAGCTCAGTGTACTCGCCACCCTGGGCCGGCAACCGTTTACAGGGGGCAATGACTGTACCCTGCTGAAAAACGGTGATGCCACCTTTGACGCCCTGTTCGAGGCCATGGAAAACGCCACCGATTACATCCTGCTGGAATTCTACATTGTCCGTTCTGACCGGGTCGGCAATCGTATCCTGCATATCCTCAAGCGCAAGCTTGCCCAGGGGGTCAGGGTCTACTTCCTCTACGATGATATCGGCAGTGTCTGGCTGCCTGGTCGTTACCTGAAAGCGCTGAAGGCCGCAGGTGCCCGCGTGGCATCGTTTGGCGATGGCAATGTCCGCCGGCGTCGTTTGCAGATCAACTTCCGCAACCACCGCAAGATCCTGGTGTGTGACGGCAAGGTGGGCTTTGTGGGAGGTATCAACCTGGGGGACGAGTATCTGGGCACCGATATGGGGGTCGAACCCTGGCGGGACACGCACTGCCGGATTACCGGCCCAGCGGCCCTGGGCCTCCAGCTGGCCTGGCTGGAAGACTGGCACTGGGCGACAGGTGACAACCCGGAGCTGAACTGGCAGCCCAGTCCCTCTCAAAGGGGCGACCAGCAGGTGCTGATCCTGCCCAGCAGCCCTGCAGACCGGTGGGAAACGTGTACCCTGTTTTTCCTGAACTGCATCAACAATGCCCGGCAACGGCTGTGGATCGCCTCGCCCTACTTCGTACCGGACTTCCAGGTCATGAATGCCCTGCAGCTGGCCGCGATGCGAGGTGTCGATGTGCGCATCCTGATTCCGGAGAAACCTGATCACCTGCTCATCGGGCTGGCAGCCTATTCCTACCTGGTGACTGCGAACGAATGCGGCATCCGCATCTGTCAGTACCATGCCGGCTTTATGCACCAGAAAGCCTTACTGGTGGATGATCGCTACGCAGCGGTGGGCACCGCCAACCTGGATAACCGCTCCATGCGCCTGAACTTTGAGATCACGGCCCTCTCAACGGCAGCCGACTTTGTCAGCGAAGTGGAAGCCATGCTTGAAGCTGACCTGGCCAACAGCCGCACCCTGGAGCGTGCTGATTACGAGGACCGGTCACTGCTGTTCCGCCTGGCCTGTCGATCGGTTCGGCTAATGGCGCCCTTGCTGTAATTCGTCAGGACAATCAGTCGAACAGCTGACGTAGTGAATACCCCACATTCAGGTACACGCCCCAGCGATCGTCATTGTTGTAGGCCAGCGCCGCCTGGACCGGGCCGATAACCGTATCGAACCCGGCGAAAACGGTGCCCGAGGTCAGTACGTCCTCCCACCGGGCACCGCCAATATCTTCCCAGGCGTTACCCGCCTCCATACCTGCGCCGACAAAGAAGGGCACGATGGGGCCACCGAACTTGTGGTATAGCACGGCCGTTCCCAGTACTGCGTCCTGGCCGGTCACCTCCCCCTGCCCATAGGCTGACAGGCGGCGAAAACCACCCAGCAGGACATTGTTTTCGATGCCGGCCTCGCCGCGGGTCACCACACTGGCAAAGAATTCACCCGAAGCGACCCAGTCACCCCGATGGCCCGCCTTCGCCAGCCGCAAAACGGTCCGGTCAAACTCGCTGTCAGCCCCCAGGGCTGGCCGCTCGAAACGCCCCCGGACACCAGCGAACGAGCCACTTTCCGGCAGGAAGGGGTCGTCCAGGGAGTCATAGACCATGCGCAGGTTCCAGCTGCCCTGCTGTATCCGGTCACCGCTGACCGGGCTGTCGCCAATACGGTCATCCACCCGCGCGTAGCCCCGCTCCACGGTGGCCCTCAGTTCTGCGTTGGCGCCCAGCTCCGTACCGACAGCCAGGTCCAGGTGACGGCTGGATACATCCACCTCGGCAACACGTTCGCCATCCTGGTCGAAGATACTGTAGCGGTCCTTCTCATATTCCGCTCCCGCGACCGCAAACCGCCGGTAACCATAGTCCAGGGGCTGGAACCACTCGGTGCGTACCCAGGGTTGGGTGCCCAGTTGCACACCGGTTTGCCACTCCCCACCGAGGCGGTTGAGCTGGGTCATGCGCAGTGATGCCGCCACGTTAAAGCGCGTATCACTCTCGAAGTTTTCCTCATAGCCCAGGCCAAAGCTCAGATAATTCGGCCCCCAACTCTTCTCCCGCACCAGGATCTCCAACACCGAGCCATGGTCCCCGGGGCTCAGGCTGTAACTGACATTCTCGTAGTAACCCAGGCCATAGATGCGCTTGAGGTCTTCCTCCAGTTGTTGCTGGTTCAGCGGCTCGCCCTCCTGCTGGCGAATCCGGTCGCGCAGGAAACGATCTGCCAGCCGGCTGTCCTGGCGGATAATCACATCCGAAATCACTTCCGGTTCAAAGCCGCGGTACGTGCGCATAGCCATTTCCTGCCGCCACTGCTCATCGTCCGCCGCCAGCCTGTTAAGAGCGGATGCCTGCTCCCGGGCCGCCGTCGCCCCGAGCTCCATCAACTCTGCCCCCTGGAAGAAGTCAGCAGAGCCCAACCCGGCCAGGTCAGGGGTAATCAGCACGTCGTTATCCTGCAGGGAGGCGAGCTGTTGCTCCACGCTGCGCCGGGTCATCAGGGTGGTGAGCTGGCTAACAACGGAAAACGCCTGGGTCAGGCTCTCACCCCGGCCCGGCTCGTCGGAGATATCCACTACAATGACGACATCTGCCCCCAGCTCCCGGGCCACGCTGACCGGCAGGTTGTTGGCGACGCCCCCGTCGACCAACAGGCGACCATTCCGGTTCACCGGGGCATAGACCCCCGGAATGCTCATACTCGCCCGTATCGCTTCGGCCAGGCTGCCATCCGCCAGTACAACCTCCTCGCCGGTTTCCAGGTCGGTGGCTACTGCGCGGAAAGGGATGGGGAGCTGGTCAAAATCCCTCACCAGGGCGGCTTCCCGGGTCAGGTCGTTAAGGATAAGGCTCAGGTTCTGGCCAGAAATCAGTCCCCGGCCCACACGAAATCCGTCCAACCCCACACCGAGACCGGGAATGGCGGGGAACCGCCAGCCGTCTTCCTTGCGGCGGACCGGCTGGTAGCTGCGACCCGGTGTATCCTGGAAACTGGATAGCCAGTCCATTTCCAGCATGCGATCCTCGATGGCTTCCACGGGCATGCCCTGCGCATAGAGGGCGCCTACGGCAGCACCCGCGCTGGTGCCCACCACCAGGTCCACCGGAACCCGGATTTCTTCAAGCACCCGCAGAACGCCGACGTGGGCCAGGCCCTTGGCGCCACCACCACTGAGGACGAGACCCACAACGGGGCGCTCTTTGCCGTCCTCAGCGGGCGCCCCCGGGTGAGCAGATGAGTGGGTCGGCATGGCCGTGAACAAGGCCATGAGCAAGGTGATGGCCAGCACAAGCGGGCCAACCGCAGGCAGACGGGCAGGATGAATCACTTGGTCACTCCCTGATAATCGTCCGGGGCGAAGTCAGTGCTTCCCGGCCTCCGGCGATTCTTCCAGTGACAGGTGGCTGACGTCCGGAACAACCGGTGGTGGCAATTCCCGTTCCACGCCCAGGTCGGAGCCGGCTGGCGCGATGGTCCACTCATCCAGGTGTTCGAAAACCGGCCTCGGGGCTTCCCTTTCCTCCGCCAGGCGGGTGCCGACGGGATCCAGGCCCAGGCTGGATCCGGCCAGGACCTCATCGGCCCTCTCGCCGGCAACCGGCAGACGATCACCAGGCTCAATGCGCGGACCCGGCTGCCTGGCGGGGGCCTGGCCGGCACCCGCAGCGGGTGGCTCTTCGGAGCTCGCTGACGGCTGTTCCATCCGGGCCGGCGAGGCAGCTTCCGCTGACGCTGGTGCTGGCTGCTCCGTCGCCATGGGCTGCACATAAGCCACCATGCCATGGCGGGCGAGAACCGCACGGTATTTTTCGGCCTGCTCCTGCTCCAGCCGGTTCCGGATGACGACCGGACGCCCACTGAACATCCGGTCAACCTGCTCAACGGAAGCCTTGAACAGGGTGCGGGCATTATTCCGCGCTGTCTGTACGTCGGTGCCGGGCTGACACTCACCCCGGAAAATCAGTTGAAACATGGTTGTTCCTTTCAATTTCCGTAACTAGCTGTAGTCTAGCGCCCGTACCCATAAATCGCATGTCCGGACTCTCCACTTTTGGCGCATATACCAGGCGCAAGCCTATTCAGCCATCGATTACCGAGAGGCAATCGAGATCCTGGTCCTGGATTTGTAAAAACTTGAAAAATGCGCAAAAAAATGACGGCGGCCAGCTCCAGCTTCTGCAATACTTCCTGTAACAGAATGTAACACGACACAATCCCTTGAGGAGATTTACGAATGGTCCGCCATTCCGCACTGCTCACCCTGGCCAGTGTGCTGATCAGCTTATCCGCCACACCAGTCCAGGCAGAGAATATCGACCTGCTGATGACCCGGCTGTTTCCGCACAATGAACTCACCTACATCGGTTTCGACAGTGTGGAACGAGAAGACATTCCGGTGGCCTCCGGAGTCGACCGTAAATACCTTATCGTGGACTTCCGCAGCAACGGGGAAAACTCCCGGGAAAAACAGATTGCCCGTGTTCACCGGATCTGCACCACCTTGCTGACCAATAAAGACCTGATCAGTGACCTGTCACAACAGGGCTACGACATGGTTTCAGTCGCCTTTGACCGTCACTCCCAGTACGACTGCCTACCCTGAACCAAACCGGCGCCTATCGATCAGCAGGCGGCTCACTACCGAGCAACCCCGGGAATGACTCCAGCGCGTCGTTGATAGCATCCAGGTTAAACGCGTCCACGTCGGCCATGAGTTTCTCGGCGTAGCGGGTAACCGCACGGGACCGGTAACGCTGGCCCCAACTCAATACCCGCGCCGCAAAGTATCTCATCTGCTCGGGGTCGCCGCTTTCACGCACCGTGGACCATTCATCACCGAAATCTTCCTTCAGCTGTTCCTTGAGCCAGCTGCGCTCTTGCATGTCCAGCGTTTCGGTCATGGGAGTCTGGTCAAGTTGGGGCTGTTCCTCCGGCTCGTCTTCCATGGGTACGATCTCTACATCCGGCAGCACGACGACAAAGGTTGATCCCTTGTCTTCCCGGCTCTCCACGCTGAGCTCGCCACCCATCATGCGCACCAGCTTGCGGCTGATGGCCAGGCCCAGCCCGGTGCCGCCGTATTTACGGCTACTCTGCCCTTCCTGCTGCTCGAAAGCATCGAAGATCCGCTCCTGCTGGTCCTCGGCGATACCAATACCCGTGTCTGTCACCGCAATACTCAGGGTGCACAACTCCCGCCCATCATCCTGCCGGGACTCGGAAACTGAGGCCCTGACCGCTACCCCGCCTTCATGGGTGAACTTGATGGCATTGCCCACCAGGTTGAACAGCACCTGCCGCAAGCGGGTTTCATCCAAGACCATGCCGGCAGGCATATCTGACTCGACGCTGACCTCCAGGCTGACGTTATGCTCCCGCGCCCGAAGATCGAAGATATGCCGTACATCCTGCAGCATCCGGCGCAGGCTGACCGGGCCGAATTCCAGTCGCATCTTGCCCGCCTCGATGCGGGACAGATCCAGGATGTCATTGATGAGCATCAGCAGGCTGCGGCTGCTCGCGCGGATCGCATCCAGGTAGTGCTTCTGTTGCGGGTCGCTGACGGTTTTGCTGAGCAGGTCGCTATACCCGATGACCGCATTCATCGGGGTCCGGATCTCATGGGACATGTTGGCCAGGAACTCACTCTTGGCGCGGTTCGCGCTCTCCGCCTCCCGGGCAAGCCGCTCTGCCTCCAGCTTGGCCGCCCGTAACTCGTCTTCACTGCGGCGCAGGGCATGTTCCGACCGGATGCGCTCGTCCACTTCCCGGGACAGTTTCCGGTTCCAGTACAGGAAGATCAGCACCACTACGACGGCAATCAGGACCACCCGCTTGATGGCGGTGTAATCCTCTTCCTGCGCAAGGTCCAGGTAGACCCAGCGATTGTATATTTCATCCTTTTCGGCGGTGCCAATATTGCCCAGCCCCTTGTTAAGGATCCGCACCAACTCTCCCCGGTTACGGTTCACCGCCATCCGGAACTCGTATTCATAGGGGGTAATGCTGGTAATGCGAAGGTTGGAGAGCCCCAGCTCGGCAACCGTGTAACTGACCCCGGGAATATGGGTAACCATGACTTCAAGATCGCCATTGGAGAGGGCCAGCAAGCCATCCTGCACCGTGTTGACCGGGTAGATATTCAGGTCCGGGTGGTTAATCAGCAGGTAGTCGTGGGCGGCATGCTGGCTGACGACCCCGACCCGCTCTTCCCGCAGTTCCCTGAGATCACCGATAAACCGGCCGTCTTCCCGGATAACCACCACGATGGGCAGCGTCAGGTAGGTACGGGTAAAAAGGAAGTCTTCTTCACGGCGAGGGGTACGCGGCAGCGCAGGCAGGATGTCTATATCCCCGTTTAGCAGCATACGTTCCGCCTCGGTCCAGTCAGACACGGTCCGCTTCTCCAGCCGGCTCCCCAGGTTGTCACCCATACGCTGCACCAGGTCCGGGACCAGTCCCCGGGCACTGCCATTCTCAGTGAACTCGAAGGGTGGCCAGTTCTCCCGATAGGCCACCCGCAGGGGGCCGTGCTGGCGTAGCCACTCCTTCTCAATGGCGCTCAGGGTGAGACCATCGGCCGGGCCCGCCTCTACCACGGCCTCTGGCAGCCAGGCGGAGCGAATTTGACGGTGCTCAGTGTGGGAGATGGCTGCAATGGTCTTGTCGAGAACCGGCAGCAGCTGCGCTTGCTCCTCCCTGACTTCAAGAACCACATCCACCGGATGCTGATCCAGCAGCGCAACCAGCGCCACGCCATTGATCAGCGCAGACTGAAGATAATCCACCACCACCGGTACCGGGCCGACAAAAGCGTCGGCCTGGCCGGACAACACCATGGACACCGCCTCGCTGACCGACGTAACCGGTACCGGGGTAAAGTCGTTGACAGCATCCAGCAGCGCAAACTGGTTGGCGTCCTTGCCCACCAGCGCTACCCGACGACGCTCCAGGTCCGTCAGATTGCGGATGCTTGCATCTCCCGGGTCCGAGAAAACGCCATAGGTAACCTGCATCAGCGGCTGGCTGCGTCGCCAGCCCTCCGGGACGGGTGCATCGGGGCGTCGGGCGCTGATCCGAATGGCAGCTTGCCCCTCAGTCCAGGAAGGCGTGTCCCGGCCCGACGGTAATGGCTCCACCTCCAGGCCCACCCGCAACTTGGCGGCGATCAGCGTCAGGTAATCCACATAGGTACCGGCGAGCCAGCCCTCGGCGGTAGTAAACGCCAGCGGTGTCTGATCGGCGAAGACCGCCACATTCAGGGTTTCGATTTGCTCAACCAGGGCCAGCTGATCGGCACCCAGAACCGGCCAGAGTGTCGGCGGCTGGGGATCGGCTCCGGCCGGGAAGGAAAATGCCAGTATCAGCAATACGGCGAGCGGGGCCTGAAGCTTCATCACCAGGTCAGCCCCCTGGCACCGACAACCCGGTTGCGACCATCGGACTTGGCCTGGTACAAGGCCTTGTCGGCCTCGTCAAACACCCGATCCGGGGCACTGCCTTCCCGGAACCAGGAAACCCCGGCGGAGAAGGTCACCGCCACCGGTCTGCGCTGAAAGTGGAAGGGCATCTCCGCCACATGTTGCCGCAAGCTGTCGATCACCCGGATGGCCTGGTCCAGGGAGGTTTCCGGCAGCAACACCACGAACTCCTCACCGCCATATCGGGCGACAAAGTCGGTCGTTCTGAGGCGTTCCCGCAGCGCCCTGGCCACCAGCTGGATAACCCGGTCACCGGCCTTGTGGCCAAAGGAGTCGTTAACCTGTTTGAAATTGTCAATATCCAGCACCGCCAGGGCGACCGGATGGCCGTAACGTTGCCAGCGCTCGTGCTCAAAGCGAAGCCGCTCATCCCAGGATTCCCGGTTGGGCAGTTGGGTGAGGATATCGGTCAGTGCCCGCGCGCGCTCCTGCGCCAGCTGTTCACGAACCTGCTCACAATGGGTCTCCATGGCCACCAGTTTTTCACGCATGGCTTCCATCTGGTCTGCCAGTTGCTCATCCCGCTCCTGCTCCCGGACCCGGTAAACCTGTACCGTACTGGCAATGCGTTCGATATGGCGCGACACTGACGCGCGCAAGCCTTCCAGGTCTGAGTGCTGCACCAGGGAGTGCCCCAGCTCACTGAGTTCACCCTGTACCGTCTGCTCCATTGCCTCTGCCGCTGACTGCCGGCCGGCCATGGCATCGGTCTGGTCAGTAACGTGCACGTGCAACGACGATAGTCGTTCATCGAGCCGCTGAAGAAAGCCCTGGAATTCCCTCTGGCTATGACTGACGACGGCAATCACAAGGTCCGCCGTCTCGTCCAGGCTCTGGCGCAACAACGCCCAGTCCTGCTGGTCCGACAGGCGGGCCTTCAGTAGCGCCGCCCGGCGATGGGTGTCTGGTGGCAATTCCACCTGATGCATCACCCGCCCCATCAGCTCACCCACACGACGCGCGATTCTCAGGCGCTGGGACTGGTCATCATCCTCCGGGGGAAGGTTATCAGCCGTTTCCAGGTCCAGTTCGCCATCTGGAGGCGCCAAGTCACTGGCCTGGCTCTGCGAGCGTTCTGATGCACCGCGCTGGAAAAACCGCCCCAGCAGCCCCGGGCTACGTTCACCGCCGGTACCATTTCCGGGAAGGGCCTGCTCGACTGCGTCGGCGAATGACTCAATCCAGGGCAGCAACGCTTCCCTGGGTAGCCCCCGCGGGCCCAGCTCCCGGGACAGGCGCTTGAGATCACCGGCACCGGCCAGGCTGCTGCGCCCTGCGGTGTCCAGCAGCCTTCCCAGAACCCTTGCAGCGTCGCGCCGCTCACGTCCGACATGGTCATCCAGGCGCTCCAGCTCACTATCAAGCCGCTCCTGGAACCCCCGCAGGCGATCAGGACTTCGTTCCTGGCCTCGCAGGTACTGTCGCAGCTCCGAAAGCACCTTATCGAGCTGGCTGTCCAGCCCCTGGGACACCAGGCTGGCCCGGGCCAGCAGCCGCTCCACCTGGTAGCGAAGCTCGGCTTCGCTACCATCGTCGGAGGAGGGTTGGCTTTTGTTCGATGTCATGCTCGGTCCTGTGTCGCCTTTACCGGTTGTTGTCACTTACGGGTGGAGTGGTGCGTGGGCCGACTAACCACCCGGGGCACCGCTGGGGAGTATTATGGTGCATCCGGGTCGCCCTGTGCAGCAGGTTCGGTCCGGGAACGCCGGCGGGCACGGGGATGGGCCCGGTCATAGACCTGGGCCAGGTGCTGGAAGTCCAGGTGGGTATAGACCTGGGTGGTGGCAATGTCGGCATGGCCCAACAGCTCCTGTACGGCTCTCAGGTCACCACTGGATTCCAGCAGGTGACTGGCGAAGGAATGCCGTAACAGATGCGGATGCAGGTGCTGGTCAGCACCACAGCGCTGGCCCCAGCGATCCAGCCGCTGCTGGACACTGCGGGTGCTGAGGCGGGAACCCCGCTGACTGACAAACAATGCAGGCTCGCCATTTGCGGCCAGCGCCGGGCGCTGCCCCAGCCAATCGCGAAGGGCCGCCTGGGCCTTGCGCCCCACTGGCAAGAGTCGCTCACGACTGCCCTTACCCAGCACCCGGACTTCCGCTGCCTTCAGGTCAAGGTCCCGCAGGTCCAGCCCGGTCAGTTCAGACAACCGCAAACCGGAGGAGTAGAACAGCTCGAACATGGCCAGGTCCCGCACATCCAACGGGCCTTCCGGACTGGTGTCGAACAGGTGAGCGAGCTGGTCCGCGTCGGCGGCCACCGGCAGGCGCCGGCCGCTGCGGGGAGCTCTCACATCCAGCGCAGGATTACTGCCCAGCCGGTGCTCGCGGATCAGGTAATCAAAGAAGCGCCTGATAGCGGACAGGGCACGCGCAATACTGCGGCCGGACAAACCCTCGCGGTTCAGGGTGGCCGCATAGCGACGCACATCCGCCACCATCAGCTGGTCCCACCGGGTAAGGGTCGCCACCTGAGACGACAGCCAGTCCATCAACCGGGTCAGGTCACGTCGATAGGCGCTGCAGGTATGGGGGGACTGCCGGCGCTCGGCAGCCAGGTAATGAAGAAACGCCTCCACCGGCTCCAACAGCTGGGTTTGCGATTCACTGCCGGTCATTGCTCGGTCCCCGGGGTTAGCCGCTCCCGACCGCACCCCATCAGCGGGATTCGGCCACCGCATCGAGCACCGGCTCTACCTGGCGGTGGCGTTGCAGCATGGGCGGCAGCAATCGGCTCAGGGTATCACTGATGTAGGACAGGAAGAGGGAGCCCATGCTCTGGTCAAAATAGCCCGGCTGACAGCTGCCCACTGCAAACACCCCGATCAGACGGTCCGTACGCAGGGGTACCAGCGCCACCGACGCCACCGGCTCGTCACGGCCGGGGAACAGGAAGTTACGGTCTGCCTCACGGAACTGACCGCACACGGCCCGGTCGCCATCGAGAAGGGCGCCCAGGTTTTTTTCCGCATCCGCTTCGGAAACAACATGCAGTGCCCCCGTTGTACTGCCGGCAGGAAGCTCGCCACCCACCAGCATCACGGAGGCGGCATCCAGGCCGAAATCACCCCGGATGCTGTCGTCGATGGCGGCGGCCATTTCGGTCAGGTTGCGGGCTTCAATCACCTGCATCAGCAGACGTTTGCTCTTTTCAAACAGCCGGTCGTTCTGGCGGGCAATGGAAACCAGCTCTACCAACTCGTGGCGCAGGGTATCCCTCTGTTCCCGGTACAGGTGCACCTGGCGCTCCACGAGGGAAATCGCGCGCCCGCTGTCGTGGGGCAAGGTCAGTGAGCGCAGCAGCTCATCCCGGCCGACGAAGAAATCCGGATTATTCCGCAGGTACTCGGCGACCTGCTCGGCGGTCATGGTTGCATCCACTGGAGGTTCCCCTGTTGTTGCGACGGCCTTCTGGCGGGCCGGTGACTGTGTATCGGCCGACGGGGCACTACCGGTTGCCCGGCGACCTGCGTTCCGGCTGACGACCCGAAGGCCGCCGGTTTCTCCGGCGCTGGTTCGGTTCGGCGGGCAGGCGGATCTGGCCATCAAACACCCGTGCGGTCGGTCCTTCCATCATAACAGGGGCCCCCTCCCCCTGCCATTCGATGACCAGGTCACCCCCCGGCAGTGTGATGCGCACCTGATTATCCAGCAATCCCCGCAACTGGCCGGCCACCACAGCGGCACAGGCACCGGTGCCGCAGGCCAGGGTTTCACCAGAACCCCGCTCGAACACCCTCAGCCGGGCGCGGCCACGATCGATTATCTGAAGGAAGCCGATATTGGCCCGGGCCGGAAATCGCGGGTGACGTTCCAGCAGCGGTCCGAGGGTTTCCACCGGGGCCTTGTCCACGTCATCCACCAGCAGCACGCCATGGGGATTGCCCATGGAGACGGCGGACAATTCCACCGACTGGCCATCCACATCTATGGGATAAACTACCTGACGCTCATCTGCGGCGAAGGGGATGGCTGCGGGATTCAGTTCCGGAACGCCCATATTAACGGTAACCCAGCCCTCACGGCCTACCCGCAACTCAATGACGCCTCCGGCGGTCTGCACACGAATAACCCGACGGTTGGTGAGCCGCTGATCCCGCACAAAGCGCGCGAAACAACGAGCCCCATTGCCACACTGCTCCACCTCGGAGCCGTCCGCATTGAAGATGCGGTAGCGGAAGTCCACGTCCGGCAAACCCGGCGGTTCCACCACCAACAACTGGTCGAACCCTACACCAAAGTGTCGGTCCGCCAGCTTGCGGATCATCTCCGGGCGCAAGCGAAATGGCTGGCTGATGGCGTCAACCACCATGAAATCGTTGCCCAGACCGTGCATCTTGGTGAAGGACAACAGCGGGCCCTGGCTGCGTCTTGCTCCCGTCATCGCATCCTCACTCATCGGGCAGGCAATGTTCGTGGCGAAGCTGGTCCTCCAGGGTTTCCCGCTCGCGAACCACGTAGACCCGGTCTCCGTCCACCATAAGCTCCGGTGGGCGGTTACGGCTGTTGTAGTTGGAACTCATGACAAAACCATAGGCACCAGCGGAGCGGACTGCCAGCAGGTCTCCCGGTGCCAGCGCGAGACGACGATCCTTGCCCAGAAAGTCGCCGGTTTCACAGACCGGACCGACCAGGTCCCAGCTCTGCTCGGCTACATCAGTGCGGGGTTGTACCGGAATAATGGCCTGCCAGGCGCTGTACAGGGCCGGGCGGATCATATCGTTCATGGCACCGTCGATAATGGCAAAGTTACGGTGTTCGGTGCACTTCAGGAACTCCACCCGGGTCAGCATGATGCCGGCATTGGCGGCAATCGAACGCCCCGGCTCAAGCACCAGTTCCAGCTCCCGATCGCCGATACGCCCCAGCATTGCCCGGATATAGTCCCCGGGGGATGGCGGCTGCTCCTGGTCATAGGTGACACCCAGGCCACCGCCCATGTCCAGGTGGCGAATGGTGATGCCGTCTTCGGCCAGGGCGTCAACCAGCGCAAGCACGCGGTCAAGGGCATCGAGGAATGGCTCCACGGTCGTGAGCTGGGAGCCAATATGGCAGTCAACACCCTGCACATCCAGGTGCGGCATGGCTGCAGCGCGGGCATAGACCCTGGGCGCATCGGTAATATCAATTCCGAACTTGTTTTCTTTAAGCCCCGTGGAAATATAGGGGTGGGTGCCCGCATCAACATCCGGGTTGACCCGCAGGGAAACCGGCGCCTTGACCCCGAGGTCGCCGGCTACCGCATTGAGACGATCCAGCTCGGCGTCTGACTCTACGTTAAAACAGCGAACGCCAACTTCCAGCGCACGGCGCATCTCATGGGGCTGCTTGCCCACCCCGGAGAAGACAATCCTGGACGGATCACCGCCGGCCCGGAGCACACGCTCAAGCTCTCCTACCGAGACAATATCGAAGCCGGCGCCCAGCCGCGCCAGCACGTTCAGGACCGCCAGGTTGCTGTTGGCCTTGACCGCGTAGCAGACCAGGTGTGGGCGACCGGCAAGCGCCTCGTCGTAGGCGCGGTAGTGATTCTCAAAGGCTGCACGGGAATAGACATACGCAGGCGTACCGAAGTCCCGGGCAATGTCGGCCACGGCCACCTGCTCGGCAAAGAGCTGGCCGTCACGATAGCTGAACTGATCCATGAAAGGGTCCTGTTAACGGTTTTCGGTGTCGCCGCCGGCCCGGGACTCTATGGCAGCCGGTTCGGCGGGGGGGCGCTCCAGCGGACCTTTCTGGCCGCAGCCGGCGCTCAGCCCCGCCAGCAGCGCCATTACCACCAGGCAAATTGCAGTTCTCGGCATCGCAAATATCCTGCGTCATCCGGCGGCGGGCCCAGCCATCAGCAGGCCTGGCCACACCATGAAAGTAGCCGGCTAGTATACCTGACCGGCGTCCGCCAGAGCGAGCCTCCGGTACAGTCAGGCGCGGGCCAGGGCCTCGGTCAGCTCCCGTTGCAGCCGGTGCCGGTACCAGACGTACTGGCAGGTCTGCAGCTCCTGCTGCCACATCTGCGGGTCCAGGTCGTTGGGCAGGTGCAGGTCCGTCAGATGCACCGGGTAGGAATCACCACCTCTGCGTCGCTGGCGGATGTAATCGGCAACTGCCGCCATCTGGAACTCGCCATATTCCTCAACGGTGAAAGCTTCCTCGTCGCAGTACAGGTCAAACCTGATGCTGCCATCCCCCTGCTGAACGCCTGTGGCCTGAAGTTCCATGGCCTCCAGTGACAGGGACTCCGGTGGCAGCGGTGTACGTTCAAGGCGGGCCTCGCCGGCTTCCAGCACCACTTCGGCACAAACCAGCTCCGTGTCTTCACGGGCGCTGCCCGCCATTTGCCGGAGCCGGCGCTTCTCAGCCAACTTTTCAAGGAACCGCATCAAAGGTACCAGTGCTTGCCGGCGGCTACCGGAACGAGGCTGGCGCCAGCCATACAGTGAGCCGGTTTCATCCGCCACCCAGAACCGCAGCCACTTGCCACTCTGCTGCCAGAACATCTGGACCACATCTGGCTGGCAAGCCCGGCAGACCTCCCTGAAGGCGGGATCTTCCTGCAGCGCGTAGCGATCTGGAACAACCGGCGAGTAGACCTGCTGGGGCCGGGCCAGGTAATCCATGAGTTCCCGGTCGTTTGCCAGCCCGGTGAAACCCGGCTCGTGCCCGTCAAATCGCAGCACAAACCAACGCTGGTCCACCTTGATCAGATAACGCAGGGGGTGCGGTCCTGCGCCACCGGCAAAGAACTGACGAGTCACATCGTCCACCAGTTCCCGGATGCGACGGGTAATCGCTGCAGCGTGGCTGCCCCCGGCACACCAGACCTCGACCCTCGGTGGTCGCGCCGGCGACCTGGCCACCAGCGCAAGCATGTTCTTGAGGCACTGAAGCAGGGCATCACCGGTCAGATAGCGTTGCAGGCTGACTTCATGCCAGGTGTTCAGAGACACCTGTTCGATGGTGGCCACCAGGTTGTCGCGACCACCGCTGAAACCGAGGGAGTCGTGGCGTCCACTCAACTTGTGCAGCCCACGCTCGGTCAGACTGGCCTGTGGGTCCACCCCCACATTGACCAGAAGCAGGTGCACCTCGGGCCGGGCCGGTGCCATCAGGGCGTCCCTGCTTGCCGGCGTCAGGGTACCAAGGTGAGAGCTTACAAACCTGGCCATACTCCGCAGATCGCTGACACTCAGTCGGGTTCCACCACTGTCCCCATCAGGGACTTCCTGGCGCATATTGAGCCTTGTGGCCGGCGTCAGCAGGCGGTTGCAGTGACACCATGTGACCAGTTCCACCAGGCTGCCCGCCTTGCGGATGACAGGCTGCCCGTCCACCGCTGACTGGGTGTCCAGGTTGCGGAACAATCGCCAGCCATCAGCAGCGACTGCCCGCCCCGGCGATAGGCCATGCCAGAAAGCCAGGTTCTCCTCCGCCAGGGACGGGGCAATGCCCGGGTTGACCAGTTCAACCTTGCCGGCCTTGCGCTGGAAGGCGGCATACAGCTTCCGCCCGAGCAGGTTCAGGTCCACCGCGCTGATGGCCGAGGGCGCAGAACCGGTTCGCGCCATACGGGAAAGTAACCGGTAACTGTGGGTAAGCTCGGACACAACGCGGCGGCGCAGGGCCATCACCTGCTCAACCCGCCACTGGTGGCGGTTATCCAGTTCGGTGAGGGTGTCGCGCCCCCAGCCCCACTCCGTGACCAGCTGGTCGAGTATCTGGCCCTGCCAGTGACCCGACATCTCCGCCGCACGGGTCAACGGAAGCCCGCTTTTCAGGTATAACGCCCGCCGGACCAGGTCCAGCCGGCCCGGCGCTTCCATTGCCAGCAACCATTGCTCCAGGTGGCGGTACAGCATCACATAGGGGTCTGTAGCGTCGATATCCGCACTGCCCTCGTAAACCGCCCGCTTGAACCGTGCGGACAACAGGCCCTGATCCCGGTCCCTGGCGTAGCATTCGATCAGCAACAGTTTAAGCAGGGACTTCCAGGGCGACTCAATTCCCTTGTAAAGCTGCCAGACACCGGCACCCAGAAACTCACTTACCGGAACCGAGGGCACGGCCCCGAAATCCAGGTATTCATCAGAGCGTACAAAGCGGTTATCCAGCAGGAACCGGGTGAGCTCCTCATAGCGCCCCTCCTCCTGCGCCGGGATCAGCCACCAGAGCGGATAACGTCCACCAAGGTGTATGGCAGTGCGGTAGAACTCATCCAGCAGCAGGTAGTGCTGGGCACTGCCACAGTCTTCGGTACTCACCTCCGCCGCACCCCGGCCCTGACGGAAGTCCTCGGCACTGAAAACGAACAGGTTAAGCTCCAGGCCGAACTCTGCCGCCCACCCGGAAAGCCGCAGTGCTTTCTGGCGAAGCGCCTCCAACCGCTGTGGGGGCAGGTCCGGGCGATGGCAAACCCAGACATCCAGGTCACTCGCCACAGAATGTCCCAGGGAGCCTGGGCTGCCCATCAGGAACAGCCCGGTCAGTTCAGCAGTGGTTTTGCGCGCTCCAGGGCGGAACGAACGGGCAATACGCTGGGCAGCCTGCACGGCCTTCTCAGACGGCTCATACCGGTCCAGCCCATGGGCACACTCGCCGGCATGGTAGCCCGGCAAGGCGGGATGGTTGAGGTGAAACACCAGGGGAAGCAGGTCAAGCACGATTTGCTGGTGCCAGGTCAGCGCAGAGCGGGCACGGTCCAGCCGAATCCGGTTAAGGGCGCAAAAGCGAGAAGTGATCGCTTTCAGTACCTTGCGATCGACACCTTCAGAAAAATCGACAAAAACAGGCTTATCCTGCACGCTTTGACTACACTCCGGAACTGAGACGTTTTCTTTCCGTGTTTAACCTGTACAATGTGACGGGCTTGGCACATGGACAGCCTACCAGACTACGCATCGCAAAGGTCACGGTTGACCCTCAATCAGGTACCCGGCTTTGGGCGCCAGAGAATAATAAGAGAAAATCTTACAGGAGTACTCTGACGTGAATGAGCTCGTCATCTGCCGCCACCGCCCTGGTGCCGGCGAAGGTGTGACGACCGTTCTGACAATCGGCCAGGACGGCAAGGTAACAGGAACGGACCCCAACCTGTCGCTGGTGCTGGGTTACAGCAACAGTGAAATCGACGGCCGCCCCCTTAAACAGTTGATAGCCTCCCCCGAGGACAATCCACTGAGCCCGGACTATGCCAGCTACCATGACAGCGGCCGGCCACTCACCGTCACTTTCCGCCACAGCGGCGGGTACTTCATGGCAGCCAGGGTCGTCGTCCGCAAGGTCAGCCATGGCAGGACGTCGCCACTGGCAGCGTCAGCCACCACCCGGCCCGTGCCGAAAAAGCCTGTCACAGCCGCGCCCCGCCCCTCAGACCGCGAAGACATCGCCCGCACCAAGGCCCTGCTGGCTCATATCAGGGAATGCCTTGCCACGGGAGGATTGCCCCTCGAGTACCAGCCCATAAGGGCCATGAATCATCCTGACATCGGGCTGGGCCTGGAGATACTGGCACGGTTGCGGGGCACTAACCGGGACGATGCTGACATGCCCCCCCCGGGAATTCCTGCCCCTGATCGAACGATTCGAGCTGTCCCGCAGGCTGGACCGGCAGGTGATCAAGCAGACACTCTGCCACCTTTACCGCCACCCGGACCTGGCGAGCGCCCTGGGGTACTGCGGCTTCAACCTGTCCCGCGGCTCCCTCCAGGATCGCACCCTGCCCGCCTTCATCGGTCGGGCTCTGGAAAAAACCGGGCTTGATCCGGCGAGCCTGTGCTTCGAGATTCCCGCCCAACATGCCATCAACTTCACGGCAGAGTGCCGGCAGCTCTGTCGCATGCTTCGACAACTGGGCTGCAAAACAGCCCTGGATGGTGCTGGCACCAGTATGGAAAGCTACCGCCTGGCCGGCCGGCTGCCGGTCGACTACATCAAGCTGGCTCCCGAGCTGTTGGACGGACTCCACGATGAGCCCACCCACCTGGTGATGGCGGAAGCGCTGCAACGCATCGCCAACACCACCGGCAAGGTCACCATTGCAACCAGCGTTGAGAACGATATTGCGCGCCGGCGGGTACAGACCCTGGGCGTGCATTTCATCCAGGGGCGCCATGTCAGTGCACCCCGGCCACTGAAGCAGCTTGTCAGCGACACCGGCGGACAGTCAGCAGGCGCCATCGCCTGATTCCACGGGGCGTCCCTGCCCCTTCAATGGCTGTTCCCGGAATCAACCCAGACGTGCGCGTGCCCTGCCTGCGGCCGCGCTGACCTGATCCGGGGCCGTACCGCCGAGGTGATCACGGGCCTGTACCGAACCTTCCAGTGTCAGCACATCGAAGACATCCCCATCAATCGTGCCGGAGAACTGCTGCAGCTCTTCCAGGGTCATTTCCGAGAGGTCTTTTTTCTCTGCCACACCCAGTGCCACGGCCTTGCCTACGATTTCGTGGGCATCCCGGAAAGCGACGCCCTTTTTCACTAGGTAATCGGCCAGGTCGGTAGCGGTGGAGAAACCCCGGCGGGCCGCCTCACGCATATTGTCCGCCTTCGAGGTGATGGCCGGCACCATGTCAGCGTAGGCCCGCAGGCAGCCCTTGACGGTATCGACGGTGTCGAACAGCGGCTCCTTGTCTTCCTGGTTGTCCTTGTTATAGGCCAGGGGCTGGCTCTTCATCAGGGTCAGCAAGCTGATCAGGTGGCCATTGACCCGGCCGGTCTTGCCCCGCACCAGTTCCGGCACGTCCGGATTCTTCTTCTGGGGCATGATGGAGGAGCCGGTGCAGAAACGATCCGGCAGGTCGATGAAGTCGAACTGGGCTGAGGTCCAAAGCACCAACTCTTCGCTGAAGCGGGACAGGTGGGTCATCAGCAGCGCCGCGAAACTGCAGAACTCGATAGCGAAATCCCGGTCACTGACCGAGTCCAGGGAGTTCTCGGTGGGCCGGTCAAAGCCCAGCAGCTGTGCGGTCATGGCCCGGTCGATGGGATAGGTGGTGCCAGCCAGCGCAGCGGCGCCCAGGGGCATGACGTTGACCCGTTTGCGGCAGTCCTGCAGGCGTTCTGCGTCCCGCTCCAGCATCTCGGCCCAGGCCAGCAGGTGATGACCGAAAGTGACCGGCTGAGCGGTTTGCAGGTGGGTGAAGCCCGGCATTATCGTGTCAGCCTCGCGTTCCGCCAGGTCCAACAGACCGGCTCGCAGACGGGTAAGCTCCTCGGCAATGGCATCAATCTCGTCACGCAGGTACAGGCGGATATCCGTGGCCACCTGGTCATTTCGGCTTCGGCCTGTGTGGAGCTTCTTGCCGGTGATGCCAATACGGTCAGTGAGTCGGGCCTCGATATTCATATGGACGTCTTCGAGGCTCACGGACCAGGGAAACTCCCCTCTTTCGATCTCGGCGCGGACCGCTTCCAGGCCTTCGATGATCTGGTCCCTTTCCTCGACGGTCAGCACCCCCACCTCGGCCAGCATGGTGGCGTGGGCGATGGAGCCGCGGATGTCGTGGTGGTAAAGGCGCTGATCAAAGGCCACGGAAGCCGTGAACTTCTCCACAAATGCGTCGGTTGGCTCGCTGAATCGGCCGCCCCAGGGCTTTTCGGAACTCTTGTTCGGATCGGTCATGGTGTATCTTTCCTGCTGACTGCCCGGCAGAATGGTCCGGGTGCGAAAAATGTGAGCGGATTATAACACCCCGGAGAGGACTCTCACCCGCATGACCACCGGCCATAGTAAAAATCCGGACCAGGACAGTTCTAACGGGGGCGTGTCCGGCTTTTTTGTGCCGGACCTCTGCCGGGTACGCTCGGTATTCATGCTGGTAATCAGCAGCGAACTGATGGTGATGCTGCTGGCCATGGCCCACGCCCGGGGCCAGTGGATCGACTGGAACTACTTTGGCCTCGTGTCACTGCTGGTGCAGTGGACCGTTCTCACCAGCGCCGCCCTGATCTGCCTCGCCCGACCCTGGCTGACAGGCCTGACAACCACCCGCGCCACCCTCGCCATGGTGATCCTGGTCATCGCTGACGTGTTGTTATTCAGTGGCGTGGCAACCCGTTTCCTCTACCCCGGGGAAACCGCCGCCCAATGGCAGGCCGTGGGGAAAAGCCTGCTCATTGCGGTGATCGCCACCCTGATGGTGCTGCGCTATTTCTATCTTCAGCATCAGTGGCGCCAGCAGAAACAGGCCGAAATGACCTACCGGCTGACCGCACTGCAGGCCCGCATTCACCCCCACTTCCTGTTCAACAGCATGAACACCATTGCCAGCCTGATCGGCACCCGCCCGGAGCAGGCGGAAGATGCGGTACTGGACCTGTCCGAACTGTTCAGGGCATCCCTTAACACCAGCGAACGGCTGGTCCCGCTGAAGGAAGAACTGGCCCTGTGCCGTCGCTACCTGGCACTGGAGCAGCTACGCCTCGGCGAGCGACTTAGGGTGGACTGGCGCACCGATGATGCCCTGAATGACCAGGCGATCCCGCCCCTGACACTGCAACCACTGGTGGAAAATGCCATCTACCATGGCATCCAGCCCCGCCCCGAGGGTGGCACGGTGGTTATTGAAAGCCAGCGCAGCGGGCAGTACGTTTACCTGCTGGTGCAGAATCCGAAACCGGACAGCGGCGCCAGCAATCATCAGGGCAACCGGGTAGCCATCCGTAACATCCAGGCCCGCATCCAGGCCCTGTTCGGCGAAACCGCGGTGCTCAAGCACAGCCATCAGGGTGAGCTTTACACGGTGACCCTGAGACTCCCCTGGCAAACCACAGGCACAAGCCGATGAACCAGCTACGCGTACTCATTGCCGACGACGAGCCCCTGGCCCGGGAACGGCTGCAACGCATGATCGAAGGGATCGAGGGCTACCAGGTCGTCGCGGAGGCAGCCACCGGCTCCGAGGTGCTTACGGCGGTGGCCGGCCATACTCCCGATGTGGTGCTGCTGGACATTCGCATGCCGGGGGGCGACGGGTTGGACGTGGCCGAGAGCCTTGCCACCCAGACGGATCCGCCCGCCATCATTTTCTGCACCGCTTACGACGAATACGCCATTCGCGCCTTCGAGGTGCAGGCGGCGGCGTACCTGCTCAAACCGGTACGCCAGCAGGCGCTGGCGGATGCCCTGGGGCGGGCGGAGCGCCTCAACCGGGCACAGCTGCAGGCCCTCAGGGCCCGACCGGACGAGAGCCATCACCTGAGTGTGACCAGCGCCCGGGGCACAGAGCTGGTGGACATGACCCAGGTGAGGTATTGCGAGGCTGACCAGAAATACGTCACCCTGCACCATGATAAGGGCGAAACCCTGACGGACCTCAGTCTCAAGGCCCTGGAGCAGCGTTTTCCGGACCAGTTGCTGCGCATCCACCGCAATACCCTGGTGGGCACCCGCTATGTCCGCGCCCTGGAGCGACTCGATGACGGCACATGCCAGCTCCGACTGACCGACCTCACAGACACCCTGCCGGTCAGCCGGAGGCATGTTGCACGGGTCCGTCAGCGGCTGCGGGAGCTCTGAATACGGGACTTTTCGAGGCTGGCGCGTTAGGCTTGTTGGCAGCTTGTCATTGGCTTCGGATTAACCGCTCAGCCACCAATTCTCACCGCTCAAGAACATGGATATCATGGCAAAACGTACACTGCGTATCGCAACCCGTAACAGCGCCCTCGCCCTCTGGCAGGCGGAATTCATCAAGGCCGAACTTGAGCGCCTGCACGACAGCGTGGAAGTGGAGCTGGTGGGCATCAAGACCCAGGGTGACAAGATCCTGGACGTCCCGCTGGCAAAAATTGGTGGCAAGGGCCTGTTCGTCAAGGAACTGGAAGAAGCCATGCTGGACGGCCGCGCCGACCTGGCCGTGCACTCCATGAAAGACGTCCCCATGGGGTTCCCGGATGGCCTTGGCCTGGTAGCCATCTGCGAACGGGAAGATCCTACCGATGCCTTCATCAGCAACGATTATGAAAGCGTTGAAGCGCTTCCCCACGGAGCCGTGGTGGGCACCGCCAGCATGCGTCGTGAAGCCCAGCTGAGAGCCTATCGGCCGGACCTGGACATTCGTACTCTTCGTGGCAACGTCAACACCCGCCTCGCCAAGCTGGACGCCGGCGAATACCAGGCCATCGTACTGGCGTCTTCCGGCCTCAAGCGTCTGGGGTTCCATGATCGCATCCGCTATACCCTTCCCGACACACTGTCACTGCCGGCTGTAGGCCAGGGCGCCCTGGGCATCGAATGCCGCCTGGATGACAAGGAGCTGATCGACCTTCTGGCGCCACTGAACCACAAGGATTCCTGGGACCGGGTCAGCGCCGAGCGCGCCCTCAACCGGCGCCTGGAGGGTGGCTGCCAGGTACCCATCGCTGCCTACGCACTGCTGGAAGACAATGACACCCTGTGGCTACGCGGCCTGGTGGGTGCCGTCAACGGTGAGCAGATTCTCCGCGCAGAGGGCCGCTGCCGTCGCGAGGACGGGGAAAAACTGGGCCGGGAGCTCGCCGAAGATTTGCTCAGCCAGGGTGCTGACCGGATTCTCGCCGATATCTATGGCCACACCCCGAAGTAACACAAGCCAGCCCCTTACCGGCGCCCGCGTACTCATCTGTCGGCCGGAACCTCAGGCCAGCCGGCTGGCAGGCGCCTTTGAAGCTGCAGGCGCCAGCACCCGGGTGCTGCCTGCCATCGAGAGGGTGCCACTGCCGGAAACACCCGAGGCCCGCCAGGTTATCCTCGACCTGGACCTGTACCAGCACGTGATCGCCGTAAGCCCCTACGCGGCCAGCCAGTTGCTGGAGCGTATCGATACCTGGTGGCCCCAGCTACCGGTGGGTGTTCACTGGTATGGTGTCGGGGCCGGCACCGCAGCGGTCATGGCCCGGGCCGGGCTGGCCCCGGAACACCCTCCCACCGGCTTTACCAGCGAAGCGCTGTTGCAACTACCTTCTCTACAGAACCTGGAACACGACAAGGTACTCCTGGCCCGGGGCGACCAGGGTCGCGAACTGCTTCGGCAGACCCTCGAACAGCGGGGCGCGCGGGTCACTGTACTACCCCTTTACCGGCGCCAGCAGCCGACACCTCCGGCAACGGTTGTTGAGGCCTGCCTGGACCACTTCCGGCCCGACGTCATCGTTGCCCTTTCCGGGGAAACATTGAACAATTTCATCGCACTGAGTGAGAATAGCAGCCATAATTACCGGGACAGCCTGCTCCTCGTGCCCGTCGACCGGGTGGCCCGCCAGGCCCGGACTGCCGGTTTTAAACGGGTGGTGTGTGCCACCGGCATGACCGACGAGGAAATCGTGGAACGGGTGATTCACTGCTATCCTCGTCAACAGGCCGGCACCACCCGCCGCCCGGAACGCCCTGACCGTCAGTAAGGATGCCCGTGACAGAATCCAACAATCAGCTGCCCGCCACCGTACCCGATACCAACACGCCTCCCGGGGGCAAGACCTGGCCTCTCTGGATCGTCTGCCTGATCCTGCTGGCCGGGCTGATTGCCCTTGCGTTATGGAGCTGGCAGCAGTGGCAGGTCCAGCAGCAACTTGAACAGTCCCTGGAACATGTCAGCGAGCTGAACCGCCAGCTGGACCAGCGTCTTGACCAGGGCTCCAGTGACCGCAGTGAGCGTCTCCAGTCCGTAGAAAACACCCTGCGCGAGCAGCAGCAAACACTGGGGGAACAGCAGCGGCAGATCGACCACAATGCCCGCGAACTGCTGGATGCGGGCAATCGTACCCGCACCGACTGGCTGCTGGCAGAGGCGGAGTACCTGCTGCGCATCGCCAACCAGCGGTTGCTGATAGAGCAGGATATCCGGGGGGCCCTCGCCGCCCTCAATTCCGCCGACGAGGTACTCCGGGAAACCGATGACGTGGGTGTCTACCCGGTTCGTGAGCAGTTGTCGAAAGAGATCATGGCCCTGCGCAGCGTGACCGATGTGGACCGCACTGGCCTTTACCTTCGACTGGAAGCCGCCCGGGAGGCTGTCAGCCAGCTAACCGACCAGGCCCTGATCGAAGAACGGGCCCCCGGCTTCAGCGCTGACCAATCCAGCCAGGATGACACCGCGACCACTGAAGAAAACACGGCAGCCAGGGCCTGGCAAAGAGCGAAGGACAGCCTGAAAGAGGTGGTATCCATCCGCCGACTGGACGAACCGGTCAAACCCCTGTTGTCTCCCGACCAGAGCGCCTGGGCCCGGCTGAACCTGCAGCTGATGCTGGAGCAGGCCGAACTCGCGGTACTGCGGGGGCATGACGACCTCTACCAACAGGCGATGGAGAAGGCCGTCACCTCCCTCGAGGACTGGTATGACGGCACCGATAACCGGGTAACCGCCCTGCGGGAGACCCTCGCGGAACTGAAAGACCGGGAAATCAACCCGGAACTGCCGGATATCAGCCAGTCCCTGTCCCTGCTCAAGGGGCGTATCGCTGGCCGGCACGTCAACAACGAAGCGCAGATGGACGGCGATAACAGCAACGGAGGCGACGAGTCATGATGCGACTGGTGATTATCCTCGTCGTTGCGCTGTTGCTCGGCCTCGGTCTGAGCCTCGGGCTGCAATACGACCTGGGATACATCCGCATCAGTCTGGGCAACTACCTGGTGGAAACCAATTTCTGGGTAGGCGTGGTGCTGCTGGTGGTTCTTACCCTGGCCCTGATGCTCCTGATCTCTGCGGTACGACGACTGACCCGCGGCACCGGTGCGGTTACTCACTGGCTCGCCCGCAGTCAGAAACGCCGGGCGCGCCGCCGGACCACCGAAGGTCTGCTGGCGCTGGCTGAGGGTAACTGGCCCCACGCCCGCAAGAAGCTCGAATCTTCTGCAGAGCAGGCGGACACCCCGCTGATCAACTACCTGGCCGCCGCCCAGGCCGCCTCGGAAGCCGGCGACCACGACGCTGTGGATGAGTTGCTGCGCAAGGCCTTTGAAAGCACTCCCGGCTCAGACCTGGCGGTGGGCATTACCCAGGCCCAGCTGCAACTGAACGCCAACCGCCTGGAGCAGGCTCTGGCTACCCTGGTACGTTTGCGAAAACAGGCCCCCCATCACCCGTTCGTTCTCAAGTTGCTGAAGAACACCTACCTGAGACTGGAAGACTGGCGGGAATTGTCCAAACTGTTGCCAGAACTGCGCAAGCGCCAGTTGGGAGATCCAGCAGAACTGGACCGGCTGGAACGGACGGTTTGGCACAACCTGCTACACCGGGCTGCCGAGGAGTGCCGGCGGCAAGGTAACCAGGATCTTTCCACTTTGACCCGGTTGTGGGACGAGCTGCCGAGCTCCATGCGCCGAGACGAGCATACCATCCGGGTGTATACCGAATTGCTGGCGAAAGCCGGCCAGGAGGCCCAGGCAGAGACGCTGCTGCGGAAAGTACTGCGCAATCACTGGAGCGACGAGCTGATTCACCTTTATGGACGCATCTGTGGTTCCAAGCCGGATGAGCAATTGCTGGCAGCAGAGCGTTGGCTGCAGGACCGGCCCAACAATCCGGAGCTGTTGTTAGCCCTGGGTCGCCTGAGTTTGCGTAATGAGTTGTGGGGCAAGGCCCGGGAGTATTTCGAGACCAGCCTGCATTTGCGTCGCAGCCAGGAGACGTTGGCGGAGCTGAGCCGTTTGAATGCCCATATGGGGGATGAGGACGCCAGCATGCGGCTTATGCAGGGCCTGGTCAGGGAAACCGGGCTGCCTGAGTTACCCATGCCGAAGGCCTGATTGTTTCATGCAATCTGGAGTGGGGGTCTGGGACTGCCTGGGTTTTGACTGGGCATTTTGGCTTGGTTGCCTGGGGCTGCGGTGGGGGACCTTTTTCCGCTGCAATTCACGGTACGTCCTGTACCGACCTTGCACCGCGCCATCCATGGCGCTGCTCCAAAAGGTCCCCCACCACATCCCCGTGCGAACTTACAGTTACCGCAACAGAGACAAGAGGCAAGACCGCGAAATATAAAGCCCGACTAAAGCTGCAGGCATTTCCCTGAAGGCAACTCCGTTGTCTGGATGTTTCGGGGTGGGGGTGCTTTCGCAGCAGCGCCATGGATGGCGCGGTGCAAGGTCGGTACAGGACGTACCGTGAATTGCAGCGGAGAAAGCACCCCCACCCCGGAACATTCCACCGAAGCCCCAGCCCCCGATGCGGCTTGTCTCAAGGCCATAAAGGTTTCACAAGATCCCTGGATCAGACGCTAAGCTTTCCGCTGCCAGGCCGTCAGCTCGGCAATGGTGTGCTGATACTTGCGAGCCGTCTCGCGGATAACGAATGGCACATCCACCGGCTCGCCGAGCAGGTCAAAGTGGGGAGCCAGTATGTCCTTCATGCCATCCAGCACCGTGAACGGCTGGCCGTGGCGCTCGAACCCGCCCACCCACTTCCCCCGGGGCGTGAACTCCTCCAGCAGGGTATAGGGTGAGCTGATTACCAGTACACCTTTGTCATTCAGCAGCTTGTGGACACCAGAGAGAAAGGCGCCCGGGTCCTGCAGGCGGTCGATCAGGTTGCCCGCAAACACCAGGTCATAGCCCTCTTGCTCCGGTCCCAGGTTGCACGCATCCGCCACCTCGAAGCGGACCCGCTCAGCACGGTTGGCGAGCTGGTGAGCGGCCAGGGAGGCGGTCGCCTGGGTGCCCAGTTCCCCCTGCTCCCGCAGGAAGTAATCCATCTGACCGTCCCGCTTGAGGGTGTTGGCGGCCTCGATGAAGCGATTGGAGAGATCCAGCGCCACGACCTCGTCAAAGGCCCGGGCCAGTTCGAAACTGGTGCGCCCTACCGCGCACCCGAGGTCCAGTGCCCGTTTTTTTTCTCGCCCGGCCATGTGCTCCAGGCAAATGCTGGCGCAGCGGGCAGGATAATTGCCAACACCGAAATAGCTGTCGCCGTAATGAAAGGCCAGGTATTGGCCCAGTAACTCGTCGGTTTCATACAAGTTCATCGTCGCTCTCCCGGGGCGGGGCGGTTACAGGGCACAGGTGCGGAAACCCGTGTACACGTCATTGCGCTGTGGCAGGTAAGCCTGGCGATAGGTGCCTCGAATCAATACCGACGAGGTGGCACACCCGCCACCACGGGTCACCTTGTGGTCACCAAACTGCAGGGTAGACATGAATGGATACATGTCCACCTTGAAGCCGTCGTAAGGCAGGAACTGGTCGCTGGTCCACTCCCAGCAGGTGCCGATCATCTGCCGGCAGCCAAAGGGGCTCTCGCCAGCTGGCATAGCACTGGCGGGCTGCCGGGCCATCATGGTGGTGTCCATGTCCACGCGCTCCGGGGTGGGCGGCTCGTTACCCCAGGGGAAGCGTCGGAATGCTTCGCCCGGGCGATTCCCCAGGGCGGCCACTTCCCATTCCGTTTCCGTCGGCAGACGTCGGCCTGCCCAGTTGCACCACGCCTCGGCTTCCCAGTATGAGACATGGATCACCGGGGCATCCGGTTCCAGTGGCTGCCACTGGTCAAACAATCGCTCCTGCCACTGGCCCTCATGCAGGCGCCAGTACAGCGGATGTCTTGGCGCCCGCAAGACCGGTTCACGTTCACCGAAGACCAGTGCTACGTCGGTTTCGCTCTGAAGCCACTTGCGACCGCCGAAGGACCAGAGCTCGGGACGGCGGTAACCGCCATCTTCCAAAAAGGCGAGAAACTCAGCGTTGCTCACCGGTGCACGGGAAATGCTGAACGCGTCCAGAGCCACTGTATGGCGAGGTTTTTCGCCATCAAACGCGAAGTCTTCACCGGCGTAGTCGGCTGACTCCCCGGGCATGCCGATCAGCCAGGTGCCAGCCGGAATCCGCGCATCTCCCAGTTGCTCGCCGCGAGCGGAGGCGGGCTTCATCACCCCCGGAGGCGGCGGGTAGCCCACGGTCTGGCGGCACCAGGTCATGGATTCTATATGCATATGCTGGTGGTAGATCGCGTAGCGATAGAGGTACCGCGACCGCTCATCCAGCGGCTGCTCCCGGATGCGTTGGGCGATCCTGTCATAGATGGTGAGCATGTAGTTCCGGGTCTGCTCCCGGCCCGGAAAGTAATCCCGGTTCCAGCGGTCCCGGTGGTCAATATGGAACGAGTCCCAGAGGTCATCCATGGATGGGTCATAGCTCGGGGTACCGTCCAGCAGGTTCAGAACAAATACCTCGTAAAAGAACGAGGAGTGGCCCATTTCCCAGAGCGGCGGGTTTACTCCCGGGTGCCAGGGTACCTGTAGCTGGTCGTCATCCAGGGAATCGACCAGCGCCAGGGTACGTTGCCGGGCATTCTCCAGAAGGCCAAGCATTTCGTCTTTCAGGGCTGTTTCGCGATCTGCCATATTTCTTCTCTTGAAGCTCTCTATGATGTCGCTGCTGACAGTCGAGTGACGATTTAAGTGGTTGTGCCCTGTCTGGAACACTGACGGACTTCACACAAGCTGAACTGTCCGTATATTTTACACGCCGCAGCAGATGCCATTTTTGTGACTTAGTTAACACACTGGTCATGCGGCAGTTCTCATTTTATGGCACATAACCTGTTTGTTTTCCCGCCAGGACCCGATGGATGCCCCGGTCGCGATTCCAGCAGCTACAAAGCAGGCGACCACAGGGGGCATCCCGGATCAGCTTAAGTCCGGCATCCACCAAACACAATGTGCGCCGGGCCCCGGCACGCTGACCTGGACGGTGGCACAATGGATTCCAAACGCAAACTCACCTGGCTGACCCATGGCACCCAAGCTGTCCAGGTGCCTGGTGTCCTGAGCTCAGGCTGGCAGGTACATCAGTTCGATTATACGGTCCCACCCCGGTTTGGACTGCCCGACGGGCATCAGGGACATGTGGGCATACTGGACCTGACTCGTTACCCGAAAGACGGCGTTCCCCACCTGGACCGCTGGTTTGAACAGCTGAATATTCCCCTGTGGATCGGCATCCTGCCAGAAGCGCCCAGCCTGAACCGTCAGCTGGCCTACCTCACCTCACTGCACTGCTCGGACTATCACACGTTACCGATCGACTGGGAAAGGCTGGCCATGGTTGCAGGGCACCTATGGGGCATGGCGGAACTTCATCAGAAGGCCACACCAGCAACCGGCGACGACTACCAGGAGATTGCACTCACCGGGGAGTCAGCTGCCATCCGCCATGTTATTTCGAGGCTCAGGCGGTTTGCGGGCACCAGTGAACCCGTGTTGATCTACGGCGAAAGCGGCACCGGAAAGGAAGCCGCGGCCCGACTGGTCCATGAACAGTCCCTGGCCCGCCATGGCCCACTGATCACCATCAACTGCGCGGCGCTGCCGGTCTCACTGACCCAGAGTGAGCTTTTCGGTCACGAGAAAGGCGCATTCACCCATGCCACGAGTCAGCGTACGGGCCGTCTGGAGGCTGCGGATGGCGGCAGTCTGCTATTGGCGGGTATTGACGAACTTTCCCTGGTTCAACAGTCGTACCTGCTCCGTTTCCTCCAGGAGGGGGTCGTTGAACGTGTTGGCTCTAACCGCCCAGTGCGGATTAACGCCCGGCTCATTGCCACGGCTTCCACGCCATTGTCCGAGCTTGTACGCCACGGCACCTTCCGCCAGGACGTGTTTTTCAGGCTGGGTGAGATGGCAGTGGAGCTGCCCCCGCTGCGCGAGCGCCCGGAGGACATCCCCCAACTGACGGAGGCCTTGCTCCAACGACTACCGCCCCACCTGTCGCCAAAGCCGGTCAGCCAGGCCACCATGCAGCGGCTGATTACCCATAGCTGGCCCGGCAACCTGCGGGAACTGCAGAACCGGTTGCGGCAGGCCCTGCTGCTGGGTGAAAGCCCGCAGATAGAGCCCATGGACCTGGGCCTGTACGGGATTCCTGCCAATGTCCACGATCACCACGACCTGAGCCTGGCCCAGTTCCGGTCCAGGGCTGAGCGACAAGCCCTGCACTGCAGCCTGGCGCTGACCCGGCATAACATTTCAGCGGCCGCCCGTCTGCTACGCATCTCCCGTGCCTCTTTCTACCGTCTGATCGACAAGTACCAACTGCCGTTATCAGACACCATCCACTCAGCCAACACACCCGGACGTCAAACCCGCCGGTAAGGAATGACCATGCGCATAGCCCGGATCCTGCTACCCCTGACAACCGCACTGGGCCTTTTGCCGGTTACGGCGCTCAGCCAACAACCTGCCCCGGACACGACCGTGGGCTCCGAAGCCCGTGAAGCCGCCTCCAACCAGGCCACCGAGGTAGCCTCCATCACCTACGACCGGGGGATCGTAACCTCCCCGGGGCGAATCACCATCGAGCCTTCCGTCTCCTATGCCCACAGCAATTCCACCGTGGTGGCCGTAGAAGGCTATACGGTCATTCCCGCCTTGCTGGTAGGGCTGATCAATATCTCGGAAGTGCAACGGGATATCTTCACTGGGGCCCTGGCCATGAAGTATGGCTTTTCCAGCCGTTTCGAGGCTGGCATACGGGTGCCCTACCTGATCATCAATGAAGACCTGCGGGAGCGGGAGGTTTTTCAGGGCACGCCCCTCGACACCATCCGCGAGTCATCCGGTGACGGTCTGGGCGATGTGGAAGTGTCGGCACGCTACCAGATCAATGATGGCCTGGATGGCTGGCCATACCTGATCGGCAGCCTGCGGGTAAAGGCGCCCACCGGCGAAGGTCCCTATGACGTGGGCCAGAGGATCATCTACGACAGCAACAACAACCCCATCGGGGTAGAACTCAGGGAGCGCCCTACCGGATCCGGCTTCTGGTCCATAGAGCCAGGCATCTCATTTATCTACCCCACCGATCCGGCGGTGCTGTTCGGCAACCTGAGCTACGTCTGGACCATGGAGGAAGATGAGGGTGAACGTAACGGTGGCACCATCGACCCGGGTGACGTTATCCGGTTCGGGTTCGGTATGGGCTTTGCCTTCAACGAACGCACCTCGTTCAGCCTGGGCTATGACCACTCGATCATCGGCGAGACAGACTATGAGCTGGATAACAGCCTGTTTGACACACGGTTTGAGCAGGTACACGTGGGCTCACTGACCTTCGGTCTATCCCAGCGGCTGACCCGGGATACCAGCCTGAGTATGGCGGTGAGCGTCGGAGTGACCGACAACGCCCCCAATGCAGAGATTACCCTGCGGCTACCGATCAACCTCTAGTGTCCTGCCTGGTTGATTCGTTAACTACTGGGTGCTGGCAGGATCAACGGCTCAACAGGCGATTGAGGTGCTCGCCCAGGTGCAGTGGCACCTGCTGGTGAACAGCAAGGTTATTGAGTTCGATATTGAGCCGGTGGATGTTCTGGATCACCGTGGAATTCAGGCTGTTCTGGATGACGGTGGTCCAGCCACTTCCGCCGATACCGGGCCCCACGGCGACCCGGGCGCCCGCCGGTTCATCAGGCTGCATGACCTGCACCACGGTTTCCATACGGTGGGCCACCTCCCCACGCATCTTCTGGTTCAGGTTCGGAATGGTCAGTCGGTTAACAATCAGTTCCTGGCCATTCAGCGCAACGATCTGGTCCAGGCCGATGGAGATCTCCAGCCCGTCCTGCATAAAACCGCCTCGCAGCCGGTCCAGTTCCTCATCGGCCAGCACCGGTCCCGCCAGGTTCAATACCTCGTTCACTGGTGTCGCTGCCAACAGGGGGCCGGGGAAAAGCATCACAGCAACCATCAGTCTGCAAACATTGTTCATGGTCACCACTCCCTTGAAGAGGGCCAGTAAGGCAAGGTATGAGCTCCGGGCAATTCCCGGATTCCGCTTCCTACCGGCGCACGGGCCAGTGCCGGCCAGTCGCCATCGCTGCGAAACGTCGCCCGCCCTTCACGCAGATGGCTTCTTATGACAAAGGCGGTGCCGTCCCAGTACTCCCCGAATTCACCATGACTGTAGGCTTTCAGCCCCCGGGCGGGGTCCCCAACCAGCACTTCCTGGTCACTGATGCCCTTGATCACCACGAAATGCCGGAATCCCCGGATGTTGATCAACACGATGACTGGCAACCGCACCTGCTCCCGCAGACCAGCCAGGCCCATGCGGAAGCCATCGGCCTGGTACCCCTCCAGCTCCAGGTAGCGCTTCATGTCCAGCATGGAGAACCCCTCGCGCCGGACCTTTTCCTCGTCGGCCAGGGCAAACATGGAGCGGAACACCTCCTGTTCGGTCACTTCATGTCCATAGTGATAGGACAATAACGAAGCCACCGCAGCGGACCCGCAACTGAAGTCGTATTGCTGGCGGATCACTTCGCTGAAGGTTTTCTCACGATAGCTTTCCACCGGAATGGCCAGGTCCCCGCCGATACCCGGCACGATGACCGAGCCAGCCTGGGCCTGGGGCCAGAGCAGGCTGCACATCAGCCCCGTTGCCAGCACTGCGAACCTGCCCATGCCCCACCTCCGGTTACTGATTGATGAGTATATTGATCTGGGTGCTGTCCTGGATGACCACCTGGTTGCCGGTGTTCTGGATCACGGTGGCGATACCGTTCATGTGCCCGAAGGCACTGTCTGACAGATAGTTGTCGCCGGTGACCACGTTTCCGGAAAGCACATTGTCGGCGACTGATGCGTTCTGCTCCGTGTCGTTCATCTGCCACTGCATGGTGACGCCCTGACGGCCGCTGGCGCTGGCCAGCTGGTCATCCGTCAGGGGCGAGACATTCATCCACTGTTCTGCGAGCGCCGGTGACAGCCCGCACAGTAATCCCAGCAACACAGATGCCTGCAGAATCCTTCTGGTGACGCTACCCATGGCATTTCTCCTGAAAAACGGGCCGCCTGCGCGAGCAGACGGCCTCATTTCCCTAGTTGCCAGTGGTCAGGTTCGACATGACGCTGACATTGGCCTGAGTCACGCTTCCTGTCCCGACGTTCTGGGCAAATGCACCGACACCGGTGAAGTTCGCAGAGCCACCGGAGACTTCATTATTGTTGCTGACATGGGTATAGGAGCCACCGCTCGCATCCCCATAGGTGGTAGTGACACCAGACACGGTTCCATCCAGCTCCGCAGTGTTCATGAACGCACTGACACTCAGGGTCAGCGTGTTGGTGCTGCTGTTGGAGTTGTAGGAATCAGTGGCATTGGCGGAGTTGTCCGAGCTGTCACTGTTGCCACTGTTGGCCACCTTGAAGGAGTCACTGACTGTGGTGCTGTTGTCAGAGTTGTCGGAATTATCGGAGTTGTCCGAATTATCCGAGTTGTCGTTGCCGCTGTCGGCAATCTTGAAGGAATCGGACACAGCGGTGCTGTTGTCAGAGTTGTCGGAGTTATCCGAGTTATCCGAATTGTCGGAGTTGTCGGAGTTGTCCGAATTGTCGTTGCCACTGTCCGCGATCTTGAACGAATCGGCGACGTCAGTGCTGTTGTCGGAGTTGTCCGAATTATCGGAGTTGTCCGAGTTGTCAGACATGTCGTTCGCTGTATCGGCGATCTTGTAGGAATCGGCGACACTGGAACTGTTGTCTGAATTGTCAGAATTATCGGAGTTGTCCGAATTGTCTGACATATCATTTCCACTGTCTGCAATCTTGAACGAGTCCGCAACATCAGTGCTGCTGTCCGAGTTATCGGAATTGTTCGAGTTATCCGTGGAGTTGTCATTGCCGGAATCGGTATTTCCGGAATAGTCATTGTTGGCGGTGGAGGTATTATCAGCGTTGGTGTTCGGATCTCCGTCACCACCCTGGTCCGCCCAGGCAACCCCGGAAACACCCAGTCCTACCGCAATGGCCATAGCCAGCAAGTTTCTCTTGGTATTCATGATGTCCCTTCCCTTTACGTTATTGGCTCTTGGTTATTCAGGGCCTCCGACACCTGAGCGCTCACAGGTACTCCATGCACCAGGCCCGCAAAGGAGAGAACTGCGATTCCTGTGCCAGAATTTCGATTATTCTTTAAGCGGCTGTTTTTAATGATATTCCCCGGATCAACGGAAAGTGAATAATCCGTGTGCCCGGAGTTTATGTCGCAAGGGTGAGACACGGCGCGGCCTTTGGCAGCGTCGAAAATCCATTAATAACGCCATTTCATACACATAGACCAAAATCTTGACTGTAAAGAGGATCTACAGGTTTCACGCCAGGAAAGCAGAAACACGAAAGCCCGGCGGACCGGGCTTTCGTGAACGCTGCGAGGATGGAACACTAGTCCCCGCTGGGCCTCTTGCGGCTTTGCCGCCAATCACCAAGATCTTCAATGAGCTTGAAGAAAAGCGGCACAAAGAACAGCGCCAGGGTGCTGGCTACGATCATGCCACCGACGACCACGGTGCCAATCTCCTGCCGGCTTGCCGCGCCGGCCCCGGTACTGAAGGCCAGCGGCATGGAACCCACGATAAACGTCAGTGCCGTCATCATGATGGCACGGAAACGCTGGCGGGCCGCCTCACTGGCAGCCTCGGTACTGCTCATACCGGCACGACGGTTCTGGGCCGCGAACTCCACAATCAGTATCGCATTCTTGGCCGCCAGGCCGATCAGCACCAGCAAACCCACCTGGAAGTAGATATCATTGGGAAAGCCCCGCAACAGGGAAGCAGCCGCCGCCCCGAAGACACCAAAAGGCACGGCCGTGGCCACCGCCAGGGGCAGCCCCCAGCGCTCATACTGGGCCGACAGGATCAGGAACACCAGCAACAACCCGAGCCCGAAGGCAATCACACCCGTGTCGGCGCCAGCCTGTAGTTGGTAAGCCTCACCGGTCCAGCCCAGCTGGGTGTTACGGTCAAATACGTCGTTGCCCACCTCCTGTAGCGCCTGAAGGGCGTCGCCGGTGGTGTAACCGGGGCCTGGATCTGCCAGCAGTTTTGCTGACGGGTAAAGGTTGAACCTGTTGAGAATATCCGCTCCGGCACTGCGCTCCAGGTCCACCAGGGAACTGACCGGGATCATCTCGCCGTACTGGGACCGTACAAAAACCCGACGCAGATCCTCCGGGTGACTGCGGAACTCGCCTTCAGACTGAAGGTTCACCTGCCAGTTACGCCCGAGCAGCGTAAAGTCATTTACGTACAGCGAGCCGAAGGTACTTTGCATGGTGATGAAAACCTGGTCCACCGGCACGCCGGCGGCCTGTGCCTTCTCCCGGTCGACGGTGGCCTCGTACTTGGGAATGCCGGTGTCCAGGGTAACCCGCACGTTCTGCAGTTCGGGGCGCTGGTTGGCTGCCTGGGAAAACCGGTCAGCAATGGACTTGAGCTCAGCCGTTGTCCTGCCACCGCGTACCTGCACGTAGCCCTCTACGCCACCAGTGGTGGACAGCCCCCGAATAGGTGGCGGAGTAAAGGCCATAACCCGCGCATCGGGCATACCGGCACCGATACCCATGATCTTGCCGGCAACAGCATCCGCGCTCTGGCCCGGCCCTTCACGCTTCGACCAGTCTTCCAGGGTGACAAAGGAGACCCCGGCATTGGTACGCAAGGCACTGGCGATAATGTCGTAGCCGGCGAAAGCAACCACATTGGCGATTTCAGGCACATCCATCATCTGTGCAACCAGGTCGTCCCGCATATCGGCGGTACGGCTAAGGGATGAGGCCGCGGGCAGCGACGGGGCTACCAGCACGAAGCCCTGATCTTCCTTGGGCACCAGGCCCGACGCCATGCTGTTTAACAGGAATACCGTACCCGCCAGCATAGCCACAAACAGGAATACCCCCAGCACCACATGCCGGAGCAGGAAATCCACGACCTTTACAAAGCCGCTGGTAATGACCTCGAAACCCTTGTCGAACCAGCGGAACAGGATCATCTGCTTTTTCGGCTGGCCACCGAGCAGCATGGCGCACATGGCCGGGGTCAACGTCAGCGCAACCACACCCGAGATGATCACTGACACCGCGATAGTGATCGCAAACTGACGGTACAGCTCGCCACTCAGACCGCCCAGGAAGGCAACAGGGGCGAACACGGCCACCAACACCAGGGTTGATGCCACCACCGCGCCGGAGACCTGTTTCACGGTTTCCACCGAGGCATGGTACGCCGACATTTTCTCTTCCTTCATCAGGCGCTCGGCGTTCTCCATGATGATAATGGCGTTATCCACCACCACCCCGATGGCCAGTATCAGCCCGAACAGGGTCAGCAGGTTGATCGAGAAGCCCAGCGCCTGCATGCCGGCAAAGGTGCCGATCAACGAGACCGGTATCGCCACCAGGGGAATCAGGGTGGCACGGAAGTGCTGGAGGAAGAGGAACGTGACCACGACCACCAGCAGCACCGCAACAATAAAGGTGCTGATGACCTCCTGGATGGATATATCGATAAAGCGCGTGGTGTCATAGGGGATGCTGTAGGAAAGCCCCTCAGGAAAACGACTGCTGATGTCGTCCATGGCCTCCCGTACTGCGGCGGCCGCATCCAGGGCATTGGCCCCGGGCTGCAGGTAGACACCCAGGGGAACGGTGGGTTCGCCGTTAAAGGTGGCGTCAAAGTCGTAGTTCTGTGCGCCCAGCTCAATGCGTGCAACGTCCTTCAGACGCAGACTGGCACCGTCTTCGTCACTGCGCAGGATGATATTGCCGAATTCCTCGGTGCTTTCCAGGCGTCCGGGAACCGACACACTATAGGTAAAGGCCTGACCCTGTGGCGCTGGCTCGGCACCGATACGTCCGGCGGCGAACTGGGCATTCTGGGAGCGAATCGATGCGGCAACATCGGCAGGGGTCAAGTCATACTGGGCCAGCTTGTCTGGCCGCAACCAGATACGCATGGAATAGTCCTGGGCACCGAACAGGGAAGCGTTACCCACCCCCGGCACCCGCACCAGCTCATCCAGCACGTTCAGCAGGGCATAGTTGGAGATCTCCACCACATCCATGCTGCTGTCCGGTGATGACAGCGCCAGAACCTGCAGGATCGACGTGGAACGGGCTTCCACGGTGACCCCCAGGTCCCTCACCGCCTGGGGCAGGCTTGCCGTGGCCTGCTGAACCCGGTTGTTTACGTTGATGGTCGCCTGGTCCGGATCGGACCCGATTTCGAAGGACACGGTAATACGGAAACTGCCCGAGTCCGTGGCGTTGGACTCCAGGTAGATCATGTCATCGACGCCGTTAATCTGTTGTTCCAGGGGGGCTACCACAGCGTCAGAGATCACCTCGGCACTGGCCCCCGGATAACGGCCATCAACCACTACCTGTGGCGGCACCACGTCGGGGTACTGCTCTACCGGCAGACCCAAAAGGGCAATGGCACCACCGAGCAGGATGACAATGGAGATAACCGACGCAAAGATGGGCCGGTCAATAAAGGTGCGCAGCATTACTCGGCTCCTTCCCCGTCTTCTCCGGCCACTTCAACCTCCATGCCATCCCGCAGCGCTACCATGCCGCTGACAACCACCCGGTCGCCGGCCTGCAGACCATCAGTGATTACCTGACGCCCATCAACCACCGGACCCAGCGTTACGTAGCGACTGGCCACTATGCTCTCGTCACCGACCACGAAAACCCGGGCACCCTCGGGTCCCTGGCCGACGGCGCTTTCCGGTACGGTAAAGGCATCTTCCAGGGTCTGCAGCTGGATCCGCACCCTGACGAACTGCCCCGGCACAATGCGATATTCCTTGTTGGGAAACACCGCCCGGGCCATTACCGTGCCGGTACGGGGATCCAGGGTGCTGGCGGTAAAGTCCACGGTACCTTCATGCTCATAGGCTTCACCGTCGACGGTAATCAGAACTGCAGACAGGGTAGTGTCGCCATCGTCGGAAGCGGCCATGGCGGCACGGGCGCGACGCTGGATGGTGGCATCGTTTTCGGGGAGGGCAAACCGAACGTGGATCGGATCGTGCTGGACAATGGTGGTCAGCAGTGTGCCCTGCTGGACGAGGCTACCCTCGGGCAGGTCTTCCAGGCTTGTTGCGCCGGAAACCGGGGCTGTGACCTCGGTGTAATCCAGGTCGAGTTGAGCCTGGGTCAGCCCTGCCTCGGCCACCGCCACATTGGCCCGGGCCAGTTCCAGCGTTGACCGCGCTGCATCCCGATCCCGCTCGCTGATGGCGCCCCGGTCAAACAGGGACGAAATCCGGTTCCACTCTCGCTGGGCCTGGCTCAGCTCGGCACGGGCCACCTGCAAACGGGCCTCGGCACCCTGAACCGCCGCCGCTGCCGGGGCCCGGTCAATGCGGAACAGGGCATCGCCCTGCGCTACCAGCTCACCCTCTTCGTACAGCCGCCCTTCCAGAATGCCCTGGGTGCGTGCCCGCACTTCTACCTCGCGGGCGCCCCTGGCACGACCAGCATATTCCTCGTGTACCTCTACCCGTGCAGGCTCGGCTGTTTCAACACGGACCTGCTGGGGCGGCGACTGGCCTGCCGAGCCTCCCTGCGATGGCGGTGCCTGATCGCCATTACTGCAGGCTGCCAGCAACGTGGCGATGATAGCGATCAGTGCGCCCGTAACAGCGGGCCTGGACCGGTTTTGAGACAGCATCGAGGGACTCCCGTGAATGTGAGAAAAGGCAAGGAAAATAAAAATACATTCATGACTGTATGTATGCAACGAATAACTGGCTACAATGGGCCAACTGACCATTGCCTGACGTCGCCTGCTGGCGGCCAGTCTTTTCTATAACCAGGACCACCATGGCCAGAAAAACCAAGGCGGAAGCCGAAGCAACCCGGGAAGCCATTCTCGATGCGGCAGAACAGGTCTTTTTTGAAAAAGGCGTTGCCCGAACATCCCTGGAGCAGGTTGCCTGCACCGCCGGTGTGACCCGAGGTGCCATCTACTGGCACTTCCGTAATAAACAGGACCTGTTTGAGGCCATGCTTGGCCGGGTCAGCAACCCCATGACAGCCCGGCTGGAGGACCTGCTGGAGAACCGGCGGGACATTACCGCCCTGCGGGCGATCTGTATCGACTCGCTCCGCCAGCTGGCCACCAGTGAACATAACTTCCGGGTATTTTCCATTCTGTTTCTGCGCACCGAATCCGATACCGGACTGGCCGCCCAGGACCGCTTAGCCGGCAGGTCTGTTGAGCTTCTCAAACAGTACTTCAGCACCCCCGGGGTCCAAGACTTGCTGTTGGAGGGGGTCAGCCCGGAACTGGCAGCCATGTCCATGCACACGTATTTCACGGGGATTTACTTCGACTGGCTGAAAGCCCCCAGCCAATGGGACCTCGCTCAGCAGACCCCGGCGCTGGTGGACGTGATCCTGCGCGGGCTGTTTCGGCCAGGTGTAAGCGTGGTGGACCACCCCTGACAGCGCCCGGTCCTGCGCCGGGCTCATGCCCAGACCAGCAGGATCACCGGTACCGAGATAGCGACAACCAGCACCGACAGCGGCAACCCGAGGCGCCAGTAATCACCGAACCGGAAACCGCCCGGCTCCATCACCAGGGCATTGGACTGGTGTCCGATGGGAGTCAGAAAGGCACAGGAAGCACCAACCGCCACGGCCATCAGGGTCGCATCGGAGGCGATACCCAACTGCGACGAGAGACTCAGGGCGATGGGCGCCACCAGTATGGCAGCCGCCGCGTTGTTAACCACGTTGGACAGCAACATGGTGCCAGCCACCAGCACCACCAGCAGCACCGCAGGGGAGAGCCCCTGCCCGACCGCCATCAGCTGATTCGCAATCAGGCCTGCGCCGCCAGTAGAATCCAGCGCACCACCCACAGGGATCATGGCCCCCAGTAGAACAATGATGGACCAGTCGATGGCCCGGTAAGCCTCCGCGGTGTCCAGGATATCGGCCAGCACCATGGTAACCGCCGCGCCAACCAGTGCCACAGGGGCCGACAGCCAACCGGCAAGTATCAACGCGATAGCCCCCAGGAAAATGCTGCCGGCGATCCAGGTACGGCGCTGGGTGCCAAACTGCAGGCCCCGTTCCGCCAGTGGCAGGCAACCAATATCCCGCAGGGCTCCATTGAGAGTGTCGTCCTTTCCCTGAACCAGCAATATATCCCCCGCCCTCAGGGTAATCTGCCCCACCCTTTCCTTCAGTCGATGCCCCTGACGCGCCACCGCGATGATGACCAGGCCCTGGCGTTCCAGCAACCGCAGACGGTTGGCCGTTTGGCCGATGAGGGAGGATTCGGGGGTCACAACGGCTTCTGCAATCCGGTAATCGTCCTGGTCCAGGTCCTCCCGGTTATCGCCATTGTCCTCCCCCAGCTCCAGGCCGGCCTTGTCCACCGCCGCCTGCAGACTGTCCGTATCCGCCTGCACCAGCAGCAGGTCCCCGGCCTGCAGCACCTGGTAAGTGGAGGGAGCCAGCTGGCGCTTGCCGTTGCGAATCAGCCCCACCACTGCCAGGTCAGCGTCATCGCGGTTGTCCGCCAGCAGGTCATGGAGCGGGCGACCGATGTAGTCCGACTCTTCGGGAATCCGCAACTCGGTGAGGTAATCGCCAACACTGAACAGTTTTTCGCCCTCATCCGCCTCTCCTCGCCGTGGCGTCAGCCGCCACCCGATCAGGGCAATGAATGCGACACCGGCAAGGGTAATGGCCGCCCCCACGGGCAGGAAATCCAGCAGCCCGAAATGGCTACCACCTTCCCGGTAGGAGGCGATGATGATGTTGGGGGGCGTACCGATCAGGGTCATGGTGCCGCCGAGCAGGGAGCCAAACGCCAGCGGCATCAGCAGGTAGGAGGGCGACCGTCCGGATTGCCGTGCCATCCAGACCGCCACCGGCATCAGCAGGGCAAGGGCGCCCACGTTATTGATGAAACCGGAACACAGGGCCACCACGCCCGTCAGCGTTGCGACCTGGACGGCCGGCCTGTCGCCGACACGGCCGAGTACCCGGGCAATGCTGTCCACCACCCCTGCATTCACCAGCCCCTGACTGATCACCAGGACCGCTGCCACCGTTATCACCGCCGGATGGCCGAAGCCTGCAAAGAGCTCCGCCGACGGCACCAAGCCCGCTATCGCCACCACCAGCAGTGCCAGCATGGCAACCAGGTCGAACCGGATCCGGTTCCAGATGAACAGCCCGAGGGTGGCCAGCAATACCGCAAACACTATGCCCTGATCTGTGGTCAACTTCCCTGATCCTTCCCGATTTGTCAGTAAAACAGAGGCTTAACCCGGAATCATGTCAGAAAAATGTGTCTGACATCACGGCCGCATTATGACAGTCAGTTAATATATCGTTCATCATAAGGGTTTACCCTCCCAGCACCCAACAACTCTCAGCAAGGGAATGCCATGTCAGAGCAGCAGTTCAAGATCGTATTCGAAGGACGTGTCGCGGAGGGCGTTTCGCCGGACCAGGCCCGAGATAACATCCGGGCACTGTTCAGCCTTTCAGATGCCAGGCTGGAACACCTTTTCTCCGGCCAGCCAGTCGTCATGAAGTCCGGCCTTGATGCGGGTGCCGCAGACAATTATCTCAACCGCATGCAGCGGGCCGGCATCGTAGCGACCCGGGTCGCCATGAGAGCCCCGGCCCCCGCTGCTCCGCCGACACCTCCCGTACCCCCCGTCAAACCGACAGGTTCCGCCGGATCCGGCCGCGAAGATGACGAACCACGTATCGCCGGCTTTCGGTTCAATGGCAATGGCAAGGAATACTTCGGTATCTGGATCGTCAACATCCTGCTGACCATCGTTACCCTTGGCATCTACTCTGCCTGGGCCAAGGTACGCAACCTGCAGTATTTCTATGGCAACACCGAACTGGACGGCGCCAGCTTCCAGTTCCTCGCCAGGCCCACCACCATCCTCAAGGGCCGGCTGATCGCCCTGGCGGCACTGATCCTGTATTCCGCGGCCTTTGCCTTCTTCCCGGTTATCGGCCTTTTGCTCATGGTGTTGCTGGTGATTGGCACACCCTGGATTATCGTGCGCTCGCTGCGTTTCCATGCCATCAACACGGCCTATCGCAACGTACGCTTCGACTTTGAGGGTCGTTACCTGGACGCGCTGATGCTCACGCTGATCTGGCCTGTACTCAACGCGCTCTGCCTGTTCCTGCTGACGCCGCTGATCGCCCGCAAGGGACATCAGTTTCTGGTAGAGGGCAGTCGCTACGGTACAACACCCTTCCAGTGGCATGGAGCCACCGGCACCTACTATCGTTTCTTCGGAATCGGGCTGTTGATTGCCATCGGTGTGATTGTGGCAGCCATCGTCCTGTCCATGATAAACCCGGTTATTGGACCGATCATCGGTGCTGTGGGTTACCTGGGACTGTTCGGCTACTTCAAGGCCGGGCTGGCGAACCTGATGATCAACCACGCCGAGCTGTCTGACCACCAGCTCACCTCCGAGCTGGAGCCCGTCCGCCTGGCCTGGATCTTGGTCAGCAACAGTTTCCTCACCGTTATCACCCTGGGCCTTTACCTGCCCTGGGCCAAGGTGCGCCTGGCCAGGTATCGGGCCGATCGCACCAGCATGGCAATCCAGGGGGACCTGGACCACTTCGTGGCCGCCGAGAGCCGCCGTACCAGCGCCCTAGGTGAAGAACTCGGGGAGGCATTCGACGTTGGCTTCGCCGCGATCTGAGCCCGGTCTCACCATACATGGCCGGTTCTACACCGGCACCGACTCGCGCAGCCGCCCTGCCCGCCTTTCGCTGGCGGAGGGTCGGCTGCAGCTAGATACTGGTCCCGCGGAACACCGCCGTGAGCTCACATCCCGGGAGGTCACCCTGAGCCCCCGGGTGGGCAATACCCCCCGCTATCTTTACCTGCCGGACGACGGAGTGTTCGAAACCACCGAGAACGACCAGGTGGACATTCTCTCCCGGCGGATTCATCAGGGCCTGGGTGCAAGGCTGGTCCACCGGCTGGAAAACCACCTTGGACTGATCCTGGCTGCCGCACTTGCCACCACTCTGGTCACGGTACTGACGTTTACCCACGGCATTCCTGCGCTGTCGTCGCTGGTCGCCCGGGCCCTGCCAGATGAACTGGCAAGCCAGATGTCTCAGGAAACGCTGCAGCAGATGGACGATTTCATGCTGTCTCCGTCCGGGCTTCCAGCCGAGCGCCAGCGGTCACTCCAGGCCCATTTCACCCCGCTGCTGGCCAGCGAACCGGAACACAGCTTTCAGGTGATGTTCCGCAGCGGTGAAGGTATCGGCGCCAACGCCTTTGCCCTGCCCGACGGCACCATCATCTTTACCGACGACATGGTGCAACTGGCGAAACACCCGGACGAGCTTTCAGCGGTGCTGGCCCATGAGATGGGGCATGTCGTGGCCAACCACGGCCTTCGGGGCGTGGTGCAATCGTCTCTGGTTGGCTGGATGATCGTGATGATGACCGGCGACCTCTCCGCCGCGTCGGACATGGTCGTGGTTGCCCCGGCGCTACTGATGAACCTGTCCTACTCAAGGGGTATGGAGCGTGAAGCAGACGCCTACGCCCTGGAGCTGATGCTGGCTGAGGGCCTGGAACCCAGCCATTTCAGCAACCTGATGCTCCGCCTGGAGGCCTCTCACCAACAGAGAAAAGAGAAAGGAAGCGCGGACACGGACAGTAATGGCTGGGGCGAGCGTATTGGCGGCGCGCTGTCATCCCACCCCCTGACCCGGGAGCGAATCGAGCAATTCGAGCGGGCCTCCGCACAGTAACCCAAACGTCAATACGCAAAAAGGCCGGCAGGATCATCTCCTGCCGGCCTTTTTGTCAGGTGGTGCCAGGCTCCCGCGGGAGCCCGGACCAGACAACGAACGGTTCGATCAGAACTGGTTCATGGTGTTGTCTTTACCACCGGCCTTCAGAGCCGCTTCACCTGCGAAGAACTCCTTGTGGTCATCGCCGATATTGGAACCGGCCATGTCCTGGTGCTTCACAGTCGCGATACCCTGACGGATTTCCTTACGCTGTACGCCAGCAACGTAGGCCAGCATGCCTTCGTCACCGAAGTAGCCCTTGGCCAGGTTGTCGGTAGACAGGGCCGCAGTGTGGTAAGTCGGCAGGGTAATCAGGTGGTGGAAGATGCCCGCTTCGCGAGATGCGTCGCGCTGGAAGTTCTGACACCACTCGTCGGCCAGCTGAGCCAGCTCGGTGCTGTCGTACTCTTCGCTCATCAGGTTGGCGCGGTCGTAGGCAGATACGTCCTTGCCTTCTTCCTTCCACGCGTCGAATACCTGCTGACGGAAGTTCAGGGTCCAGTTGAAGGACGGGCTGTTGTTGTAGACCAGCTTGGCATCGGGCACAACTTCACGGATGCGGTTAACCATGCTGGCGATCTGGCCAACGTGGGGCTTCTCGGTCTCGATCCACAGCAGGTCAGCGCCGTTCTGCAGGCTGGTGATACAGTCGAGGACAACACGGTCTTCGCCAGTGCCCGGACGGAACTGGAACAGGCCGGAAGCCAGGCGTTTCGGCTTCATCAGCTTGCCGTTGGACTTGATCACAACGTCGCCGTTGTTGATTTCAGACGCATCCTCGATGTAGTCGCCGTCCAGGAAGCTGTTGTACTGGTCGCCCAGGTCGCCCGGCTCGTCGGTAACAGCCAGCTTCTGGGTCAGGCCAGCACCCAGGGAGTCGGTACGGGCAACGATCACACCGTCATCAACACCCAGCTCCAGGAACGCCAGACGAACGGCGTTGATCTTGGACAGGAAGTCAGCGTGCGGAACAGTTACCTTACCGTCCTGGTGGCCACACTGCTTCTCGTCAGATACCTGGTTCTCGATCTGGATGCAGCAGGCACCGGCTTCGATCATCTTCTTGGCCAGCAGGTAGGTGGCTTCTGCGTTACCGAAACCGGCATCGATGTCGGCAATGATCGGCACAACGTGGGTTTCGTGGTTGTCGATCTGCTTGATCAGCTCTTCAGCCTTGGCGTTGTCGCCAGCGTTTTCGGCTTCTTCCAGGGCGCGGAACAGGTGGTTCAGTTCCCAGGCATCCGCCTGGCGCAGGAAGGTGTACAGTTCTTCGATCAGGCCGGATACGGCAGTCTTCTCGTGCATGGACTGGTCAGGCAGCGGACCAAACTCGGAACGCAGGGCAGCAACCATCCAGCCGGACAGGTACAGGTAACGGCGCTTGGTGCTACCGAAATGCTTCTTGATGGACAGCATCTTCTGCTGGCCAATGAAGCCATGCCAGCAACCCAGGGACTGGGTGTACTGAGAAGTGTCCTTGTCGTAGTTCGCCATGTCTTCGCGCATGATCTTGGCGGTGTACTTGGCGATATCCAGACCGGTCTTGAACTTGTTCTGGGCGCGCATGCGAGCGGCATGCTTCGGGTTGATAGCGTTCCAGGTCGGATTCTGCTTCAGGATAGAAGCAATCTGGTCAACGTCTTTTGCGTAAGGCATGGTCTCAGTCCTTGCAGTTGAGGGTTGATGGTCTTGCAGTGAACCAGCATCCCGCTCAAAATTTGAGCAGATCACCGAAGAGTGGGCCTACTTTAGTCACTAACGAAGCATAATTGAAATTTATATTATCTATTTCCGGCATTTTTCTTATGAATGCAGGAGTGCTTTCATAACACGCTGATTTACAAGATACCGGGGTCCGGTGTATCAACGCTGACGGCCAGCACTACCAGGCGGTCTCCCGGCGTCAGCTCCAGATAATCCCGCCGGGGCGGGTTGAGCTGCAGGCGATGACCTCTTTCATCGGCCTGTTTGCGGTAGATACCCAGGGCCACCTCCCCTTCCGCCGCCAGGGTTTTCTCCAGCAGCAGGAAATCAGCACTGGCCGGCAGGGGGTAATCGGACGGGTCGCGGAACTGGATCTCCGGGCCACCAACGGTGAACAGTTCATCCAGTACCACTCGCAGCTCCCGGCGCAGGGCAACCTGTGCCAATACATGGCTGAGTATCATGGAGCTGATCATCATCTCGCTCTGATGGCCGTAAAGTAGCTGACGGTTATCCGGGTCGCTCAGCTCCATGATCAGCTGTGGTCGGCGACTTCCCTCCGACAGGAGGTCTTCGAGCTGCAGGTACCCCACCATGGCACGGGCGTCCGCCTCTTCCCCAGACGCCAGCCGGTCGCTGCTCACCAGCAGGATGGCGTCATAGTCCGCCGGCGCCACCTGGCGCAGCTCCTCCTCAACCATGTAATCCGCCTCCAGGTGACGGCAACCGACGCCGCCATTCACACCGGGATACCGGCTGATCGCCCGTTCCCGTTCGCTGGCCGGCACAACTGACACGACATCCACTTCAAAGTCACTGTGTCCATAACTGGCCATCTCGGCCACCAGGCTGGGTACACGGCGGTTCCATCCCAGCACCAGGACCCTGTGGCGACTCTTTGCCGGCACCGGGGGCATCCTGGCCGGATTGCGACGGATCTCAGGCAGCGCTGCCTTGTGGCTATCGGCTTCGGTAGCGTCATAGGACCGGGCCATCAGCACGACCCGGTCCACGGCTTCGATCCGGGTGTCGGATGGAGCCACCAGGCGTACCTGCCAGCCTTGGCCGGCCGGCTGTAACAAACCCAGCACAATGGCCTCCGGCCGCTGGGCTGAGAGTTCGCCAAGGGTCATACCGGCAACGGGTTCGCCGCTGCGAACATAGAGCTCATTGCCGCCCTCACCCGCCAGTAGCTCGTTGTACACCTCGGACAGGCCCGGGTGGAGGATATTCTGGACCATCAACCGGCTGATGGTGACATCACCGGCTACCACCTCCACTGCCCCCGGATAGGCGCGCTCGATCACCGGCAGCTTGCGGACGTCCTGCAGCTCTGCCACCACAAAGGGTAATGGCGACTGGAAGTGCCGGGCCTGGGCGGCAATGGATAACAACGCCTTGACCGTCTCCACATCGGAGGTGACCAGGCTGCCCGCCTCATGGACCGAGCTGGGCACAATCACCGCCGCCGCATCCAGGCAGGCCACCCGGTGCAGGGCGTCCGGCTGGATGGCAAGGCCCGAGCGGAGGATGACCTGCCGCGCCCTTGACCCGATACCCGGTTCCATTCGTAATTCATGTACCTGTTCAGCGCTGGCCTCTTCGGCCAGCACGACGAGGTTGAGCCGCGACGCCTCGTGTTTCTCCAGGAACCTCCGCATGCGACCGGTTGAGCCGAGCAGTTCAGACAGAAGCGGCAGGGTCTGGCTGCTCCATCCCAGGACAACAATATGGTTTTTCAGGGTAACCGGTGTCAGGCCCCGCTCCAGCTCGTCCATGCGGGCAATCAACCAGCGGGTCAGGATAGCCACCAGGGTGCCCATGAACACCACGTAGCCGCTGATGGTCAGCAGGGTGGAAACAATCCGCTGCCAGGCGCCAACGTCGTCGCCCAGGTAGCCAGGGTCGGTAAGTCGCAGGAAGGCCCACCAGATGGCATTGCCGATGTGGTCGAAGTCGCCGTCCAGGGGCACCACCAGGATACCCCCGATGAACGAGATAATGGCGATAAAAGCAGCCACCACCAGCAACTGGAAGCCAGCGCCCTTGACCAGCTGGCGTTCAACAAGGAACTTGACGCGATCGACAATACGAAAGGGAAGCATAGAATCTCTGCCTGGTGAACAATGCCCTATAGAATAACGCAGTTAGCGCCTGCTGCCTCGAGACAAAGGCGAAGACCACCTGTACGGGAGCACGATGCGACCATGAAGATTACCGGCCTGATAACCACCGCCTTCCTCGGCCTGCTCCTGCAGGGTTGTACCGCAATGCCACCCGCCGAGGACCCTGGCGCGCCAGTCACCTTCTACGACACCACCGTCAGGGACCACCAGCAACAACCTGTCCCCCTGAGTCGCCTTGTCGACGACCTGGCCACCGCCGACGTGGTCGTCATTGGCGAGTTCCATGGCCACCAGGGCGCCCACCTGCTGCAGGCCCGTTTACAGGCCAGCCTCCATCAACGCCGCCCAGGGCAGGTGCTGGCCATGGAAGCGTTCAACACCGACGTACAGGCGGCTATCGACCGTTACCTGGGAGATAAACTCGGCGAAGATGAACTGATCGAGGATGCCAGCGCCTGGGACAACTATCGGGGGTCTTACCGGCCGCTGATGGAGTACGCCCGTCAGCACAGGATACCGGTGATTGCGGCCAACGCTCCGTCGGAGTTGGTCCGGTGCACAGGCCGCGAGGGCGCCGCCTACGTGGAGTCTCTGCCCGAGGACCGCCGCCAGGCACTGCCATCTGAGCCGTTCCCACAGGTTCCCGGTTACCGCGAACGCTTCTTCGAAACCCTCGGTGGCGGCCATGGCGATCACTCCGCCGAAAACCGTGAAAGGCTGGAAAACACCTACCTTGCCCAGTTATTGCGGGACAGCACCATGGCCGCACAGATCCTGAAGGCTCGGCAGGATTTTCCGGACCACCAGGTGCTGATGATCACCGGCACCTTCCACAGTGAGCAACGTCAGGGGCTGGTAGCCATCCTGGAGCAGCGGGCCCCGGGGCTCGAGGTTCGGGTGCTGACGCCGTTCATGGGGGAAGGAGAAGGCCAGCCTGCCGTCGTGCAAGGGGACTACTGGTACCAACTGTGGCCATTACCACCCAGGTACCGGGACGAGAACCGTGAGCGACAACAGATGATGGAACAATTCCGCAACCGCCCTACCCCCGACTGCAGCTGACGGGGGGTGGCGGCACGCAGGTTACTGGGTCTGAACCATCTCGTCAGTTACCTGGTACTCACCTGCCAACCACCGCAGAATTTCCCGGGCGGCGGGCTGGTCATAGCTCCTGTAAGCCTCGTTCAGGAATGTCAGCCGTTCGGGGCCAATCCGGTGCAATCCGGTGTCCTGGAGAACCAGTAAATCCGCCAGTAGTTGCTGCGCCATGGCCTCTCCCACCACGGTCCGGGCGGCTTCCCGGAAGGCTTCTCCGTAACAATAGTCCTCGCCCCGCTGATAGCTCAGAGCAAGGGTGAGGGCCGGAATGGCGGTCAGCTGCGGCTGCAGGGCCGGGTTGATGGCGTGGCCGCTGACCAGGCCGGCATTGGCGGCCGGACGGCCGGTAAAGCCCCTGAGGTGAAGGTGGCGGGACATGCGATCGCCGTCGTTCACCGGATAGTTGTCCCAAAGCGTCGGCTTGCGCCCCAACTGGCCGGCCACCCGGCGCAGGTGGCCCGGGGAGATTTCCCGGGAACAGACTTCCTCCCCGGTCCAGAAGATATCCACGTCTGGATCAAGGGCCCGGCCCAGATCTTCCAGGTAACCAGACGGACGCTGGCCGAACACCCGGTCCAGTACCGAGTCATCGGAATAGTAGGAAGGGCATACGGCCAGTTGCCGGAAGCCGGTGCGCTGGCTGATCCAGTCGATAATTTCCCCCTGCCGCAAGGCCAGGTCCGGCGTATCCGCCTTCATGTCGTCGAACAGGATGGCGAGGCGACTGACGCCCACGGACTCCAGGAACGACAGTTTGTCCGACAGGGCACGCCTTGCCACCCCGTCGAACTGATTGAAAACCTCCCAGGGGCTAAGCCCGACACCGAAGGCGATCCCCTTGTTATCACACCAGCGGGCAAACCCGTCGATTGCCTCAGCGGCTTCCGGCGGGTGAGGCTCCTGCCAGGCCCGGCGCAGATAGCGATCGGCCTTGGGGGCGTACCAGTAGAAGTTATAGCCATGGGGCTGCAACAGCGCCATCAGTTCCCGCCGGTCCGCCCATTGCCACATGGGCCCATAGAACCCTTCCATTATTCCAAGATCTGGAACCATCCGCGCATCCCCGGTTCATGGTGGTTGTTCAGCCGTTACGGACCTTACGCCAGCGTAAGCCGCAGGCAACCGGATCGTATAGCCAGGCCGTTCGGCGCCCGCCAAGCCTCCGATATACTGCTTCAATCAAAGGGAGGATAACGATCATGGGTGACTCTCAGCAACGGTTACAGGCCCTGGACGCACTGCGCGGCATCGCTGCCCTCGCCGTCGTGCTCTTCCATTACCTGCCCTACTACCATGAGCTCTACGGCCACAGCTTTACACCCTGGGCATGGCTGGAGTTCGGCCGCTACGGCGTGCACCTGTTCTTTATCCTCAGCGGTTTCGTCATTTTCATGACCCTTGAGCGCACCCGCTCCGCGGGCTGGTTCGCCATGGCCCGCTCCATGCGGCTGTTACCCGGCCTCTGGGCCGGCATTGTCATTACCTGGCTGTTCGTCGCCGCCCTAGGCCCCGACGATCGGGCGGTAGGGTTGGGAAGTGCCTTGCTCAATACCACGCTGCTGCACGAGTACCTGGGCTTTCCCCATGTGGATGGCGCCTACTGGAGCCTGGTCATCGAGGCGACCTTCTACGTCTGGATCGGCCTGATGTTTTACACCCTGCGACAGTGGTCCCGGATCCGGCCACTGCTGTGGGCCTGGGTCGCAGTGAGCTACATCGGAGTCCTGTGGTGGAAGGAGATTCCAGCTGCCATGGAATTCCTGGTCAAGGACCTGCTGTTCGTCCGGTATGCTCCGCTGTTCGTGACCGGAATGTTGCTCTACCGCTGGCATCGTTATCATCACCTGTCACTGGCAGACGGGCTGTTACTGGCCCTGAGCATCGGCCATTGCCTGGTGGCCTACAAGGCACCGTTCAGCTACTTTGTCCTGGGCTGCCACGGGGTATTTGCCCTTGCGGTGAATGGCTACCTGGACCGGCTGGCCGTCCGCCCATTGCTGTGGCTGGGCAGCCTGTCCTACGCAGTCTACCTGGTGCACCAGAATGTCGGCTATGGTGTGATCGGCTGGAGTTACGGGCTGGCGTTACCGGGATGGGCCGGTGTCGGACTGGCCCTGCTGATGGCCTTCAGCCTGGCAGCGATAATCCATTACGGCATCGAAAAACCGGCGCTGCGCTGGTTCCGGAAGATGCGTAAGGGCCGGGAGGCAAAACCCGCCGCGCCGATGCCGCTGATGACAGCAAGGGCCCCGGAATCGCTGCCCTGACCCCGGCCCCCACCTGAGCCATTACCGGGAGCCCAGCTTCTCCAGCCCCTGGCGCAGGGTTGCCCGGGACAACTCACCGGTGTGGCTGTTCACCAGCATACCGTCAGCGTTGTAGAACAGGGTGGTTGGCAGGACATGGGCGCCGGTCATTGAGCCCAGACGGTTGTTACGGTCGAGCAGGATGTTCTGCAGTTCGAGGGTTTCCGATCCGAGGAAGTCATTGATGGTTTCCGGCTCTTCGCCCACATTCACGAAGACAAAGTCGATATCATCCCGCTCTGTCTGGGCCTCGGCCAGCACCGGCATTTCCCGGCGACAGGGTGGGCACCAGGTGGCCCAGAGATTCACCACCATTGGACGCCCCGCATCCTCCTGGAACGCCCGCAGATTGACCTGTCCGGCTTCCATGGAGGCCAGCTCCAGCCCGGGCACCGGCCTGGCCTGGTTATCCATCAGCAGGATCAGCCCACTCAGGCCACCCCAGGCCACGACGGCGGACAGCACCGCAGCCGCCAGCGGCCTTCGCAGGGTCTGGCTCCGCCAGCTACGCCAGCACAGCCACAGCAATGCAGCAATCACACCCGCGGTGATATCAAAGCCACCGTCCCGGATATCGATCATGGCGAGCAGGCTATCGTAGCTTTCGCGGTACCGCAGAACGAACACCACCCGGGCAGCCACAAAACCCACCAGGATCAGGGTGAACAGGGCATCACTCACAACCACCCGGTGGCGCCGGCCCAGCAGCGCGCCCACCACCAGTGCCACCATCAGGGCGAACACCATCAACAGCTGGGAAAGGGTAAAGCCGAGGGGGCCAAGGGATACCGTCTGGGACAGAATGGACATACGCGCCTCTGGTCGGATTTGTTCGCAATGAGGCGGCTCTGACCGGATCCGGCGCCCCGGGTTCCCTCCCGGTGCCGACCCACCACAATCAGATCAGGTCTCGATGGGCATAGAGCGCCCGCCAGTGACTTCCAGGGCGTTCGGCTATCTCGGTATCAAAATAGTGCTGCAGCCGGCGCCGGTCTTCCGGGTGATCCTTGAGAGCGGAACCAAGGATGAAGTGCATCAGGCTCTCAGGGGTAACTACGCCGTCGCTGTAGTAGAAGGCATTGACACAGACGGCGTGGGCTACGTTGACCGCTTCCGCCGTAGACATTGCCGCGCCGGCGAGCCGGTCGGTGCTACGGCCACTGAGGGACTGCCCGGTACGAAGCTCGTGGAAGACCGTTACCAGCATTTCGGTGATCTCCGGCGGCAGGCGCACGTCTACGCCGCCCTTGCGGTTGAGTTTGTCCGTTTCCCGAACCACCACGTCCAGCTCGTCCTCGATGCGGTTAATGGGCTGGATGGTCTCAAAGTTCATACGCCGCTTGAGGGCAGCGCTCATCCGGTTCACACCTTCGTCGACACTGTTGGAGGTTGCGATGACATTAAAACCTTCGTTGGCGTAGATGACCCCTCCCTCACCCTCCAGCTCGGGAATCGTAATGACCCGGTCGGACAGCAGCGCAAGCACTGAATCCTGCAGGGGCTGCGGGCAGCGGGCGATCTCCTCAAACCGTACGAACCGGCCCTGCTGCATGCCCCGCAGCATCGGGCTCGGCACCAGCGCCTCCACGCAGGGGCCGCGGTCACGGACGATGGCCTCATTCCAGGTGTACAGCAACTGATTGATGTTGCTCACCGCACCGCCCTGGATAATCAGCGAGGAATCGCCACTGACAGCGGCCGTAATCAGCTCCGACAACCAGGACTTGGCCGTGCCGGGCTCCCCCACCAGCAGCGCGCCCCGGTTGGTGCACAGGGCTACCACAATGCGCTTGATGACCCCCGGCGGGCACACGAACTTGCGGGCTACGCCAAGGGCTTCATTACCCTGGATGAAGGTTTCCACCGCCACCGGTGACATCCGCCAACCCGGCGGCACCGGGTGCTGGTCCTGCTGGCGCAGGCGCTCCAGCTCCTCGTGGAATTCCAGCTCCGCCGGCAGTTTCTGTTTGCGCTTGTTGCTCATGTCAACGACGGCCTCCCCGCTTCTCCGGACTCATCCGGTCTTCCGGCAGAATGCGGGGAAGCTCGGACAATGGAATGTTGCCCTGAATAACATGGTCCAGGGCGCTGTCACGCATGGTAATAAGCCCGGCGTCCAGGGCCAGGCTGCGCATCTCGCCCACAGGCGGCTGCAGGGAAATACCATTGCGGATATCCCGGTTTACTTGCAGGAATTCCACCATCGCGATGCGCCCCCGGGTACCACGGCCCTTGCACTGGGGGCAGCCAGCGCCCTCGAAGCAGCGGAAATCCGCCGGCGCGCCTTCCGGGAACAGCTCCGCCATCACGGTGGGGTCCGCGGTAGCCGGCCGGCGGCAATCGGGGCAGATCCGCTTGGCCAGGCGCTGGGCAATAACGGCCAGTAATTCACTGGCAATGGAGTTGGGGTGAATGCCCAGGTCGTAGAGTCGCTGAAGGGCATCGACGCTGTCATTACAGTGCAGGGTGGAGAGCACGACATGGCCGGTCTGGGACGCGCGAATTGCCTCCAGCGCGGTCTCCTGGTCGCGGATCTCCCCCACCAGGATCACATCCGGGTCCTGGCGCACAAACGAGCGCATGGCGTCGGCAAAACTGAAGCCGATTTCCGGCCGCACCCGGGTCTGCTGGATATTGTCGATGGAATACTCAATGGGATCTTCGACAGTGATGACCTTGCGGCGACCATCATCCGCCAGCTCCTGCAGCCCGGCATACAACGTGGTGGACTTGCCCGAACCGGTGGGCCCCACTACCAGCACCAGCCCCGCGGGATTGTCCAGCAACCGCTGGTACTTGCGGGCGAGCTTGGAGGACATACCCAGCTCCTGCATGGTCATGGCCCGGCCTGTCTGACGGAGCAGCCGGATCACCACGTGTTCGCCATGCAAAGAGGGCTGGGTCTGCACCCGCAGATCAAAGCTGACGTCGCCAAACCTGAGCCGCGAACGCCCGCCCTGGGGCAATCGACGCTCTGCGATATTCAGCTCCGCCCGCAGCTTGATCACATTGACCACGCCCAGCAGCTGTGCCGGTGTCAGCCGGTAGTGGTCCAGGTCGTGAAGTTCGCCGTCAATCCGTAACCTTACCCGTACCCGACTTCCATAGCGTTCGATGTGTATGTCACTGGCCTGCTGGCTCACGGCTTCCAGCAGAATGCCTTCGTAGAGCGAGACCAGGTAGGGGGTAACCTCACCTTCCCGGCCAGCCTCTAGGGACTCCCCCGTGCTGCGGTCAGCCTGGGCCTGGGCTGCAGCCGATACCTCGTTACCCCGCTCGGAAATGGACAGATGGGACCATAACCGACGGAAGTCTGTTGGTGTGACCAGGAGCGGGGAAATCTCGACATCAGTGAGATGCGCAATCGCGTCCAGGTGGGCGTCGGGATTATCACTGGCCACAAACAACTGCCGGTCCCGTTTGTACACCGGAATCAGACGGTGATGCTCAAGGAATGACCGGGAGAAGCGCGCAAACAGGCCCGGGTCGACTTCCGGCAACAGTGTGTCCAGCTCAATCAGGGTCAGGCCGCGGCGGGTGGCCGCCAGCTTGTGGTAGACTTCCCGCTCACTCACCGCCGGGTTCTTCAACGCCTGGCCCAGTGGCGTGGTTCCTGGCGGAACCTGAAGTCCAGCTGCCCCTTCCTGCAACAGGCCGAGGTCAATCAGTGCCTCTTCCGTAGTTCGCCGGAAATCCACACGGCACAGCTGGCCCTGCCGCTGCAGGACTCCGGAGCGAAGCTGGTAGTGAACCAGCCCCGGAGCACTCTCCGGCACGGCTTCCAGGCAGAACAGTGAGCCGCCTTCGCGGAGCAGGGGAACAAGGGCATCGGTGGACCCAAGAAAGGTCGTCACAAGGATGACATCGAAACTGTGTTGCTCCAGGGCCAGGTCCTCTTCGGCATCGCCCTGACGGAAGCCCAGATTGTCCAGGGAAAGTCCATGGACATTGAGGGAGGCCAGTTCAACCATGACGGGGTCCCGGTCAACTGCCACCACCTGGCGGAACAGCCTGGCCAGCACAGCCGCAACATAGCCGGAACCAGCCCCTACATGGAGAACCCGGCTATCAGCGGGCAACGGCGGAAGGGATTCCAGCACATGCCTGACCGTCGCACGGCCGGGAATGCTGTGCCCGGAAAGTTGCGGCTCCAGGTCAGCGGATGAAACGAAGGCCTGGCGAGGGACACGGCGCAGCGCTTCGGCTACGCGGGAGGTCATGGCAGTCACAGCACTCTCCGGACAACAGGTTGCCGGCCGGGCCAGCAACAAAACGGAACAACAGGCAGCTGCCTGGTTTCACGGAACACGGCCTCATCCGTTATGCTTGTCCAGGATTCAGGGCCGGGCGGCCCGGGCAATTAGCACCAGACCGTTTTATCCGAGATTACCATGCCCCGCCCGGATACCCGATAAGCAATTTTACCAGACCGGACCTGACGCGCTGTGGATGATGTTGCAAGCACCTTCCTGGATAACAACCAGATCGCGATCCAGCTAGCTGTCGCCCTGCTGCTGGGGGCGTTGATCGGTCTTGAAAGGGGCTGGGAGGCCAGGGCCAGGGAGCCTGGCAAGCGAATCGCCGGTATCCGTACCCATGCCCTCACCGGCCTGCTGGGGGCTATTGCAGCGCTGCTCAGCCAGACCCTTACGCCCTGGGCCTTCCCGGTCATGTTGCTGGGTCTTATTGGCGCCACCCTGGTGTCTTACCGGGCCCGCACCCCGGAAACCGGCGACTACAGCATTACCGGCATTATCGGCCTGCTGCTCACCTTCTGCTTCGGCGCCATGGTGGTAGCGGTGGATATGGCCCTGGCGGCGGCAGCAGCGGTTATCACGGCGTTGATTCTCGATAACAAGGAAGAAATACACGGGGCCCTGAATAAACTCCAGGCACACGAACTGGACGCGGCCCTGAAACTGCTCCTGATTAGCGTTGTCATGCTGCCCCTGCTGCCGGATCGGGGTATGGGGCCGGGTAACGTCCTCAATCCCTACGAGATCTGGTGGATGGTGGTGCTGATCGCATCGGTGTCGTTCGTCGGCTATTTCGCCATCCGGGTCGGCGGGACTGAAAAGGGAATCCTGTTTACCAGCCTGTTTGCCGGACTGAGCTCGTCCACGGCCCTGACCTTGCACTTTGCCCGTCAGTCACGTCGCAACGGGGAGCTTAGCCCCATCTACGCAGCGGGCATACTGATTGCCTGCGGTACCATGTTCCCCCGCATCCTGATTTACGGCGCCATCATCAATCGCGAGCTTTTGCCTGCGCTGACGGGGCCTGTGCTGACCATGGCGGCCGTACTTTACCTGGCTGCGGGACTGATCTGGGCCAGCCACCGGCACAACATCCGAGTGAATCAGCCCGAGCTGAGCCAGAACCCGCTGGACCTGAAGTCCGCACTGGTATTCGGAGTATTGCTCACAGTGATCCTGTTGCTGGGGGAATGGCTCAGTGAGTGGCTGGGGGATCTGGGTATCTACGTGCTGGCGGCCACATCCGGCATTACCGATGTAGACGCCATCACCCTGTCCCTGACCCGGATGTCACTGGCAAGCATTGCCGGGGCCACGGCAGTGCTGGGCATTGTGATCGCCGCCTCCGTCAATAACCTGGTGAAATCCATGATGGCTGCCTTTATCGGCACCGTGCGCCTGGGATTTCTGGTGGGGCTACCCATGGCGATATCACTGACTGCCGGACTGGCAGTGGCGTGGAGCCTGTTCTGAACAATCAGGTGACAAATTCCGATCATTTTCTATACTGTGTGCGTTAACGAAAGTTAAGACATCACCAGATGTGCCAATAACAATAAAGCTGGAGCCAGCCACATGCTGACATTGCGTCTGCCATGCCACGGGGCCCGTTGAGATGGACTACTACGACCTGATTATCGTCGGGGGTGGTCCTGCCGGTTCGACACTGGCCTGGGCCCTGCAGAATACCGGCAAACGGATCCTGTTGATCGACAAGGCCCGCTTTCCACGGGAAAAGAGTTGTGCCGGCTGGGTAACTCCGGCCGTTTTCGATGCACTTCAGATCACACCTGGAGACTATGGCCGGGACCATGTGCTGGAACCTATCCGTGGCTTCCGCATTGGCATGATCGGCAACCGGGCCGTTGAGAACGACCATGGCGAAACCGTCAGCTATGGCGTACGTCGCTCCGAGTTCGACCATTACCTGCTCAGCCGCACCCGCACGGACCAGGCGCTGAACACACCCATAGAATCCATATACCAGGCCAATGGCAACTGGGTGATCAACCACCGCTGGGAAACTCCTTTGCTGGTTGGTGCCGGAGGCCACTTCTGCCCGGTTGCCCAGTATATTGGCGCCGGCCCCGGTAGCCGGGAAAGCGTCGTAACCGCCAAGGAAATGGAGTTCGAGATGACCCCCTCGCAGGCCGCCGACTGCCGGGCCCGGGGCGACCGTCCAGAGCTCTGGTTCTGCCGTGACCTGCGAGGCTATGCCTGGATTTTCCGCAAGGCCAATCACCTGAACGTGGGCCTGGGACGGGAAGACCCGCGCCGCCTGTCGAGGCACCTGGAAAAATTCATTGCGCATATGCAGCAGCAGGGCCGGATTCCGGCTGACCTGCCCGGACGCTTCAAGGGGCATGCCTACCTGCTATACGACCATGCCGAACGCCCACTGGTAGACGACGGCCTGATTCTGATTGGAGACGCAGCCGGCCTGGCCTTCGGGCAAAGTGGCGAGGGCATTCGTCCGGCAGTGGAGTCTGCCCTCATCGCAGCCAATGTCATCCGCTCGGAACCGGACCTGACCGCCCGCAGCCTGCAGCCCTACGGAGAAGCCATCGCCCGTCGCTTTGGTACTCGCTCCATGAACCAGGATAATGGCGTACTGGTGCCTGACTGGGTAAAGGTCCCCCTGGCCGCCAGCCTGATGAAATCCCACTGGTTTACCCGCAGGGTGGTCGCCGAGCGCTGGTTCCTGCACCAGCAGGTGCCGCCCCTGGACCTGCCAACGCCAGCCCCCGTCGGCCGCGAGACCGCTTACTGGCGCCCCGCCTGAAACAAAAAAGCCGGCCCAGGGGGCCGGCGAAGCGTCGTCAACTCAAGTCAAATGCAAAAGGCACAAACCGGTTGAAGCTCCCGAATCAGAACTTCACCCGCATACCGGCCAGGAAGCCCAGCTCGGCGTCATCACCATCGTCGTATTCCTCATCGCTCTGGGCGATCTCTGCGAATACGCTGACGTTCTTCTGGGCCGGGAACTTGTAGGTTACGTTCGCATACCACTCAGTGATGTCCTCTTCCAGGCATCAGAGTCCTTGTTACCCATACCCAGTGCCACGTCGGTGGTGCTGGCAACCGGGAAAACCGCGGCGACGTTGTACTGGGTCATGTCTTCCTCTTCCCAGGTACCCACATCGCTCCAGTCAGACACGCTGTAGTCGGCGGCCAGGTTCATGAAACCGAAGTCATAGGAAGCACTCAGACCCCAGGTACCCACGGAGTCGTCCAGGTCAACCGGGTTCCAAACCTGGTAGGCGGCAGCAAGCTCCAGGCCTGCCAGGTCAGTGGCGACAAACAGGTCATAGAACTCGCCATCAATGCCGTCGTCATCGTCACTGGCATCCATTTCATGGGAGGCAGCGAAGTAGACCTTGTCCAGTTCAACGTCGACACGGATGGTGTCATCGCCGTCGGTTCCGGTGTCGTCAAAACGATCTTCGTCAATGGTCTCAACTTCGATCGCTTCTTCGATACCAAACTCGTCGGTGGCGAAGTTCTGCTTACCAAAAGAAACGGAGGCCACGCCGTACTTAAGGCCTACAAAGGCTTCTTCCAGGTTGCTGCCGTTTTCATCGTCTTCTGCAGCGTCCTTGAAACCAAAGTCCAGGCGACCAAACGCGGCCAGATCATTACCCAGGTCGTAGCTGATGAAGTTTTTCAGCTCCAGGTCGTCATACTCGATTTCGGCACGATTATCATCCTCATGACCCGTTGCCTGACGGAACTGGATCTGGAAATCACCGTTGACCTTGTAGCTGAGGCCACCATTCTCGTAAACAGTAGCGGCGTTGGCAGAACCAGCGGCGACGGATACAGCAGCAGCCAGAAGAAGCTTTTTCATTTATTAATACTCCATTGAGTGGTACGTCGGTTTGTTTATTCGCCGGAATTAATCCAGCGTTTCATTTCACTTTTGGTTTTGTCATCGGCCTTCAAATACCAGTAGCGAAGCATCTGGCCGACCACTTCCTGGTCTTCGGCCACATCGCTGGCTGGCATTGATCGGGGGGACACTGAAAAAGATTCGCGATTATTCTGGTGAGGCATTAAAGCGGCCTCGGAAGTACCATCCCTGTTAAAGTCTGCGACCTCCTCCTCATAATCACGAACCAGTTGAAATCCGGTTTTCTTGAGAACATCCATCCTGAATGAAACGCTATTTCCTTCCTGGTCATTTAATTGCCACACTGGTTCATTATTGAAATCTTCCAGCTCGCTTCGGGATTCGACACCCGGGGCCGAGAGAACCAGTTGCCGGTCGCTCGCCTGGAACAGAAGAACAAAGCTGTCAGAGCTTTCGATGACGCTGTCATCACGGCTTCTTCCCAGCTCAGCCGTGAGATCCACCACAATCTGGTGAGTGCCGTTTTCCAGCGTGATCGGGGACCTGCTGTCGAGAACACCCTGGCCAGACCAGGCCTCGCCATTGAGCGCATGAAGGTTAACGCCATCTCCCAACTGCAAACTCACATCCGCATGGACAGGGGCAATAACCAGCATGGAAGCGGCAATCATTGATATGGAGAATTGCTTCACTAAATTACCCTTTGTTCAGGATCATGTTTTAACTGACACCGATCCTAAAAGGGATTTGTTAAGGAAATATTTCAAAGACCAGAAAAGTAACTTCACAATTCACAAAAAATAAATTGCAATATTATTGCAATACAAATGAAATAATAACGGAGGAATCAGCTTTAAATATGATCAAAAAACAGTCGAGCTGATTTATTTTTAACCAGGCATCCCGGTGTCAATAAATCCACATACAGTCAAAATCGGCGTGCACCGGAAGTCACCGATAAAATGTCCTGCCAGGGTTCAGTACAAAAAAAGGCCCGGAGGGTATATCCGCTCCAGGCCAACCGGAAGGGTTACTTGCTGGCAGGTGTCAGTTCTATACCGTACAGGGTGGTGGTGCCGCTGACTTCGTTGCCAACCGCCAGCACCGGTCCTCCAGTGGGGCTGTCTTCAGCGGCAATGAAGGCCAGCCCTTCCGGTCCCAGGTCGCCGCCACGACCGGCCCTCAGCTCTTCTTCAGAGGCTGAGAAGTCCCGGTTGTTCAGGTACTGCAAGAAGGTCGGGCTCCGGGGATCGGTCACGTTGTACACCATGATGCCCCCTACCCGCTCGAGACCGATAAAGGCGTAGACCTGGCCATTAATCTCACCGGTCACAACCGCTTCAGGCTCCGGGCCCTTGTCGTCCGAGCGATCATCGAAGGCGTTTTCATCGTTACTGCTGTTGAAATACTCCGGCAACTGTTGCGCAGTGATTCGTTCGAAGTCACTGCCGCTGTCGTAGACCTGCTGGCCGTCTTCTGACCAGATGGAGAACGAGCGGCCCCCGTAGGAGTAGAGAGCGTCATACTCGCAATCGGCCTCGACATCCGTGGACGGATCCGTGGGGTCGCAGCCATTGCTGATACCCAGGGTTGTGGTCACTTTCAGGCGGCCCAGGTTGGCTTTCTCCTGAATGTCGGCCGGGAAGACACCCTCGGCCAGGCGCAGGTCGGCGACCCTGGCCTCTTCGCTAAACGCATCATAGTCCCGTGAATCACCCTCGTTCGCGGTGATGTACCAGGTCTGGCCGTCGGTGCCGTAGCTGGTAATGGCGTCGGGCAGGTACATGCCCTTGACCGGCCAGTTACGCAGATGGATGCCGCCATCCTTGTTACTGGCGTCCAGCTCATTTCCGGCAGCCATATGATCCTTGAAGCCCAGGGGAATGATTTCGGTAATTTCAGCCCCGACGATGTCCAGGACTGCCACCGCATTGTTTTCCTGTAGCGCCACCCAGGCCGTTGAGCCGTTCTCTGAAACCGCTATGTATTCCGGCTCGAAGTCCTGTGCCGCAGTGGCGCCCGGGCCGAAGATCCGAATGCCCTGTTGACGAAGCTCTGCCTCTTTCCCGCTCCAGGCCCTGAAGTCCGCTGTTCGTACTGTCGCCTTTTCCACTCCCCGGGACACATCAATGACACTGACCGAGCCCTCCGGATCCACCTTATAGGCCCCATCCGGCTCACCTTCGTTGGCAACCAGCACGTGCTTTCCGTCAGGCGTAAACGTCACCATATCCGGCAGGGCACCGACCGGGACTTCGGCCAGCTTTTCCAGGGACGAAGCGCTGTAGAACACAACCTTGCCGTTGCGTTGCTTGTTGGCCGCCTCGATAGCCACGGCCACCAGTTCGCCGTGTACCGCAACACTGTTGGCAGCGCCGCCCTCGCGGGTCGCGTCGATTGTCTGAACCCGCTGGATATCGGCCGGGTTGCGAATATCAAGTACATCCAGGGTCTTGTTGTTGGCGTTGACCACAAACAGGCGCTGATTCCCGGCGTCATGGGCCACGATCTCGGCGGCAGACTGGTCGAAGACGTCCCCTTCGGACTGCCAGCTTCCCAGGACTTTCAGCTCAATCGCGGTGCCGTGGCTGGCGCTGTCGGAAACAGCCTTGGACGAACCAGTGCCGGAACACCCGGCGATACCCAGTGTGGCCGCCAGGATGGCGGCTGCGAGCGGTGCTTTCCGTGAAGTCATAAAACCCTCGTTGATTACGACGTATGACACGGAACAATAGGGGAGGCATGTGACAGTTTCGGGGCGAAATCATGTCAGCGCCCCAAAAACAAAAAAGGCGGCCGGAGGAGGCTGTGTGAAAACAGCCTCCCAAGCTGGCAAAATAACCGCGACATGGCTCGCGGTTATTTTTTATGAGACATCTGGAAGGCACTCCCCGAAGTCAGACGCTTCTGCTTCCGCCCAGCGT
>Ga0098065_1000070_pt1 | contig 62515 bp, 59 predicted proteins | sample 25_taG_FD_75062 | JGI IMG/M metagenome (GOLD analysis project Ga0098065, IMG submission 75062) | Marine viral communities from Cariaco Basin, Caribbean Sea - 25_WHOI_OMZ | ecosystem: Environmental > Aquatic > Marine > Oceanic | place: Caribbean Sea: Cariaco Basin | collected 2014-11-08 | reverse complement strand
TCTGCCAGTTTAGGGGACAGCATTCGTTTTTCGTCTATCAATTATGACACCTACATTTTTATCGTAAAGAAAAAGCATTTTGAAGAAACCGTAGTGGTCGAATTAAAAACAAATAGTCTGGAAGAAGTAAAACTTACTAACGGTAAAATTTTTAAGACCCCGGTAGCGCAATTGGATGATCAATTACTTAAAGGGATACAAAATGATATTACTAAAAACCCGATTTCATACAGGCCTGGCAATGGCAACTTACTTGAAGTACCTCGTTATCTCGCCCGACTTTTATTCCCAAAGAAAAAGAAAGAGCAAATAAACACTAAAGCAACCTATCCATTAAGATTTGAACATTTTGAAGCCATTTTTAAAAGCGACGAGCTTTTCAATACAGAATTCTTAACGAATGAACTTTTGATTCCAAAAAAATACCATAACATGTTCTTTAATTATCTGCAGACGAAAAATTATACTTCAGCACTTTTGGAAGAAAATCAAACTTTAGACTTTATTGAAAGATTACAAGAATCTGCCAGAGAATACCGGGAAGAAGTACTTTCTAAGCAATAGGTAACAGCTTTAATCAAGAGTATTAAAAAATAAAAATCCCTCGCAAAACGAGGGATTTTATTGATTTTATATAAAACTGACTAAAATTCTTTATTAATCGCCATTCTTAATTTTCTGGAATAATCTTCTTCTAACCAGTCGCGGTAATTCTTAGTACTTTTAGAAATACAATACGAATATTGCTTAATTCTTGAGGAAATATCATCCTTTAATTCTTTTGCTAAAATCCGGGCGTCGAATACATCTTCACTATTCTCCACACACATTTTCACATGTTGCTCCATAGACCATTCCAATACCGCCTTCGATTTAAGTCCGCGTTTTATAACATCGTCATAGGCTGCTTCAACATCAAAATCGACACTATCAGAATTTGCGAATTGCTGGCGTAGTTCCGGTGGCATTTCATACTTAAACTCACGCTCAATTTCCTCATCACTCAATAGATTTTCAAAATAGAAATCTGGCGAACGGAAAATCTGTTTCCAGTCTACCGGTGCGCTCCAGTGTCCAAAACGTGCCATATTATTACCAAGATCGATCACGTTAAACTCCTTTTTACCTGGTAAAACACGTGATCCACGACCAATCATCTGGAAATACAGCGTTAGGGATTTTGTCGCGCGATTAAGAATAATGGTATCTACCGTTGGCTCATCAAAACCGGTCGTTAAGATACTTACCGAAGTTACAATAGCATCTGGCGTATGTTTAAACCACTTTAAAATCTCTTTACGGTCTTGTTTGCTGGTGGTATTATCAAGATGTCGAATATTATACCCGGCCTGTTTAAAGGTATAATAAACTTCTACTGAAGTATTAATACCATTATTAAAGATAAGAGTTTTCTTTCCTTTAGAGCGCTCTAAATAAGCATTTAAAAGCTTCTCCTGCATAGACATATTCGTGTACAACTCTTCCGAAGATTTTACGGTATAATCTCCGTTCATACCCACTTTTAAAGCTGATAGTCCTACATTATAGCTGTAAATATTTGCACGCGCTAAAAAGCCTTTCTCTATTAACGAAGAAATAGAATCACCAACGATCAATTCGCGGTAATTATCCTTCATTGGTAATTTAATATTGGAACTAAGCGGAGTTGCCGTTACACCTAGGATAAAACACTTTTCAAAAAACTTAAATAGTTTTCTAAAACTGTTGTAATGTGCCTCATCGATAATTACCATCCCAATATCTTCAAGATCTAGTTTATCATCATGAAGACGGTTATTTAAAGTCTCTACCATTGCTACAAAACACATGTAGTCATGTTGATCTGGTAGTTCTTTTACTTTACTATTTATAATTTTATTCTTAACCCCAAAATCGGTAAGCATTTTATTGGTTTGCTTACAAAGCTCGATCCGGTGTGTTAGGATAAGCACTTTCTTTTCGGTACGCTGAATATATTCCCTTACGATTTCAGAAAAGATTACCGTTTTCCCTCCACCAGTAGGTAACTGATATAAAAGATTATAGTGCTCTGGATGTTCATCTATAACACTAAAAATCTTATCTATATCATTCTGCTGGTAGCCATAAAGTTGCTTATCTACCTTCTTCTCGCTAATTCCTAAATCTGAAACTTCCATATACCCTGTTTTAATCTGCAATTTTGCAAAAATAGCGCATTTTTCAGGTTTATAGAAATTATATGCCCAGAAATCGAGATTTGGTGCATAATTCTCTAATCTTCAAACAAATCTGAAGACAGATAACGGTCGCCGCGATCGCAAATAATGCTTACAATCACTCCTTCTTCTAAAGAATTACATAATTTTATTGCGGCGGCTGTGGCCCCCCCACTACTCATTCCGGCAAAAATCCCTTCTTCTTTTGCCAGGCGTTTAGTCATTTCCCGGGCTTCGGTTTCACTAACCTCGATCACCTGATCTACTTTAGATTCATCAAATATTTTGGGAAGATAGGCTTTGGGCCATTTTCTGATTCCTGGAATACTGGAATTATCCGTAGGTTGCACCCCAACAATCTGAATATTTTTATTTTGCTCTTTTAAATAGGTTGAAGTTCCCATAATAGTGCCTGTAGTTCCCATGCTCGAAACAAAATGAGTCACTTTATGATTGGTATCTTTCCAAATTTCTGGACCTGTAGTTTTGTAATGCGCTTTCCAGTTATCCTCATTACTAAACTGGTTAAACATAAAATAGCCTTCGTTTTCAACTTTAGCTTCGGCATAATCCCTACTACCTTCAATACCATCCTTAGCACTGGTTAAAGTTACTTTTGCTCCATATGCCCGCATGGTTTGCACCCGTTCTTTGGTGGCGTTTTCTGGCATCACCAATTCGATATCCAGTTTAAACATCGAAGCAATCATTGCTAAAGCAATTCCTGTATTCCCGCTGGTTGCTTCAATCAATTTACTATTTTCGTTAATTTCCCCTCGATCCAGTGCACTTTTGATCATATTATAAGCTGCACGATCCTTTACACTACCACCCGGATTTTGTCCTTCTAGCTTAAAATATAATTTTACTTTCGGATTTTCAACCAGCGTTCTGGCTTCGACTAAAGGTGTATTTCCTATTAATCTAAATATTGATTTACTCATGTTGAGCTGTATTTTTAATATTAATTTGCGGTGTATGGGAAACCATGGAATTTGCAGGAACAGATTTGGTTAACCAAACATTCCCTCCTATAACGCTATTCGCACCAATTACCGTTTCACCACCAAGAATAGTGGCGTTGGCATATATGGTCACATTATCTTCTATGGTTGGATGACGTTTTAATTTGCGCAGATTTCGATCTACATATAAAGCTCCCAGGGTTACTCCCTGATAAATTTTTACATTGTCATTAATAATCGCAGTTTCCCCAATGACTACTCCGGTTGCATGGTCGATAAAAAATGGCACGCCAATTTTGGCCCCGGGATTAATATCCGTTCCTGTTAAGTTATGCGCACACTCGGTCATTAATCTGGGTACCAGCGGTAACCCAAACTGGTAAAACTCGTGACTTAACCTATAAATGGCGATGGCAAAAAAACCGGGATAAGAGAGACAAACTTCTTCAACCGAATTTGCAGCAGGATCATTTTCCGCAATGGCACGTGCATCTGCATTTAATTTTTGAAGAATTTCCGGGAGTTTTTCTATATACTCTTCCCAAATATTTCTACAAGGCGTATTAGGTTTCCAACAAACAAGATCTGCAAGTGTTTCAAATTCCTGTCCTAATTTCTTAATGTTTTCCTCTACTTCAGTATCTTCATCAAATAAAGTGTAGAACAAATGTTTGGTAAAAGCTTCTGTTCTTTCTTTAATTTCAAACTTAAGATTCGGTAATTTTTTATTGTTTTTTATCTCTTTAATTACAGTATCCAGATTCATTTTTGTCTCACAATTTTACTTCAAAAATAAGGATTAAGATTGCAATAGTCGAGCGAATATCTTAAAGCTTTCAGTATTCCCTATCGGAATTGTTGGTTTAAGCTTATATATTAAAAATAACATAAAGAGCTAAATGGTTATATTTATAAAAATTAATTCATCAAAAACCTCAAATAATTAGCTTAGTAAAATGATTAAAAAACACATCGCTTTTTTCTGGATAGTCTCCTTGATCACTAGCTTATCGCTGGCGCAGGAAAAAGTAAAACCGATTTTTAAAGACGGAGAAGCCCAGATCGTACCAGAATTTGAAGATGCTTCTAAATGGATTCGACATGACCTTTGGGTGGAAACAGAATTTGATACCGATGGCGATGGAAAACCAGACCGTATGCACGTAGATGTTACTCGCCCAATGCAAACCGAAACTGAAGGCTTAAAACTTCCTGTTATTTATGAATCAAGCCCATACTATGCCGGTACAGCAGGTTTTGCTGAAGGTATTTTTTGGGATGTAAACCATGAACTTGGGGAAGCTCCAAAAGAACGTGTACACCCTGAAGTGGTAAGACGTGGCGAACGCCCAATCATCTCTAATTCGCAAATCGAAACCTGGGTACCACGTGGCTATATCGTGGTGCATTCGTCTTCTCCAGGTACCGGACTTTCTGATGGTTCGCCTACTGTTGGGGGGGATAACGAATCCCTGGCCCCAAAAGCAGTAATCGATTGGTTAAATGGCCGCGCAAAAGGCTATACCGAGCGTACCGGAAATGAAGAAGTAAAAGCTTACTGGTCTACCGGTAAAGTTGGAATGACCGGCACTTCTTATAACGGAACCATCCCACTTGCTGCCGCTACAACCGGAGTTGAAGGATTAGAAGCTATAATTCCTGTGGCACCTAATACTTCCTATTATCATTATTATCGCTCTAACGGCCTTGTACGGTCTCCCGGCGGCTATCTTGGTGAAGACATCGATGTACTTTATGATTTTATTCATAGTGGTGATGAATCAAAAAGAGCCTACAGCAACAAAACTGTTCGTGATACCGAAATGAGAAATAACCTGGATAGAATTACCGGTGATTATAACGATTTTTGGGCTGGTCGTGATTATTTAAATGATATGAAACCCATGAAAGCGGCTTTGCTCATGTCTCACGGATTTAATGATTGGAATGTAATGCCGGAACATAGCTACCGTATCTATAAAAAAGCAGAAGAAATGGGCCTTCCTACCCAAATATATTACCATCAAAACGGTCACGGCGGGCCACCACCTCTAAGTATGATGAATCGTTGGTTTACACATTTTTTATTTGGTATCGACAATGGGGTTGAAGGCGAACCCAAAGCATGGATTGTTAGGGAAAATGATGATCGTCTGGAACCCACCCCTTATGCTAACTATCCTAATCCAGAAGCTAAAAATGTTACTTTGTACTTAAGCAAAGGGGCTCCTAAAACCGGCGGACTTAGCCTCGAAAAACAAAATAATCAAGGCAAAGAAACACTAATTGATAATTATTCATTTAGTGGTGAAACGCTGGCACAGGCTGAATATACAGATCACCGTTTACTTTTTGTGACGCCTCCTTTAAAAGAAAATATTCATCTTTCAGGAATTTCAACAATAAAAATAAAACTAGCGAGCAGCAAACCAGCAGCAAACCTTTCGGTTTGGATGGTTTCTTTACCATGGACAGAAAGTCGAAATTCAAAGATCACAGACAATATTATTACCAGAGGCTGGGCAGATCCTCAAAATTATAAATCGATTACAGAAAGTGAGTCTTTAAAACCGGAGAAATTTTACGAAATGAGTTTCGACTTAATTCCAGATGATCAAATCATTCCAAAAGGACAGCAAATTGGGCTAATGATTTTTTCTAGTGACAAGGACTACACATTGCATCCGGAACCGGGAACAGAACTTACAATAGACTTGGATGAAACCTACATAAGTATTCCTGTTGTTAGTGGTGAAGCAGCTTTAAAGACTGCTTTAGAATAATCTATATGCATAGTATACAGTATACAAAATGGCCGGAAAGATTCCGGCTATTTTTTTGAGCAGTACTTACCGTGTATCCAAAAAAATGTTTTAACCAGAACAGTTAGCCTTTGCTTATTTTATTATCTTAGATAGGTCAATATAATCATACTTATGAAAATCATCCATCTTTTATTTATAGCTTTTCTGGCTATTCCACTCACCGCACAAAATAATAACGAAAAAGAAATCAGCACTGACGTTAGTGGAGTAACCGTATTCCTGGAAGGCGCCCAGGTGGTACGACATAAAAATGTGACTGTTAATAGTGGAATTTCTATTCTAAAATTTACCAACCTCTCCCCCTTTATTGATGCTAAAAGCATTCAGGTTAAGGCTGAAGGAAACATCACTGTACTTTCTGTAAATCATCAACAAAACTTTTTGAACGAATTAAAGAAATCTACAGAATTAGAAAATCTGGAAAACAAGATCACTGATATAAACCGGCAATTGGAAATGGAGAATACCTATTTATCCATTATTCGCGAACAAATCGCTTTTCTTCAGGACAACCGTGATATTGGTGGTAAAAGTGAACAGGTTAATATTTCTAATTTGCAACAGGCATCTGAATTCTACGGAAAAAAATTAACCGAGCTTAAATTGAGTGAAATTGAACGCGTTAGAACTATTGAAAAATTGGTTAAAGAAAAGACCAGGATTGAAAATCAAATAAATACAATTAGTAGTAAAAAAGAATATCCCAACGGTGAAATTTTGGTAAAAATCGATGCAAAACAAAATACCTCTTTCCCTATAGAACTTAGTTATCTGGTGGGAAATGCAGGTTGGTTTCCGTCTTACGACATCAGAGCTAAAAACATAAACGAACCTATCAATCTGGTTTATAAAGCCAATGTAAAACAGGATACAAAAGTGGATTGGAAAAATGTAAAACTTAAATTTTCTTCGGCCAATCCCAATACTTCAGGAATGGCTCCAAAATTAAAAACCTATTATGTAGATTATAACACGCTACCTCCTGTTTATAACCTCTCAAACAATATAGTTAGTGGTAAAGTTGTGGATAGCCATGGAACTCCTATACCTGGTGTAAATGTTATGGTTAAAGGAACTACCATTGGCACCGTAACCGATTTTGATGGTTACTACTCTATAACTATACCTAATGAGGAAAGCAGATTAAGTTTTACATTTGTTGGTTTCGAAACTCAGGAGATTCCAGCAAATAGCCGTACCATAAATGTGGTATTACAGGAAGATGTAAACTCGTTGGACGAAGTGGTTGTAGTAGGATACGGAGCTAAAAATGGAAATGTAAGTCGAGCTTTGGCAGGAAAAGTTGCTGGCGTTTCTATAGGTTCCAGGAAGAAAAACGAAAGTATTCCTGTTCCTAATGTTCAAAAAGAAAATCAAACCACGGTAGATTTTGAAATTGAAATACCCTATACCGTAAATTCAGACAACAAAAATTATGTGGTTGAAATGACAAATTACGAGTTACCGGCACAATACCAGTATTACGCAGTTCCTAAAATTCAAAAAGATGCCTTCTTAATTGCACATATTAATAACTGGGAACAATATAATCTTCTGGAAGGTGAAGCCAATATTTTTTTTGAAGGCACCTACATCGGGAAATCTTTAATGGATGTAAGATATATTACCGATACGCTAAAAGTTTCTTTAGGTATTGATAAAAAAGTATCTGTAAACCGCCAAAAAATCAAGGACTTTACCGAAAAACAATTTATTGGAAATAAAAAAATAGAAATTAGAGAATGGGAGATTTCAGTAAAAAATAATAAGACAGAATCCATAAACATGATCGTACTAGATCAGGTTCCCGTGGCAACTTCAGAGGATATTTCTATCTCGACTGAAAACCTTTCAAACGGAAATCTTAATGAAGAAAATGGTGAAGTGCAATGGAATTTTAGTCTGGAGCCTAAACAGGAAATTAAATTCAATTTAAAATATACTGCAAAATATGCTAAAGGTAAAACCCTTATTCTAGAATGATTTTAAAAGCCTCTTTGATACCTCCTTGTCCCAATTAGGTGATCTCTTAAACCTGGCAAACGCATCAGATCAAATAGCAATTACCAAAATAAAGAGAATAACCGTCTCATATAGATAAAGAATCCAGAATCCAACATGATAAGCATGTAGAATTCAAATCATGAAAGTATAGATACTGGTATCGCTATTGAATAAAAACAGACTATTTTCGTGTTAAAATTAACCACATGCTTCCTACATCAGCAGATTTTAAATTAGCGAGTAGAAAACGTCGATTTGCAGCCTTTGTTATTGATCATTTCCTTTTCACTTTTGTTTTAATTTCGATTATTTTTTTAGTGATAGGCACAGGTTTTACTAACGAAAAACAAACCCTTAAATTGGCAATTTCAATAATAACAAGCGGCTCTATAGGAGTACTTATTTATCTTTCAAAAGATAGTATAAGAGGAACCAGCCCGGGTAAATGGATGATGGGAATTACTGTTAAAAACGAACAAGATCACAGCAAAACTCCAGCCTATTACAAGCTATTTTTGCGGAACATTTTTTTACTTATTTGGCCGGTAGAAGCAATCGTATTAGCCACTAACGACGAAAAAAGAAGATTAGGGGACAAAGCTGCGAACGCGGTTGTAATTCAGCACAATAAAAAACCTAAATTGGTGGCTATAATTGCCATTATCCTCACTTTTTTTATTTCGTTCTTTGCTTTTATTCTTCTGTTTACAGCCGCAGTGCTAAAAAATTCTGATTCTTATAATATTTCTATTGCCGAAATTGAACAAAATTCATCTATAATTGAAGAAACAGGCGGAATTGAAGATTACGGAATGTTTCCCGGCGGGACGATAAGAACGCAAAATGGTGCTGGAGAAGCGCAGCTAAAAATCACTATTTTAGGCAAAGAACATGATCTAAAAGTAAACGTAAACCTTACTAAATCACCCAAAGAAGACTGGAAAATCATCAATCTAGAATATTATCCTAAAGATTAAATCATGAAATCATCGATCTACGAATTTACCCGAGAAGATTGGAATACCTTATACCCTATTCATCTGGAAGATCATAATCCAGCCTGGAAAACTATTTTCGAAAAAGAAAAGAAGCTTATTTTATCAAATATCGACTCAAAATATCTTCAAAAAATTGAGCATTTTGGCAGCTCCTCTATTCCCGGAATAAAATCTAAGCCATATATCGATATTTTCATCATTATTCCTTCAGAATATTTATTTGATATAGCACTAATAAAGGATTTTGAAAATTTAGGGTATTTTCATTTTGAGGTTCCTGCCCGTGAAAATATTGAAGCCTACAGTTCTTTTGCCAAAGGCTATCGTGCAGACGGTAAAAAGGAGCAGATTTTCCATATACATATGTGTCCGTCGTCCAATATCATGTGCGAGCAATTAGGCTTTAGAGATTATTTAATCGCCAATCCTAAGAAGGCCGAAGTTTATGAAAAACTAAAAATTGAGCTTGCCAACAAGTTTAAAAATGATCGAGGCGCCTATGTTTTAGGTAAAACCGAATTTAACAAAAAGATCATTAAGCTTTGGAAAGCTTCTAAAAGCAGTTAATTTCATTTTTGCTATTTTTAGGAGATGAAAGCGCGATACTGCGACTTTACAAGAACAAAGCAAATGTCTAATCATAACTTTTTCGTTTGAAAAAAAGGCTTCTCTTACTGCTCACATTAGCTATTTTAAGCTGCAAAAATACACCAGAGCCCCTGGATAAAGATTCAGATTTCGATCTTGCAATTACTAATATTGGAATCATCGATCTGGAAAAAGGTGATCTTTTACAAAACAAAACTGTATTTATAAAAAATGATCTTATTTCTGCAATAAGTGATAGCCAAAGTAATACCTCAACAGCTACTCAGGTTATTGACGGTACTGGTAAATTTCTTTTGCCCGGTTTTTGGGATAATCACGTACATTTTAGAGGAGGTGATTCGCTAATTTCAGCAAATAAAAATTTTCTTGCTTTATTTTTAGCCAATGGCATAACAACCCTTAGGGAATGTGGTGGAGATATGACCAGTACGATATTAGACTGGCAGCAAAAAATCGCTAATAAACAACTTGCCGGACCAACAATTTATACATCTGGACCAAAATTAGATGGTAAAAATGCACGTTGGGAGGGGTCGCTGGAAATTGCGTCGGAAGAAGATATTGCCCCTGCCCTTGATTCTTTACAGCTTTTAGAAACCGATTTTGTAAAATTATATGATAGTAAATTTACTGGTGAATTATATCTAAAAACAATTAAAGCCGCCGAAAAACGTAAACTTATAAGTAGCGGCCATATGCCTTTTAGCGTAACTTTAGAGGAAACCACAGCAGCGGGAATGGACGGTATCGAGCATCTTTATTATGTTTTAAAAGCATGTTCTGCAGAAGAAGACGCCATTACTAAAGATATCATTGCAGGTAAAACAAGTTTTTGGGCATCTTTAGACCGTGTAATGCACACGTATAATAAAGAAAGTGCGAAAACCGCCTTTGCTACTTTAAAATCACGTGATGTATATGTAATTCCTACCTTGCATATTAACCACACCCTTAGCTATCTTGATGAAGAAAATCATGATAAGGACGAATATTTGTATTACATGGGTGACGGAATCACCAAGACCTATGAAGGCCGAATTAAAAGCGCCCTAAATGCAAGTGATGCTGTTGTGAAAACCAGAAAACAATTGGATTCAGCTTTTGTGAGTCTAGTGAAAAATCTTCAAGATAACAAGGTTAAACTTCTTGCAGGATCAGATTGCGGAGCGTTCAATTCTTATGTTTATCCGGGAATTTCATTGCACCGAGAACTAAAAGCTTTGGTAAAGGCCGGGCTTAGTCCTTTGCAAGCTTTACAAACTTCAGCATTAAATGGAGCAAAATTTTTGAAGAAAGAAAACATAGGGTCGATCAAAGAAAATTACAAAGCAGATCTGGTGATCTTAAATGCTAATCCGTTAGAGAATATCGACGAAACAAAGAATATCAATTTGGTCATTAAAAACGGAAAAGTTTTTAAATCTTTAGAGCAATTAAAAACTACCCCTTAAAATTAAGCACCGAAGCTCATCCTATCTCGAAGGTTCCAATAGTATACGACCATATTATCAAAAATGACTAAAATAAACCGTTTGTCATTCATATTACATAAAATTGGCAGTAAGTTGTCGTTAATATGACCAGCGGTTTCGTGATTTTGACTGGTAAATTTGTAAACAGATAATCGAATTAAAATTTAATCAATCAAAAATCGAACAATTATGGAAAATCAAAATTTATCAAACCGTATTAAAAATTTTAGAATCCTAAAAGGCTTTTCTCAGGAAGCACTGGCAGAACATTCGGGTTTAATTGTACGTACTATACAGCGAATGGAAAACAATGACCGTATACCAAATGCAGACTCCCTAAAAAAAGTAGCAGAGGCTTTAGGAATTTCCATTGAGGAACTTTCTAAGAATACCAAATCTCTTAGCGATTTACAATATCTTAAAGCACTAAACCTTTCTGCTTTATCATCGCTAATTTTTGCTTTATGGTTGGGAACTACATCTCCAATCGTTCTTATTTGTAGTTGCTTTATCCCTGCTATCATGTGGGTTTGGAAGAAAGATCAAATCGAGGGAATAGATAGGCTCTCAAAAACGATTATAAATATTCAGCTTACGTGGACTATTATTGCTTTTGCAATACCATTATTTATTAATATGATTTTTATTCCGTTTATATTACAACCAATGATTCAAATGCTAAATATAGCTATTGAAAATTTAAGAGATATCAATAATAATTATATTTGGAGCGGAATAATCTTCTTAAATGTATTCCTTGTATTAATAAATACGTTTAGAGTTCATTCCAAAAAAAAGCTAAGGCATATTATAAAGATCAATTTTATAAGATAAGAAAATTAAAAAAGGGAGTGCCTAAGCATTCCCTTTTTTGTTTCAACTTAATTAAATTACAACAAACTAATTTTCTGTTGATATCGTATCAACTTCAACATCTACAGAGATACCTGATCGCACTTTCGTCGAGTCTGTAGTTACTTTAATATTGCCAGAGTCTCCTCCCATCATTTCGGCAAAACCTTTTAAACCTTCTACATTAACATCTTCGCCATCCAGAGACTTTATAAGCTCCATAATTTTTTGAGGATTCATATCCTTTCCTAAAATTCTGGCGACTCCCATTCCCCGTTCGCGATCATATCCAAAGGCTACAATTTCATCTATGGCATCTTCTTCACCGGTAAAGTAAAGTGCCGCCTTTCTATCATTACTACCAAATTTCATTAGTAACTGATATTCATCATTACTAAGAATTTCTTCTAATTCGGCTTTTTCCGCATCAAAAGAGTCATTTTCACCATTTAAAGGATAAGCCAGTACATTTATTTTACGAACGCTCTCTAAAGTTTTTCGCTGCTCTGGTTCTAAATTATCTGATTTAGCAAAAAGACTGGTAGGAATATCTAAAGAAATAAACTTGCTATCTTCCTGATTTTCTACATAATATTGCTGTAAAGTCTTTTCATTATTACAGGCTAATATCAAAAGACTTACTGCTATAAAACTGAGGGTTTTGATGATTCTCATAATTCTTAGTTTTTAGATTTTGCATTTTTTAATTGATCTGCTCCTGGTACATTAAGATCTGATGTTAATTTGGATAACTGCGTAAGATCGATTTTCCCGGTAATCCTTAAGATTACAGAAATTGGTTCTCCTTCTTCGTCACCATCCATAAACATTAATAGCTCTTTTACGATATCATCATTTTTTCCATCTGACTTCGAGTAAAATTTAATGTTTTTTCCAGAGTCCTTAATTCGCATTAATTCGTCTAATGAACCTTTATTTAGGTAAGCTTCAAAATCTTTAGCCATTTGACTTCTTATAGAAGAGGTGTTTGTTTTGTACAATCGTATCTCGCTAAGATTTTCGATCATATCCATATATTTTTTAGCTTCAGGATCACCTTCGCTAAGATCTACTTTAGATAACATTTTAAACATCTTACTGGTCATTACCATCGCATCGACGTTTTTCATGTTTTCATATTTGGCAAAATCCTGCGATTGTGCCAAAAACGGGGCCATAAAAAGGGCTATGATTATTACTATTCGTTTCATTTTTTTGTTATTTGTTGTTGATTATCTTTTGTGTGGGGTTACTAAACTCTTTTAAATATTTTAAATCTTCTTTTCCTTCATTCATTAATTTTGAAATCATCTGAAGGGTTTGCTTTGTTTGCTGATATGCCATTTCTTCCTGAGTTAACTGGCCTAAATCTTCCGAATTTAAATCAGCGTCCTGATTTTTAAAGAAAAATATACTGAAGATCAAAGCGATCATCGCTGCTGCGTACATCCAGGATTGTGGTTTCAGCTTTGTTTTTCGCTTTTTTGATTTCAATTGCGGGATGACCTCTGAAGTTTCCTTTCTGCTAAAAGCTGAAAAACTAAACATAATCTGATAGGCCTTATGCCGCCCGGCCACCTGGCCGCTATTAAAGTACTCCTGTAGCTCCTGCTCTTCTGTAAGGCTGGTTTCCGCAGCATCATATTTTTTTAAAAGCAGGTCTATTCTATCCAATTCCATAGCTGTGTTGTTTAATAAGACTTTCTTTAATTTTTTTTCTTGCACGGGAAAGTGCTACTCGCACCGCCGTATTTTTCATATTCATGATTTTACAAATCTCTTCAAATTCGTACTGCTCTACATCTCTTAACTGAAAAATGGCCTGCTGTTGCTCGGGTAGTGTTTTTAAAATTTCGTTAATCCACTGCATTTCATCTTTCAGTTCTAGTTGTCGTTGCCCAGAAATTTCGTTATTATCATAATTTGTATGTACAATCCTAAGATTATTGTTTTGCTTCAGCTTTAATTGATCGTAACAATAATTCTTGGTAACCGTCATTGCAAACGCTTCTACGTTGGCATAATCATTGATTTTATCACTTTGTTTCCAAAGTTTTATGATTACATCCTGAGTGGCATCCTGTGCCGCTTCTTTAGAGGTAAGCAATCTTAGCGCCAAACGATAAATTTTATCCTTAAAAGGGTTGATAATATTTAAGAATGTTTGTTCTTTCATTTGATTGATGGTTGTTTTTTTTTACTACCCTTTCATCATTACGACGAACCACAATTTATTTTGTTACAAAACTTTTTTAATTTATTTGTTTTGTACCTATTTTAGCTTTTTTTAACAATAACTTTAAATGAAACGCATGAAAATGAAAAGATTATTACTATTCACATTCCTTTGTGGTAGTTTGATGACGTCCTGTTCTGAAGATATGGATGATGTTGTAGATGATGGGGTACTTACAGATCCTGACAATGTGGAAATTGAAGACTTCATTTATCGTGGGATGGACGAAATCTATCTTTACAAGTCGGATATCCCAGAATTGGCTGATGATTATTTTGATACTGAACAAGATTATTATGCATATCTGGCAGATTGGGATACGCCGGCAAATTTATTTTATCAAGGTCTGGTAGCCTCTCAGGATCGCTTTAGTTTTATTACTGATGATTATATTGCTCTAGAAAATAGCTTTAGCGGTATTTCGCAGACCACTGGTGTGGATTACAGGTTATATCGCTTCTCTAATTCTAATGATATATTTGGAATCGTAAGATATATCATTCCCGGAAGTAATGCAGAGGGAACCGCAATAAAAAGAGGGGATCTTTTTACCGAAATCAATGGCGAAACATTAACTGTTAGTAATTATGCTTCCCTGCTAGCCAGTCCATCAGTTACTTTTTCTTTAGCTGAAATTAATGATAATACCGTTACGAATACTGGTGAAGAGGTTACCATAGCAAACAGTGAAATTACAGAGAACCCTGTACTTATACAGGATGTTCTTGAAGTAGAAAGTTTAAAAATAGGTTATCTAATGTATAATAGTTTTGTAGCCGATTTTGATATTCAACTAAATGACGCTTTTGCCTATTTTGCTGCTGAAAATATCGATGAACTTATATTAGATTTAAGGTATAATGGTGGAGGTCGTGTTTCTTCTGCTACCGCTATGGCGAGTATGATCACTGGTTCTTATACCGGAGAAATCTTTGCCAAAAAGCAATGGAATGAAGATTATCAGAATTACTTTCTGGCCAATGAACCAGATGAGTTGTTTAATTACTTTGTAGATAAAATTCAAGGTGGAACAGATATAAATAAATTAAATCTTTCCAGCTTATATGTTATAGGTACTTCCAGTACGGCATCGGCCAGTGAATTGGTTATAAATGGATTAAAACCTTATATTGATGTGTATTTAATAGGTAATACAACTACCGGTAAATCGCAGGCTTCAGTAACACTTTACGATAGCCCCAACTTTGGTAGAACAAATGCAAATCCTGATCACAAATATGCGATACAACCTTTGGTATATGAATCTGTAAATGCAAATGATATTGTTGTGCCTTACGACGGAATTGAGCCAGATGTAGAAATAGAAGAATCACTTTCTAACTATGGTGTTTTAGGAGATCCTTCTGAGCCTATGCTGGCTGCGGCGATCAATGCCATAACAGGAAAAACTTCTAAAATACAAACCAGGACAATTCAAAAAGAGTTTAATTACCAGGAGTTTGCAGAGAGCGCATCTTTAAAACCAAATTACAAAAGAATGTATATCGATGAATTACCTAGCTTAAACTTAGGAAATTAAAAATACCTTCTTTTTTAAAAATTAAAAGCCCCGGAAATCCGGGGCTTTTTCATAGGTGATAGTATCTTCTCAGCTTTCGCTAATTATAGATACTATTTTAAAACGAAAACTATTTCTTCTAATTTTATATAGGATATTAAAGTTTTCTAAATATTGGGTACAAAAAAGGTTACTTATTAAAATAGAAGCTGTTTGGTCCAACACCTACATTAAATTCTTTCACGAATTCTCCGGTGGTCGTATAAATTTCTACAGTTCCGGCAGAGGCAAAATCTCCACCATCTGATGTATAGATATAACCATCGTCTACTTTGAATCCGTACATTTTTCCGTAAGCTGAAGTGCTTTCATATGAGAATAATGGGGATTCTGGCGATTCTAGATCACCTTCAGTAATAGTATAAACAGAAGTTCCAGAAGTAAAATAAATTATTCCATCTTCAATATCAAGATTATTAGTGGATCCAATATTACTTAGATCTGTTTTAGTTAATTCTTCCCCAGTACTCAAATTTAAAGTATAAAGATTCTGATTCGACAATGCATAGATTACGTTATCAATGATTTCTATAGAAGTTAAACCTTCGGTTTCATCTTCATCATTTACAAAAAGCTCATATGTATCTTCAAATGCATTTGTTTCAGGATTAAATACTAGAATACTGTTCCCTAATCCAAACGCCGCGTTTTCAACATAAATTAAACCATCTTTTTCGAATACTTGTCCTAAGACTTTACCAGCTTGTATAGTTTTTTCTACTTCCAGAGTTTCCAAATCAATAACAGCTAAAAAATCATCTGTAGTATATCCATCTCCCCAAGTCAAATTACGATTGGCCACATAAGCTTTACCATTATAAGCGACACCAAACATAGGTACTGTTAGACCGCTATCAACAATTCCTTTGTATTCAAATGTATAGCGATCTACAGCAGTAATCAGATTGGACCCGTTAGAAATTATATAAGCCGTATCCCCATCAAAAAATATGGATTGAACATAATTACCCAAGTCCATTTCTTCGTTTACGGTTTCAAAAATATCATTTTCTACAGCTGTAAAATCCCAATCTAAAAAAGATACAGTTCCTGCTGCCTGTGATCCTTCATTTAAGATAATTACGCCTTCTTTATATGGAAAGGATTCAGGAGTTTCTACCTCATTTCCATTGTCTATAATATTATCATCATCACTGCTACACGAGCTAAAAAATAAAGAAGCTGAAATCGCTCCTAAAAATAAAAATTTGTTCATTTTCATGGGTTGACTATTAAAATTTAAAATTCAGATATATATTAAAATTAACTCCCGGCATCCACCGGTTTTCTACATTTTGGTACTCCTTATTAAACAGGTTATTTACTTTTCCGCCTAACTGCCAGTTCCTTTGCTTATCCATAGCATAAGAAAGTCCCAGGTTGGTTAAAAAATATCCATCAAGTTGATCACTATGATCGGTTCTGGTAAAAACCTTCCCGTTATATAAAAATTGAATAGATGGTGTAAACCGACTTATTTGATACGTAATATTTCCGTTCAGTTTATGGAATGGCACATAAATCAATTGTCGGTTACTATTATCGTTTTCTGAAACGTTATAGGCATAATTAACACTGGCACTTAAAATTTGATCTTTAACCAGCTTTTTTTGCCAGCTGATGTACGACTCTATGCCGTAGATCTTCACTTTATCTTCATTACCTGGTCGCCAAACACCATCTGCTCCCGGTACCCAGCGAATCATATTTTCTATCTGATTGTAAAAAAATGTCAGCCCCAACTCAAAAGTTGCGATATTAAAAATATTGCCTATTTCTGCCTGGTCTGAAGTTTCCGGTTTTAATTCTGGATTCCCCGAAGAGGCCCAGTACAAATCATTATAGGTGGGAATCCTAAAATTTCTGGAAGCATTAAATTGTAAACTATAAAAATCACTAAATTCATAATTAGCGCCTAAAGAATATAGAAGCGGACTATCATAGTTATCGGTAGCTTCTTTACGCAAACCCATTTCATATTGAAATTTATCAGTAAGCGCATGTTTCATTAAAATTGCTGCCGAAAATATATTTCGATCATTTTCAGCAATGCTACTCCCCTCACCTTTCGTATACGTATTTTGGATCACCGCGTTTAGCAGGATATCCTTTGAAGCTTCATAGGCCAAATCGTATTTCCCTATGTAACTATGGGCCTTTCCGAAGGTAAAATTATCACTTTCGATATTTCCGTAATATTGATATTCTTCCTGTATAAATGCAAATCTGGTTATTTGGATAAAATTGGAAAATTCGCTATTCCATTCTAACAAATTGCGATAAGAACGATCAATATATTTTGTACGGTTTTCTGAAGGTCGAATTAAAGAAAAAAGACGCTCGCCATCGTATAATTCACTTATAAGCTTAATCGTGTTTTGAGCATTAAAGCGGTAACCTAGCGCAATATTAGCTGAATTATTATAAAATGTTCCATTTAAATTTTTGCCACGATCATTGGGATAATCGTAATCATTATCACTACTATTTCTTGAAACTGCCAGATTTAGGCTCCATTTTTTTCGTGCAGTTTTAAAATTGTAACGCGCATCCAGTGTATTAAAACTACCGTAGCGCAGCAAAAGACGATGATCCTGTTGTTTTTTGAATGATAGAGTATTATTAAGATGAATGCTTCCCCCAATGGCACCGGTCCCATAAACCACGCTTCCGCCGCCACCGCGAACCGCAATTTGATCGTAGGCACCACTATTTACCGTATTAAAATCAATTTGACCGTTAAACTGGGAATTGATGTTAATCCCGTTCCAAATGACCGCGGTTTGTGAAGCTGAAGTCCCTCTAAATGATGGTGAGGAAACCATTCCAAGTCCATTTTCCTTAAAATAAATAGGGGTATTAAAATTTAAAACTTCGGTAAGCAAAGGATTATTAAAGCGTAGCAGAGAATCCGAAAGCCGAGCTACGTGTTGTCCTGTCGAGAATTTGACCAGTTTTTCGTCACTTAGCATAACGGTATCTAAAACCGTAATTTCACCCGATTGTGAAAATAGCTTAGATCCAAAAAGCCCTAAGGCTACTAGTATAAAAAGTAGTTTTTTCTTCATGTGCCAGCGACTTTTATCCCGAAAGTCAATCCGTGTTTTTATTATTTCTGGCAGGTCTCCTGGCTAGCGTCCTGTAAATTACCTTCCCATCTTATTGCAGACAGTGGTATTTGAAGTTTTTTACAAGCATTCCAATAGGAACAAAGCTTACAGTTGCGGGAACAGCTCAGGTTTTATTAATTAAAAGATTTCAATTACCTACTTATACTTCGTAGTTCTAATTTAGCGCTTCTAACTTTTCCTGATTCCCTTTTAATCGGTATTAGCGAACCAAAATTTCGATGCGAAAATAATCATTTCTTGTAGGAAAGCGACTTAATTTCTAAATAATATTACTTTTGAAGTCAAATTATATTCTTGTGAAAAAAATCGGAATTCTTTTTATTTTCCTTTTAAGTCTTGCCTGCAAAGAAGCGGAAAAGTCAAAAACTTTAGCTGAAAATCCAGAAGGAAAGGAAATTGCTATCGAATATGCTAATGGTTTTTCTATAACTGAATTTAAGGATTACAGCATCATCGAAGTAAATTCTCCATGGCCGGAAGCTGAAAAGTCTTTTAAATATCTGCTGGCTAAAAAGGAGGCAAAAATTCCTAAAAATGTAACTTATGATCAAAAAGTGACGATTCCGGTTCAAAAAATGGTGGTGACTTCTACTACCCATATTCCGGCTTTGGAAGCTTTAAACGAAACCAGTACCTTAAAAGGTTTCCCGGGACTGGATTATATTTCTTCAGAACAAACAAGAAATTTAATCGATTCCGGAGCCATAAAAGAGGTTGGTAAAAACGAAAGCTTAAATACCGAAGTTTTAATCGATCTTCAACCAGATGTTGTAATAGGATTTGCTATTAACGCTGATAATAAAAGTTTTAGCACCATTCAAAAAACAGGAATCCCTGTTGTTTACAATGGAGAATGGACAGAATCCTCGGCATTGGGAAAGGCTGAATGGATTAAATTTTTTGGGGCGCTTTACGACAAATCTAAAGCAGCAGATTCGATTTTTCAACGTATTGAATCTAATTATCAATCGGCTAAAAAACTGGCCGAAACTGCTGAAAATAAACCTAAAGTGCTTAGCGGTGCTATGTACAAAGATCAATGGTATCTTCCTTATGGTAATAGTTGGCAGGCACAAATGATAAAAGATGCTAATGCGGAATATCTTTGGGCAGACACCAAAGGCTCGGGTAGTCTTTCCCTATCGTTTGAGTCGGTTTTGGATAAAGCACAAGATGCTGATTTTTGGATAAGTGCGGGGCAGTTTACATCGTATAGCGGAATGCTGGAGCAATCGCAACATTATTCACAGTTTAAAGCAGTTCAGGATAAAAAAGTATTTTCGGTAAGTATGAGCAAAGGGGAAACCGGTGGCGTGATTTTTTACGAATTGGGTCCCAACCGTCCGGATCTTATTCTTAAAGATCTCATTTCTATATTCCATCCACAGCTTTTGGAAAATTATCAACCTACATTTTACAAAGCCTTAAACGATTAATGCAACAAGCAGGAAAACATGTCTCGATATTGGCGATTTTGAGTCTTATGCTGATTGCCCTAACACTGCTTAATATCAGTCTGGGATCGGTAAATATCCCTTTCAACGATATCTTTTCCTCTTTTATGAATGCTGAAGTTTCTAAAGAAACCTACCGCTATATCATTTTAGATTATCGACTTCCTAAGGCATTTACAGCAATAATCGCCGGCTCCGGACTCGCCATTAGCGGATTGTTAATGCAAACCATGTTTAGAAATCCTCTTGCGGGGCCTTATGTTTTAGGTTTAAGCAGTGGAGCAAGTTTAGGAGTTGCCATCGTAATTATGGGAGCCACTTTAATTGGAGGAAGCTTTGTTGCTTTGGCTCTCTCTAAATGGACTTTAGTGATCGCCTCTAGTTTAGGGAGTTTAATGGTGCTTTTTGCTGTTGTTTTAGCTTCTGTACGATTACGGGATACTATGGCCATTTTGATTGTGGGTTTAATGTTTGCCAGTTTAACGGGAGCAGTGGTAAGCATATTAAGTTACTTTAGCCCGGCAGCGCAACTACAGCAATATATTTTCTGGTCATTTGGTAGTCTTGGCGACCTATCCTGGGAAGAAGTGGGTATCCTTACCATTTTCTGGTTCCTGGGCATTAGTTTGGCGATTTTCTGCATTAAAAACCTAAACAGTTTATTACTTGGCGAAGCATATGCCAGAAGTCTGGGGGTTAATATTCGCAGAAACCGAATGCTTATCATACTCGCTACAAGCTTACTTGCCGGCAGTATTACCGCATTTTGCGGGCCAATCGCTTTTATAGGCCTGGCGGTGCCACATTTAATTCGGCAGGTGCTACCGGTGAACAACCACCTTATTTTAATGCCTGCTGTAATTTTAGGCGGGGCGATTTTAATGCTTATCTGTGATATTGTGTCTCAATTACCGGGAATGGAGTTTACCTTACCTATAAATGCAATAACATCTATAATTGGTGCGCCCGTAGTGATTTGGTTACTCATTAGAAAACAAAAATTCCTGTTTTAGATGAAATCAAATCCTCTACATATCACCTTAAAAACATCCAATCTTGAGATTGGCTACCAGGATAAAAATGGCATAAAATCTATTGCTGAGAAGATCAATATTGAAGTACAAGCTTCAGAATTAATTGCGGTAATTGGTATAAATGGTATCGGTAAATCCACGCTACTACGTAGCATCTCCGGTATTCAGAAACCTATTTCGGGTAGCATTGAAATTGAAAACAAAAATCTGCAAGAGCTAAGTGATTTACAACGTGCAGCACGAATTAGCTTAGTACTTACCAATCAGCCAATTTCTAAGAACCTTAGTGTTTTTGAATTGATCGCACTGGGCCGGCAACCTTATACCAACTGGCTTGGAAAACTTTCTAAAAATGATGCTGAAAAAATCGAAAATGCTATTGCACTTACTTCGATTGAGTCACTAAAAGATCGTAAATGTTATGAACTCAGCGACGGCCAGTTGCAACGCGTTTTAATTGCTAGAGCCATTGCCCAGGATACACCTATCATCATTCTGGACGAACCTACAACACATCTAGATATGTACCACAAAGCCTATGTGGTAAAGCTACTGAAGAAACTTGCAAAACAAACACAGAAAACAATCATTTTTGCGTCTCATGAGATTAATCTGGCCATCCAAATTTGTGATAAAATAATTTTAATGCAGCCTGATAAATGTCAAATTAATACTCCCGAAAATTTAATTTCTACCAGAGCTTTTCAAGATTTATTTCCAAAAGATCTAATTCATTTTGATAAAATTTCCAGAGCTTTCCGCATTAAGAATGAAGACTAAAATTTAATGAAAATACAGTCTTTTTTATCAAAACTCAAAGGTCAAATTACACTATTTTTCATCTCAGAACTCAGACAGATTTAATCTAAAATCTTAAGAAAAAACTTGAGGATAAAACCCTGTATCAACTTCAGGGATGACATCTATTTTTTGTCATTTTTAAATATTTAAAGAGCGAATTTCCTGGCTATATTTGTAGCAAAAATTACGCAAAAAACGCAACCTTATTTTAGTAAAAAAAACCACTATTTTTTACTGATTTTAAGTATTAAAAAAGTTATAGTTATATTTGAAATAAACCCACTTGTTACATGGATCAAATTTTGCCGTTTTTAGTTGTTTTCATTATTGCTTTGGCCGTAGGATTTCTTCTTGGAAATCTTATTTCAGGATTAAAATCCAATAATAAAATAGCGATTCAGGAAGAGAAAAATAGTCAACTTTTACTTGAGATAGAAAAACTTAATGATCTGGAAAACAAAAATTTAAATGAATACAAAAATAGCATCCAAACTACTAAAGATGAGCTGCTAATAAAATTAGCAGAGGTAAAAACCGAACGTGAGGGCCTACGTAAGGAAAAAGATTTCTTATATAACGAACTTACCCGAAAAAATGCCGATTACGAACATCTTTTAGCACGCCAAAGCGAACAGAAAAAAGAGCTCGAAAAGCTACAGGAAAAATTCAGTATTCAGTTTGAAAATTTAGCCAATAAAATCCTCGAAAATAAGTCCGAAAAATTCACCAATTTAAACAAAGAAAATATTCAAAACATCCTCTTTCCTCTACAGGAAAAAATTCAGCTATTTGAAAAGAAAATCGAAGAGGGTCAAAAGGAAAGTATCAATAGGCATGCGATGCTTAGGGAACAGATTATTGGTTTAAAAGACCTGAACTTACAAATGAGTAAAGAAGCCAATAATCTTACCAAAGCTTTAAAGGGAGACGCCAAAATGCAAGGTAACTGGGGAGAGATGGTTTTAGAAAGAGTATTGGAAAAAAGCGGCTTGCAAAAAGATCGTGAATATAGCGTACAACAATCGTTTACTAATGACGATGGAAAACGCGTTTTACCCGATGTAATCATTAATCTTCCCGGTGATAAGAAAATGATTATAGATTCTAAAGTTTCTTTAAATGCTTATGAACGTTATGTAAACGCGACTGATGAAGATGAAAAACCTACACATCTTAAAAACCACCTTATTGCACTTAGAAACCGTATCAACGAACTCAGCCATAAAAACTACCATCAATTATACGGTGTAGAAAGTCCGGATTTTGTGTTACTTTTTATTCCTATTGAAGCTGCTTTTGCCATTGCATCGAATAATTATCCCAATTTATACAGTGAGGCTTTCGATAAAAATATCATTTTAGTAACCCCCACAACGCTTTTAGCGGTACTTAGGACTATCGATAGTATGTGGCAAAACGAAAAGCAAAAGGAAAATGCTATCGAGATTGCTACACAGGCGGGAAAGTTATATGACCAATTCACCAATCTTACCGATGAACTTTTAAAAGTAGGTAAACAACTTAGCACTGTTCAAAATAGTTATGATGGTGCCATGAAAAAACTAACCGGCAAAGGGAATTTGATTTCCCGGGTAGAAAAACTAAAAAGATTGGGTGCTAAAGCCAGTAAACAAATTGATACGAATCTTGTAAAGAAATCATCTAACGATCTTTCTAATTTAAATCCATGATAAAGTTATTTCAAATTTATGCCATTCTGAGTTTCACTTTAATGTTGTACTCTTTAAACGCGCAGAGTATCTATTTTCCAGAATTTGGAACATGGCAGGAAAAAGAAGCTTCAGCATATAGTTATGACTTTACTGAAGCCATACAATTTGCTAAAGATCACGAGTATAGCGAATCCCGTGATCTGCGACAGGCGATTTTAAAGGGATTTATGCAGGAACCTTTTCATCAACTTTTAGGACCGGTAAGACGTCGTGGCGGACCTGCCGGAATTATTTTAAAAAATGGCTATATTATTTCTAAATGGGGAGATACCAAAAAAGTAGATATGACCTTTAGCGTTACTAAAAGCTTTTTAGCAGCCACTGCCCTACTGGCTATTGATAGTACTTTGATTGCTCCTGAAGATCTAGTGAAAGATTATGTTTGGGACGGTACTTTTGACGGAGAGCATAATGCTAAAATTACCTGGAAAAATTTATTGCAACAAAATTCGGATTGGAGTGGTGAACTTTGGGATTCTTATGATTGGGCCGACAGGCCTCCTAGCGATGGGAATATTGATAGCTGGCGATCCAGAGAATTACACGAGCCAGGATCATATTTTAAATACAATGATGTTCGTGTAAACGTATTGGCTTACTCCCTCTTAAATGTTTTTAGACAACCTTTGCCCAAAATACTAAAATCTAAAATAATGGATCCTATTGGCGCTTCTACAACCTGGCGCTGGTATGGTTACGATAATTCCTGGGTAACTATTGACGGGCTCCAGATGCAATCTGTTAGTGGTGGTGGACATTCAGGTGGCGGGATGTTTATTAATACTGAAGATATGGCTCGATTTGGTTTGTTATTTATGAATAACGGGAGCTGGAATGGCAAATCACTTATTTCTTCTAAAATTATAAAAGAAGCCATACAACCTTCCAAACCTAATCCAAATTATGGCTATATGTGGTGGTTAAACCCTGAAAAATCTCAAAAATGGGAAAAAATTGGCGCTCATATTTTTTATGCTGCAGGATTTGGTGGTAATTTTATCGTTGTAGATCAAAAAGAAAATCTCGTTATTGTAACCAGATGGTTGGAACCTTCGAAAATCGAAGATTTTTTAAACCTTGTGTATAAGAATATTTAGAATGAAAAAAGTCCTTTACTACATTCTTGGCGGTATTTTCCTGTTGTTTTTGCTGTATTTTGCATTTGCCTATTTTGCAACCTATAGTGAAGGCACTAGAACCGGTGAACTTATAAAATTCAGTAAAAAAGGTGTTGTTTTTAAAACCTGGGAAGGCGAAATTAGCCAGGGAATTAGCGGTGCGCAGATTTTTAGCTTTTCCGTATTAAAAGAAGATAAAGACGTTGTAAAGGCGTTACAGAAAAACGAAGGTAACTATGTAAAACTTTATTATGTAGAACGCTATGCAACCTTTGTTTTTTGGGGTGACACCAAATATTTTGTCACCAGAGTAGAAGAAGCACAATCCCCACATTTTAGAGATAGATGACCAATTCAAAAGAATTTAAACGAGTAGAAGACTCACAGGTAACCATTTCAGAATTAATGTTACCTAATCGAGCAAATTTTAACGGCAAAATTCACGGTGGTTATGTTTTGTCACTGCTAGACCAAATAGCTTTTGCCTGTGCCTCCAAACATTCTGGCACCTATTGCGTAACGGCTAGCGTAGACACTGTAGATTTTCTTGCTCCTATAGAAGTTGGAGAACTTTTAACCATGAAAGCATCGGTGAATTACGTAGGTAGAAGTTCTATGGTTATTGGTATACGCGTAGAATCCGAAAATATACAGACCGGTGAAAAAAAGCATTGTAATTCGTCTTACTTTACCATGGTGGCTAAAGATAAAGAAGGAAAATCTATTAGTGTTCCCGGCCTTATTTTAGATAATGATCATGATATTAGAAGATTTACCAAAAGTATAAAGAGGAATAAAATGAAGAGCAAAAGGGTTAACGAATTTAAGGAAACCGATTTTGTATCTGAAAATTACCTGCACATGCTGGAAGATTATAAGGTAAAAATAGACCGATAGTTGTGAAGTTTAACGGTTTTATCGTTTCGCTTTTTGGTGTTATTTTATTAGCGTACCTGCTTCCGCAAGGAAATGAAATATTGCCTTTAAAAACTATCACCGATATTGGAATAGGTTTTATATTCTTTTTCTATGGATTAAAATTGGCACCACAGGAAATTAAACAGGGGCTTTTAAACTACAAAGTACACCTAATTGTACAACTCACCACGTTTATAGTTTTTCCGCTCTTAGCACTCGCCTATTTACCTTTGTTCGAGCAAGGAAAAGACTCTGAATTATGGACGGCTATTTTCTTTTTAGCCACACTCCCTTCTACCGTAAGCTCCTCGATTGTAATGGTAGCTTTAGCCAAGGGAAATTTACCTGCCGCTATTTTTAATGCCAGTTTATCGGGACTTATAGGTATTTTTGCAACTCCTATTTGGCTGAGTATCATTTTGGGAAAAAGCGCCGATTTTCAGTTTTTAGATGTCTTATTAAAATTAGGCTGGCAAATCTTGGCGCCTTTGATTGTGGGCCTCATCCTGCAGCGAATTTTTGGAAATTGGGCCAGAAAACATAGTAAACAGCTTGCCCTTTTTGATAAAGGAATTATCCTGATTATCGTGTATAGCAGTTTTAGCAATTCCTTTACTTCTAACTTATTTGACGCTATCGATCTAAGCGGATTCTTATTGTTGATAGTAGGTGTTTTAGTGTTGTTTTTTGTGGTGTATTACCTCACAGCACTTGCTAGTAACCTGCTCAAGCTAACTTTAGAAGATAAAATTACTGCCCAGTTTTGCGGTACCAAAAAATCCCTGGTTCACGGCTCGGTTATGGTAAATGTAATCTTCGGTAATTCTGCAAATACAGGCTTATTATTACTCCCTATTATGCTTTTTCACTCTTCTCAACTTATTTTGATTGCTTACTTCGCAGAAAAATATAGAAAAAGAAAGCCGGAGATGGCAAAAATATAATTTTGATTCAAGAAGCTAAAGGCAGAACAATTTGGTATAAACCTAACCATATTTTTAAAATTTCAATGCTTCCTGATAATGATTGAGACATAGATAATACACCTGTTGCGGCGGCCAATAAAATTTTGTTAAGCCATTGGCGTTTATAGAAAGACCTTTTACCTTTATAAAAAATTAAGACATGAAAACCGGACTACTTATCCTGAGCTTAGGTGGAATTTTAATGATTTCCTGCAAAAACAACGAAAATCAGGAGGCTAAAAAAAGTGAATCTGTCGTGCAATCGCAACAGCCAGAAGATGAAGAAGAAATTCCGGTAAAAATGTGCTATTTATATGCTTCAGAAACCGATACCATTAGTCTTAATATTGAAAAATTAAATAAGAATGTTTCCGGAAGTCTTGTTTATATGCTCTATCAAAAAGATGTAAACCGAGGGGAAATTTCAGGAATTATGAAGGGAGACACCCTTTTTGCAGATTATGAATTTATGAGCGAAGGAAAAAATTCAGTTCGGCCCATTATGTTCCTTCAAAAAGGTAATCAATTAATAGAAGGTTACGCATCTGGGCAGGATAGTACCGCTTACAAATTCAATGAAGATTTCGCCTTAACCCGAACCAATTGTGGTGTTAATTAAGCAATTCCATTTATTGGGCAGGATTTAAATAAGTAGCAATTTTAGCAATATTAATTATAAATAAAACCCATCCAATCACCAGTGTAAGTCCGCCTAGCGGAGTTACAGGCCCTAAAAAGCGCATTTTCTTTCCTTGTGCATCACTTAATACCAAACCATAAATACTAAAGGAAAATAACAGTACCCCAATTACGAAACACCAGCCGGTAATTTCCTGAGAAACTTCCCGAAAAGGAAATGCGATAGCGGCCATTATAAGAATCAAAGCATGGTACATTTGGTATCTTACACCGGTTTCAAAACTTTTTTGTTGCTCTTCAGATAATTTCTTTTTTAAGGCATGTGCGCCAAAAGCACCAAAGATCACTGCTAGACATCCGTAAATACCACCTATTACTAAAAAAAGCTCTTTCATTCTTTATAAAATTGATTCAGATTTAATTGAATTTCGAAATGCTAAGTTATGACGTTGGTTAGCTATTTAAAATAAAAAATCCTCTGTAAAATTCAGCTTAACAAATGCCTAAAATCTACAGAGGATCTCTTATTAATAGTAATTACGCTATTTTATTTGCTTAAATACATTTTTCTACGTGTATAGAGATTGTAGAAATCATCATCTTTAAGGTCTTTGATAAATAAGATACTTTCACCTGTACTCTTCATCTCTGGTCCCAATTGTTTATTTACTTTATGGAATTTTTCAAAAGAGAATACCGGTTGTTTTATCGCATAACCATCCAACTGCGGGTTAAAGGTAAAATCTTTAATCTTTTTATCGCCTAACATCACTTTGGTAGCATAGTTTACATAAGGCTCTTTATAAGCTTTAGCTATAAACGGTACCGTTCTGGATGCTCTTGGGTTTGCTTCAATAATGTAGACCTTATCCTCTTTTATCGCAAACTGGATATTGATTAATCCAACAGTGTTTAAAGCAAGAGCAATTTTTCTGGTGTGATCTTTTATCTGTTGTAGTACCAAATCTCCCAAAGTAAAAGGAGGAAGCAGTGCATTCGAATCTCCAGAGTGAATACCACAAGGCTCAATATGCTCCATGATACCAATAATATACACATCTTCGCCATCGCAAATCGCATCAGCTTCAGCTTCAATAGCTCCGTCTAAATAATGATCCAGTAATAATTTGTTATTTGGAATCTTGCGTAGAAGATCTACTACGGTTTCTTCTAACTCCTGCTTATTAATTACGATTTTCATTCCCTGCCCACCAAGAACATAAGAAGGACGAACCAAAATTGGGAAATCTAACTGATCTGCTAATTTTAGCGCCTCTTCAGCGTTCTCTGCAGTTCCGAATTCAGGATAAGGAATATCATTTTTCTGAAGTAATGTCGAGAAGCTACCGCGATCTTCAGCAAGATCCAGCGCTTCAAAGCTGGTACCTATAATCTTAATGCCGTAACGCTCTAATTTTTCAGCAAGTTTTAGAGCGGTTTGCCCTCCAAGCTGAACAATTACTCCTTCCGGCTTTTCATGCCTAATGATATCGTAAATATGTTCCCAGAATACCGGCTCGAAATAAAGTTTATCTGCTACGTCGAAATCTGTAGAAACCGTTTCTGGGTTACAGTTAATCATAATGGTTTCGTAACCACATTCCGCTGCGGCCAAAACTCCATGTACACAACTGTAATCAAACTCGATTCCCTGCCCTATTCTGTTTGGCCCAGATCCTAATACCACAATCTTTTTACGATCGGTAACCACACTCTCGTTTGCGGTATATTTCTTACCATCTGCAGTTTCTATAGCTGCTTCAAAAGTAGAGTAATAATAAGGCGTCTCTGCCTTAAACTCTGCTGCACAGGTATCTACAAGTTTATATACACGGTTTATATCTAACTCACTGCGCTTATTATAAACTTCACTTTCAAGGCATTTTACCATATAAGCAATTTGCCTGTCTGCAAAACCTTTTTGTTTGGCTTCCAGCATCAAATCTTTTGGAAGAGAATTGATATCGTAAGTACTAATTTCTTTTTCCAGCATATAAAGTTCCTCATACTGCTTAAGGAACCACATATCGATTTTAGTAATTTCATGAATTCGGCTTAACGGAATTCCTGCCTGAATGGCATCATAAATTACAAATACCCTATCCCAGCTGGCATAAGTAAGTTTCTCGATAATTTCATCATACTTGGTATATCCCTTACCATCTGCTCCAAGGCCATTTCTCTTAATCTCTAGAGATTGCGTTGCTTTATGTAGAGCTTCCTGAAAAGAACGACCAATTCCCATAACTTCACCAACCGCTTTCATTTGAAGTCCTAAAGTTCTGTCTGAACCTTCAAACTTATCAAAATTCCATCGAGGTATTTTTACGATTACATAATCTAAAGATGGCTCAAATAAAGCTGATGTAGATTGTGTAATTTGGTTATCTAGTTCATCTAATGTATAACCTAGAGCCAACTTAGTAGCTATTTTTGCAATAGGATACCCTGTTGCTTTAGATGCCAATGCCGAAGATCTGGATACACGAGGGTTAATTTCGATCGCATAAATTTCTTCTTTTTCATCCGGGCTTACCGCAAACTGTACATTACATCCACCGGCAAAATCCCCGATACTGCGCATCATTTTTATAGCAAGATCACGCATTCTCTGGAACGCACTATCACTAAGTGTCATTGCAGGAGCAACAGTTATCGAATCTCCGGTATGGATTCCCATAGGATCCATATTCTCGATAGTACAGATAATTACAACATTATCATTCTTATCTCGAAGCAATTCTAATTCGTATTCTTTCCAACCAAGAAGTGCTTTATCGATAAGGACTTCATGAATAGGAGAAGCTTCGAGACCACGAGTAAGCATCTCGTCAAAATCCTCAGCTTTATGAACAAAACCTGCTCCACTACCTCCTAAAGTAAATGAAGCCCTGATCACTAGCGGAAAACCAAATTCCTGGGCAACTTCTTTTCCCTGAAGATAAGAAGTTACTGTTTTTGCAGGAGCTACCGGAATACCTATACGCTCCATTAACTGTTTAAACTGTTCTCTATCTTCTGTAATATTAATGGCATCGATATCAACACCAATAAGTTTTACATCATAATCCTTCCAGATTCCCTTATCATCAGCTTCAATACACAGGTTTAATGCCGTTTGGCCTCCCATTGTAGGTAATACGGCGTCAATATTAGGATGAGCCTCAAGAATTTCTATAATAGATTTAGTGGTAAGCGGCTTAAGATACACATGATCTGCCATAGAAGGATCTGTCATAATCGTAGCCGGGTTAGAGTTGATAAGAATCGTCTCTATACCGTCTTCACGCAAAGATCTAAGTGACTGTGTTCCTGAATAATCAAATTCACAGGCCTGTCCGATCACAATCGGTCCAGAACCAATAATCAAAATACTTTTAAGATTGTTGTTTTTGGGCATTTTAAATTGTGTTGTGGTGGTATAAATGTAAGAAGCTATTAGATATAAAAAAAGGCGTTACTAAAAAAGTAACACCTTTAATATTTTAAATCACTAACTATCATTAGTGTTTATGTCTGTTTTCAGAAGATACAGATAATTTCTTTCTACCTTTTGCTCTTCTTCTGGCAAGGACTTTTCTACCGTTCACACTAGCCATACGCTCTCTAAATCCGTGCTTATTTTTTCTTTTTCTCTTAGATGGTTGAAACGTTCTTTTCATTTTACTGTATCTTTAATCTTCTGTGAAATCTTTTTTTGTTGCTCTTTTTAAAACTGCGTGCAAATATACAAAGCTTTTTAACTCTTCCAAATAGAAAATTAAATTATTTTTAAATCTTTTTATTACCTTTGGCGGCTCAAAAATCAATGCATTATGTTCAATAAAAATATAAAGTTAGTATTAGCAGGATTAGTTTTAGCTGCAGCCGTTTGGCAATTTATCGAAGGGTATATTGGAAATGGGATTATGCTTATCCTATTAGCAGGTATCTTTGTATTTTTATATTTTAAAAATGAGATTATTCTTTTAGCTTTTTTAAGACTTCGGAAACAGGATTTCCCAGGCGCTAAGAAATGGTTAGATAAAATAAAAAAACCAGAAGCTGCACTTACTAAAAAGCAACAGGGATATTACTGGTATTTACATGGTTTAATGGTTTCTCAAACCAACATGACCCAGGCCGAGAAACATTTTAAAAAAGCTATAAAACTAGGCTTATCTATGGATCATGATCTTGCTATGGCCAAACTAAACCTGGCCGGCATTGCGATGACCAAAAGAAGAAAACGTGAGGCTACCAACCTATTGGCCGAAGCTAAAAAGCTAGATAAACATGGTATGCTTACAGACCAGATAAGGATGATGAAGCAACAAATGAAAAAAATATAACTTCTTACAATATTTTCCTATTACTTATCGATCCGTAATTTTGTTATTGGTCGATATTATTTCACATTGTAGTAAGTATTTATTATTTTTGAAAGACCTAACTATTCGTCTAAACTTCAATGAAGCAGTTATTATGCATTCTATTGATTTTTTTGTTCTTCAATGCCGTTTCAATTTCTGCCCAGGAAAAGAAAACTGATAGCATCAAAGACAAAGTACTTTTTACAGAAGCCTTAGCCCTACATTTAGCCGATTATAACGAGAAAGCCGATTTTGCCTACCGGCAGAGGAATTTTAAAAAAGCGCAACATTTATTTGATTCTATTACGGCAAACCACCTAACAGGATCGTATATTAATAACTTTAAGTTTCACAACTTAAGAGGCAAAGAAGTCTGTCTTTACGATTTCGACAAATCAATTTATTTAATTACTTATGCTTCCTGGTGTATTCCCGGAAAAGGAGCTATTCCCGCTATCAACGAGATTGCAAAAAAATATAAAGATCAAATTCAGATCATTATTTTATTTTGGGATACCCGGGATAAAGTAAAAAAGGTATCTAAAGAATTTAGTAATACGGTAAACATTGTTTATGTAGACGAAACACAGAACAAATCGCCTTACGTAGTAAAACAGTTAAAGCATTCATTAGGGCTCCCCACCTGTTTTCTTATAAATAAAGATAAAAGAATTGAAGATATCACCAGGTACACTGCCGTAGCTTATGGAACTCCCATAGAAAATGCTTTAAAGAAAAATTTCAATCAGATTGATGAAGGCATCACAAGCCATCTTATGAATTCTGAGGATACCAAAGTAATGAAATCACAACTTGCTTCTGGGAAAGATAAGAAAGAATAATTTTTTATCATGAACTTGATGAATGATGAATCTATTCATAGATGAAAACACACGCTATTACCGCCTATTTTTAATCTTGAGGTATAAATTTCATTTCCCGTTTAGATGTCGCAATTGCCATTAAAGCACTATAGATATAATTTAAGACCTTCACTTCACCGTCCAGATTTAAATTTTCGATATCGTCTGTAGGCTTATGATAATGATCATGCCCCCCAGTATGAATTCCCAAAACAGATATCCCTTTATTATAAAAAGAAACATGATCTGATCCTGCAACAGAGCCTGCATGAACTATTGGCTTAACCTGATTAGGTATACCTAAACTATCCATTAATTGCATGCCACCGGGAAAAGTACCGGCGCCGCCCATATAAACATGATTTTCTTCATTTAAATGCCCAACCATGTCCATATTTATCATCAACTTAATACTATCCAAAGGTATCGTTGGATGATCTACAAAGTAGGCACTACCTAGCAAGCCCTGTTCTTCAGCCCCAAAAGCGATCAATAAGATGCTTCTTTTTAATAATTTTTGATTAGCTTTAACCTTTTCTGCTATTTCTAATAACGCGGCAGTACCGCTAGCATTATCATCTGCACCATTGTAAATTGATCCTTCTTTTACTCCTAAATGATCATAATGAGCACCTAAAACAATAATTTCATTTTTCAATTTAGGATCTTCACCTTCAATAAATCCTATGACATTCCAGGTTTTCACTTCAGAATTATCACCTTTTAAGCGTGCTGTAAACTCCTGAAGGTCATAAAAAATTCCGTTAGCAGTAAAATCATTTTTTAAGTAATCTACTACCATTTTATTTTCTACAGTTCCAGGAAATCGGCCATTTAGTGAATCATTTGCTAAAAACTGAATATGATCTTTCAATTCCTGTCTGGTTATTTCTTCTTGAGAAAAAATATAGCCAACCGGACTTATAATGAATAAAATAATTAGAGTAATTGAGGAATTTATTTTTGAAATCATAATAATTAGAATGATAAATCGATGAACTATTGGTAATACCCTTCTTCAGGTATATCTACATAATAGGCTTTCCCGGAAGCATTATTTAAGTGTGCTTCGCGTAACCATGGATTATGAATTTTTAAAATCTTATAGTTAATGCCGTATTTTGCAGCAAAATCCGGAAAGTCATCTACCGCAGTATCTACTTTTACCTTTTTGGTAGGAATGTGTTTGTAAAGATCTGATTCCTCAAATTTAAATCCATATTCGTATGGATTAGACATAATCTCTTTTAAAGCCAGAATTCTAAATACATAACGACCGGTCTCTTCTCCCAGTAATAAATCATAATAATCCTTCACCTTTTGACGTTCCTGCTGCCTTGCAATTCCGGCCCTTCCAGCATTATAAGCCGCAGCAGCCAAGGTCCAGCTTCCAAAATCTCTTTTAGATTCTTTCAGGTACTGGCATGCTGCTCTGGTTGATTTTTCAATATGATAACGTTCATCTACATTGCTGTTAATTTCCAGACCTAAATCCCGCCCTGTTCCTTTTAATAACTGCCAGAACCCAACTGCGTTTGCCGGGCTTACCGCCTGGGTTAACCCACTTTCTATAACCGCTAAATACTTAAAATCATCAGGCACTCCTTCTTCTTTCAAAATAGGTTCTATAACAGGGAAGTATTTATTAGCACGCTTCATTAAAAGTAGTGCATTAGATTGCCAGTAGGTATTTACCAGTAATTCACGATCCAGGCGTTCGTGAATATCGGGATCTGTTAAGGGCACAGATTCTCCTGCAAAATCAATATTTTCTGGAATACTTAATGCTTTTATGGTATATACCTTAGCCACATTCTTGTCAAAAGTTTCCTGATAAGCTTCTTTATGCTCTTCCTGAATATCCGGACTCTGAACAGCCTCAGTTATTGCAAAAAATACTGTTGCGGCTCCAACTACTATTAGTCCTGTTTTTAATATTTTCATGTTATATTTTAATAATTTTCGGATTATTCTCTACTGCTTCTTTTCCTTTCAGAATTAATTGGGGCAGGTAGTTATTAAACCACCTAAACCGGTTAATTATCATGACATGGGTTCCTCCTTTTATAACTATCGCATCGTTGATATACTTAATAGGAAAAACAACATCCTTATCACCATGAATATGAATAATCTCCGGGTTTATGGTACTACAATCCCAGTTTACCATATTCTGAATTGCCCACGAAAGATAATATTTATCACGAACCGACAAATACTGACGGTATAATTTTGCTCTTTTTTTAAGATAATCGTTTACGGCAATCTTTTCTAAATGATCTATATAATCTAATAAACCTATAGGAAGTATTTTATACACTCCGGTTTTACTGGCAAACTTCATCTTTTTAGGCAATTCATCCCTACACTTCACACTAGAAATAATGATCAATCGCCTAACCTTAATGTATTTTGCTATTTCCTGTACAATAACTCCGCCAAAAGACACGCCTATCAACACTATATTTTCATGATGAATATTTTCAATCAACCGTTTGGAGTAATCCTGCATACTTTCGTTTGAAGTAGGAATAAGCCATGTTAACCAGTGAATTTTAAATTGATCTTCGGGTAGTTGAATAAACTCAAAAATAGATGGGTTAGCTGCCATTCCCGGCATAAAGTATACGTGAATCAAGTTGTTAGCGCTATCACTCATGTTAGTAAGGCAGCTTTTAAGGTTTAGAAATTGTAATTTTACTCAATAATCGAGATTAAATACTCCAATCCGGGATCTTCCCCATAGTTACTGGGATCAGAATACCCCGAAATAAATATAATTTTTTAATAAATGCCTCAAGGGCTTACCTTAAAAGGTAGTTTATGATCAAAAATAAGACTTAATTATTGGCTTACATAAAAGAAAGAGAAAAATGAGAAATACAATTTATCCAGCAGATTTAAGAGGAAAAGCAGACTTTGGGTGGCTTAATGCCCGCTACTCTTTTAGCTTTGCTAATTATTTTAATCCCAACAATGTACATTTTGGACTTTTACGGGTTTTAAACGATGATTTAGTAAAAGGAGGAATGGGTTTTGGAACGCATCCTCACCAGAATATGGAAATAATAAGCATCCCTCTACAGGGCGCTATAGCTCATAAAGATTCCATGGGGAATGCTTCAACAATCAATGCCGGGGAAGTACAGGTAATGAGTGCAGGAACCGGAGTAGAACATAGTGAATTTAACCCCAATTCTTCAGAAACACTCAATCTTTTACAAATCTGGATCTTTCCTGAAAAAGAAAATGTGGAACCGCGATATGACCAGAAAAATTTTTCTGAATTATTAATTCCCAATATCCTGGTAACCGTTGTTGGTCCTAAAGAAAATAATGAAGAAAATGCCCTTTGGATTCATCAACAAGCATATCTATCCCTTGGAAATTTTGAACAAGGCACAAATTTTGCTTATACTATAAAAGGGAAAAATAGTGGTGTTTATGTCTTTTTAATTGAAGGAGAGGCCAGCATCGATGGCGAGAAGCTAAATAAAAGAGATGCTATGGGCATTTCTGAAACTGAAACTTTCGAGGTTTCTTTCAGTGAGAATAGCAAAATACTACTGATTGAAGTACCTATGGAATAGCAAAAACTTTCTGAATTCGGTGAAACTAAAATTTACCGAATTCAGAATCAAATATTTATATGATGAATGAAGAGGATTTTAAAATTACCAACAATGAATTTTTAAGACAATTCGAAACGACTGTAAATGGCGAGTTGGCCATTATTGAGTATGCTGACCAGGAGCGTAAAATTTTCCTCACCAAGCTTAGAATGCCTAAAGATGTAGCTGAAGAAACTACCAACAAATTTATCGAGGCTGTTTTAGCTGAAATTAAAGAGAATACTAATTGCAGAGTGATGCCAACACATCCCGATATTGCTAAATTTATGCGGCGTAATCGCAGAAAATATAAAGACCTTTTACCAGTAGGGATTAATATTTAAGCGCTTATCGCTTCCGCTTCCTTTACGTATTCAAATCTTACCATACCATCTTCGTCTATTTCTGTAAGTTGAATTTGATGAAGCGTATTTACAAGCTCCGGATTCCACGGAGCTTTTACTTTTACATAATTTTCTGTAAACCCATGAATATAACCTTCTTTATTTTCACCTTCAAAAAGAACAGTATGCGTTGTGCCTAGTTGACTCTCATAAAAAGCTCTTCGCTTTTTTGCAGAAAGTCCTCGTAACATTTTACTACGTTTTTTACGAACCTTATTAGAAACTACACCATCCATTTCGGCTGCCGGAGTGTTATCACGTTCAGAATACGTAAAAACATGTAAATAAGAAATATCCAGTTCGGTTAAAAAGGTATAGGTTTCCAGAAAGCGCTCATCGGTTTCTCCGGGAAACCCAACAATCACATCTACGCCAATACATGCATGAGGCATTACCCTTTTAATTTGTGCAACTCGATCTACATACAACTCACGCAAATAACGGCGTCGCATTAATTTAAGAATATCGTTGCTACCACTTTGTAACGGAATATGAAAATGCGGCACAAAAGTACTGCTATCTGAAACAAAATCAATCGTCTCATTTTTAAGCAAATTCGGTTCGATAGAAGAAATTCGAAGTCTTTCAATGCCCTTAACTTCATCCAGCGCTTTTACCAGATCTAAAAAAGTATGCTCATGCTTTTTATTTCCAAACTCGCCTTTCCCATAATCGCCAATATTAACTCCGGTAAGGACTATTTCTTTAATGCCCTGTTCAGAAATTTCAGCAGCATTTTTTAAAACATTTTCCAGTTTATCACTACGGGAAATTCCGCGTGCTAAGGGAATAGTACAATATGTGCATTTATAATCACAACCATCCTGAACTTTAAGGAAAGCCCGGGTACGATCTCCAATAGAATATGATCCTACATAAAAATCGGCTTCCTGAATTTCGCAACTATGTACTTCTCCAAAATCGTTTTTAGAAAGATCATGAAGGTAATCGGTGATCTTAAATTTTTCGGTAGCTCCCAAAACAAGGTCTACACCATCTACAGCTGCCAGTTCTTCCGGCTTTAATTGCGCGTAACAACCTACACCAATAATAAAAGCCGCTTCGTTTGCTTTTTGAGCCTGTTTTACGATGGTTTTAAAGCGCTTATCTGCATTCTCGGTCACAGAACAGGTATTTATTACATAAATATCTGCATACTCGTTAAATTCCACTTTCTCAAATCCTTCCTCCTGGAACGATCTTGCAATTGTTGATGTTTCCGAGAAATTTAGTTTACAACCTAGTGTATAAAAAGCAACTTTTTTATCCATCATTTTCCTGCTCTTTTTAGCAAAAACACATTTTACTTTATTTTGGGGTGCAAATATACTATCTAAAATTGGTTTACTAAAATTGGCTGTCTTGTTTTAGTCTTTGTAAATCAATCCCTTAAAATATTACTCACAGATTTTAAACAATTAGGATAATAATCAAACTATAGTAGTAGAAAAGTTCAAAAAATAATATGCAAAATTCTATAATTTAAGCATAAAGGCCAAGGCACTTAAAAACATAACAAGTTTTCTAGTTTTCAATAATCCTGGTTTTTCCGGCATGTATAAAGATTTATATTTGCTAAAAATAAACGGGATGAGCAATGATGCTTTTAAATTACGAAGGGTAAATGTTATGCGATACATCACACCATTGCGAGAAGGTGGTTCTTTACCTGCGCTTGCCGATGCCGACGATGATTTTAAATACGTTATAAAATTTAGAGGTGCCGGGCATGGCAGTAAAGCTTTGATTGCCGATTTGATTGGTGGTGAAATCGCACGTTTTTTAGGTTTTAAGGTTCCTGAAATTGTTTTTGCTCATTTAGACGAGGCTTTTGGCAGAACTGAAGGTGACGAAGAAATTCAGGATTTACTAAAAGGAAGTCAGGGCTTAAACTTAGGGCTTCATTTTTTATCTGGAGCAATTAATTATGATCCTGTAGTTACCGAAATTGATCCCGAAACCGCCTCCAGAATCGTATGGTTAGATGCCTATTTAACCAATATCGATCGCACGTTTAGAAACACCAATATGTTAAGTTGGCACAAGGAACTCTGGCTTATCGATCACGGTGCTTCATTATACTTTCATCATTCCTGGATCAATTGGGAGAAAACAGCAAAAACACCCTTCGCTTTTATAAAAGATCATGTATTACTGCCCCAGGCAAGCGAATTGGAAAAAGCGAATAGCGAACTCAAAAAAAAACTTACCCCAGAAGTCTTAGAAGACATCGTTAATTTAATTCCTGAAGATTGGTTAATTTGGGAAGGAACCGATGAATCACCTGCAGAGATTAGAGAAGTTTATCTTAAGTTTTTAAAAATACGATTAACTCATTCTGAAATTTTCACAAAACAAGCGCAAGATGCAAGAGAATCACTTATATGAGTATGCCGTAATTAGGATCGTCCCGAAAGTGGAACGGGAAGAATTTATAAATGTTGGCGTGGGCATTTTTTCGAAAAGTACCCGCTTTATCAACATGCGCTATCATTTGGATAAAAACAAATTAAAAGCAGTATGTCCAGATTGTGATCCTGAAGAAATAGAAAAAAATTTAGAGTCTTTTAAACGTATTTGTGCAGGAGAAAAAGATGCCGGACCCATTGGGCAAATGGATGCTGCCTCTAGATTTAGATGGTTAACCGCCACTCGCAGCTCTGTGATACAAACCTCCCAGACACATCCCGGATTTAGCAAGGATTTAGAAAAAACATTGAACTCTTTATTTGAAGAAATGGTTTTATAAGAGACTAGAAGATTAAAAACTATAAATACTGGACAAAATTTTCTTTGGTTTTACCTACTTAAAAATTAATGGTAAGTAAAAATCTATGCTCCAGATTCTATTTTCTTATATCTATATTTACAATATGAGTTTTGGTAGTGCCATAGCAGCCATTGTTAGTCAGCGTAACAACAGGAGAAAAAGAACTTCTCAATTAGATCGTTATGCCCAAAAAACAGGATCTAAACTTGGGAAACTTAGTGATCAGGATAAACTTACTGCTACCGAATTAAATCGGCTGGGCCAAAAAATTAAAGCTGAAAACAACAAAAAGCGGCAAAGAGTTATCGCCCTTACCGCTGTAATTATGATTATTGTTACTTCTATCTTCTGGTATTTTATGTTTTAACCTTCAAGCATCTTTGATATTCAAAAATTTCGGTATTAAAATTCTAATATCTAGAAGCGAAGCAATCTAACATCTAATTTTAATATCTACGGTACTTAGAAGTTTCTTCAAAGACATGTTCTAAAATTGCTTCATCTTCCTTGGTAAATTCCATTTTACGGCGTTCTAAAACAAGGCGGGCTACTTCAAAAACCTTTTTGGTCTGGTAGGTTGTCATTCCCGAACTTCCACCCCAACTAAAACTTGGTACAAAATTTCGTGGATATCCCGTTCCAAAGATATTACAACTTACTCCAACCACTGTACCGGTATTAAACATCGAATTGATTCCGCATTTACTATGATCGCCCATCATCAACCCACAAAATTGAAGTCCGGTTTTTGCAAAACCCTCCGTCTCGTAATCCCAAAGGCGAACTTCAGCATAATTATTTTTAAGATTTGAATTATTGGTATCTGCTCCCAGATTACACCATTCTCCAAGTACCGAATTTCCTAAATATCCTTCATGGCCTTTATTGGAGTTTTGGAATAATACTGAATTATTGATCTCGCCTCCTGCTCTACTGCCGGGGCCTATGGTTGTTGCTCCATATATTTTAGCGCCCATTTTAACGACTGCTTCTTCACCAATCGCTATAGGGCCACGAAAAAAACAACCTTCCATCACTAAAGCATCTTTTCCTATATAAATCGGGCCGGTACTCGCATTTAAAGAGCAATTTTCAACTACAGCTCCTTCTTCAATAAAAATGTTCTCTGGATTTTTTACAAAGTTCGAAGAGTTTATAGGTTCAGATTCACGATCTTCCGTAATTAATTTAAAATCAAAATTAATGGCAAAATCGTTTTTTGAAAAGATATCCCAGGTATGCGCTAGCTTAAGCACTTCGCCTGCAATTTCTAATTGCTTAAATACTTCAAAATCTACCTCCTGATCTTCTTCGGCATAGAAAGCAACGATATCTTCTCCATCAAAGATTGCTTCATTCTTTTTTAAATTCATCACCTGATCGATCAATGCCGAAGAAGGAAAATAGGCGGCATTAATCATAATATTTTCCTCAAACTCTACCAACGGCCACTTTTCACTTAAATAATCCTCGGTAATTGTAGAAGTCGTATTGCCTAAAATATATTCCCAGCGCTCTCGCATGGTCAATATTCCAAACCTAATATCGGCTACCGGACGGGTAAATGTAAAAGGGAGTAACTGGTTTCTTACCGAACCATCAAAAAGTATATAATTCATTTCCGCACAAAATTTTTATAAAGTTAAAGGGAATTGGATAAGTTTAAAGAAAATGAAGTTAAAATCAATTTAAAAAATATACAAACAAAAAAAAGGCTGCAAAAAGCAGCCTTTATATATTATAATCTAAAATCCAGAAGAATTATTTCTTCTTCTTGAATTTAGCATATTTGTTCTTGAATTTATCAATTCTACCAGCACTATCCACAAGCTTAGTCTGCCCGGTATAGTATGGATGAGAAGTTCTGGAGATCTCCAATTTGATCAATGGATATTCAGTACCTTCTACTTCAATAGTTTCTCTTGTCTTTGCGGTAGATTTTGTAATGAATACATCGTCGTTAGACATATCTTTAAATGCTACCAATCTATAATTTTCCGGATGGATTCCTTGCTTCATCGCTTTGATCTTTTAATTTTCAGGCTGCAAATTTAAACATTTTATTGATTAATCCAATAACAATTAAAAATATTTTTTTATTTATCCGCTATGTAACGTTTTACTATATTTGCTTACTAACCGATAAACAACAAAATTAATCAAAAAAATGGAAAACTCTACTTCAGTTAAATCGGTTGCGTCACCTTTCGGTATTTATTTAGGAATTATACTCTCACTAATTACTATTTTAGCCTATACATTTAATTTAAAGCTTTTTACAAGTTGGTACCTTGGTGTCTTTAATTTTATTATCATAATTATATTTCTAATCATTTCAGAAATTAAAACAAGAAAAGCCGTTGCAAATCCGGCCTTCTCCTTTAAAGATGCATTTATCGCTTCTTTTATTCCAATTGCAATTGGATTATTAATAAGTACAATAGTATCTATAATTATCTTTAACTTTGTCGATCCTGAAGCTGCTCAAACAGTTATCGAATTGACTGCTGAAATGAGTAGAAATATGATGGAAAGATTTGGTCTTCCCGAAGCTGAGATAGAAAAAGCTGTTGCAGAAGTACTTGAGAGTAATCAATTTACGCTTCTAAATCAGCTTAAAAGTTATATATTTCAATTAGCATTTTGGGCTGCTATCAGTTTAATTTTAGCGCTGATTTTCAGAAAAAAAGATCCGCAAACAATTTAATAATTAATGCAGATTTCCGTAGTTATACCTCTTCTTAACGAAGAACAATCTTTAGCAGAATTATATCATTGGATCGCAAAAGTTATGCGATCCAATTCCTTTTCTTACGAGATCATTTTTATCGATGATGGGAGTACCGATGGTTCTTGGAACACGATCGCCGCTATTGCCGATAAGGATAAAGCGGTTAAAGGCATAAAATTTAATCGTAATTACGGCAAATCTCAGGCACTACATGCCGGCTTTTTAAAAGCAGAAGGTGATGTGGTAATTACCATGGATGCCGACCTTCAGGACAATCCTGATGAAATCCCCGAATTATACAAAATGATCACCCAGGAACAATATCAATTGGTTTCTGGGTGGAAAAAGAAACGGTACGACTCGGTAATAGCCAAAAACTTACCCTCAAAATTATTTAATGCTGCGGCAAGAAAAACATCAGGATTAAAATTGCACGATTTTAACTGTGGTTTAAAAGCCTATACCAAAGCCGTGGTAAAGAATATAGATGTGTATGGAGAAATGCACCGTTATATCCCGGTTTTGGCAAAAAACGCCGGATTTTATAGAATTACCGAAAAAGAGGTTAAACACCAGGCCAGAAAATACGGGAAAACTAAATTTGGACCAGAGCGCTTTATTTTTGGTTTTCTGGATTTATTGACCATCTGGTTTTTATCTAAATTTGGGCGAAGACCCATGCATTTATTTGGATCTTTGGGCGTTTTAATGTTTATCATTGGTTTTTTTACGGCGGGATTTGTAGGCTTTTCCAAACTTTTTAAAATGTACCATAACGAGCCTAATATTTTAGTCGCGCTAAATCCATGGTTCTACATTGCACTCACTGTGATGATTATAGGCTCTCAACTTTTTCTTGCAGGATTTGTTGGAGAATTAATCTTACGAAGTAAACGGGATAAAGAACGTTATCTTATTACTAAAACTACAGAGAATTATTAAGTTTAAATATAGAAAATAGTATTTTTGAATTCTATTTTGTGTGAACTACTAAACTAAAACCAAAATTATGTCACAACCTAAACCTGAAATTTTAGCGAAGGCCCAATCATGGCTTACCGATGTTTTTGATGAAGAAACTAAAAAAGAAATCAACAATCTTATAGAAAATGATCCGTCTGAACTAGAAGATAGTTTCTATAAAAATGCGGCTTTCGGTACAGGTGGAATGCGCGGAGTGATGGGTGTGGGCACCAACCGAATCAACAAATATACCTTGGGTAAAAATACACAGGGACTTTCGAACTTCCTAAAAAGAGAATTTTCAGGAGAAACTTTAAAAGTTGCAATTGCTTATGATTGCAGAAACAACAGTAAAGAACTGGCACAGGTGGTTGCTGATGTATTTTCAGCTAATGATATTGAAGTATTTTTATTTTCAGACTTACGACCTACTCCAGAACTTTCTTTTGCGGTAAAAGATCTTGATTGTCACTGCGGAATTGTTTTAACCGCCAGCCACAACCCACCAGAGTACAATGGTTACAAAGTATACTGGCAGGACGGTGGCCAGTTAGTACCACCACAAGACAAAGCTTTGGTTGAAGAAATTAACGGATTAGAGTATGAAGCAATTAATTTTGACGCGAATACCGATCTAATTCATAAAATAGATAAAGAGGTTGATGAAAAATTTATCAACGCCTCAGTAAAGAACGGAAGCTTTGACACTTCAGCAGAAGCAAAAGCCAATTTAGGTATTGTTTTCACTTCTTTACACGGTACTTCAATAACCATGGTTCCGCCGGTATTAGAAAAAGCCGGATTTACCAATGTAACGATCGTTGAAGAGCAACGCGAACCAGATGGTAATTTCCCTACGGTAAAATCTCCAAATCCTGAAGAACCGGAAGCTCTAAAAATGGCCCTTGATATTGCCGAAGAAAAAGGTGCCGATATCGTGATAGGTACAGATCCTGATTGTGATCGATTAGGAATTGCGGTTAGAAACAGTGAAAACAAATTAGAGCTTTTAAACGGAAACCAAACCATGGTGGTAATGACCTGGTTCCTTTTAGAGCAATGGAAGAAAGCCGATAAAATAGATGGAAACGAGTTTATCGCTTCTACCATCGTCTCTACACCAATGCTTAAAAACCTTTCTGAAGCATACGGAGTTGAATATAAAGAGGTGCTAACCGGATTTAAATGGATCGCTAAACTAATCAAAGATCATCCAGAACTAGATTTTATAGGTGGTGGTGAAGAAAGCTTTGGTTATATGGTGGGCGACTTTGTTCGCGATAAAGATGCCGTAACCTCTACCCTGTTGGCTTGTGAAATTTCAGCATTCTTAAAAGCTCAGGGAAGTTCTTTCTACGAAAAACTATTAGAACTTTATACCACTTACGGTTTATATAAAGAAGAATTGATTTCTTTGGTTAAAAAAGGAATTGAAGGGGAACAGGAAATTAAGCAAATGCTTATCGACCTTAGAGAGAAGCCATGGGAAACCATAGATGGTGAAAAAGTGGTGCTCGTTGAAGATTATCAATCTTCTATCGCTAAAAACCAAAATGACCATACGAAAACAGAAATTACCATTCCAAAATCTAATGTACTTATTTACTATACTGAAGACGGAACAAAGATCGCAGCTCGCCCAAGTGGAACTGAGCCTAAGATCAAATTCTACTTCAGTGTAAATACTTCTTTAGATAGCGTGAGTGATTTTGAAGAAAAGAATAAAGAGTTAAAAGAGAAAATCAGCCGGATCAAAGCTGAACTGCAATTAGGTTAAGGCCTTAGTTATTATATGAGTTACTTAAAAAAAGTTCTTCAATTTGCAAAGCCCTACAAACGCTACGCAATATTGAATATTATTAGCAATGTTTTTTATGCCCTTTTTAGCACCTTATCATTCCTGGCATTTATACCAATGCTACAGGTGCTATTTCAGGTAAATAAACCTATTACTACACAACCAGTGTGGAATGGAGAATGGAGAAGCCTAAAAGATTTTGCTGAGCAGTACGCGAACTTTTTTTTAAATCAACGGATAGAAGAATATGGGCAGATCTCTGCCCTTATTACTATCTGTATTGTAATAATTATCCTGTTTTTTGTAAAAAACCTGTTTAATTATCTGGCAATGTATTTTATCGCTACTTTAAGAAACGGAATGCTTAAAGATATACGCGATAAGATATATGATAAAATTGTAGAATTACCCGTTTCCTACTTTTCTGAAAAACGTAAAGGAGATATCATCTCAAGAATTACCAGCGATGTACAGGAAATTCAATCTTCATTTCTTAGTATGTTAGAAATGTTCGTAAAAGAACCTTTAACATTACTATTTACTCTAGTAGGAATGTTAGCCTTAAGCTGGAAACTTACCATATTTGTACTTATTTTCTTACCGATTTCTGGTTTAATCATTTCTTCTATCGGAAAAAAACTGAAAGCGAAATCGACTATTGCGCAGCAGGAAAATGCCTACTTTTTATCGGTTGTTGAAGAAACCCTGTCGAGTTTAAAAATTATTAAAGGTTTTAATGCAGAAGGCAAGTTTAGAGACAAATTTCAGGCAAGCACCGGCAGGTTAAACCGTACATTAAATACATTATTACACCGTCAAAACCTGGCTTCTCCTATGAGTGAGTTTTTAGGAGTTTTAGTCATTACAATTGTGCTTTGGTTTGGCGGAAACATGGTTCTGATAGACAATACCATGGATGCGGCTACTTTTATAGGTTTTCTGGTATTAACCTATAACATTCTTACACCGGCAAAAGCAATTTCAAAAGCAACTTATAGCGTACAACGAGGAAATGCCAGTTCAGAGCGTATTTTAGAGATCATCGAAACAGAAACTACTTTAAAAGATGCACCTAATGCTATTAATAAAGTAAGTTTCGACACCAAAATTGAAGTTGAAAATATCGATTTTAAATATGAAAAAGAGCGAGTACTAAAGAACTTTAGTATGAGTGTTCCTAAAGGACAAACTATAGCCCTTGTAGGACAATCTGGTAGTGGAAAATCGACTATCGCCAATCTAATTACCCGTTTTTACGACGTTAACCAGGGACATATCAAAATTGACGGTACCGATATTCGTGAAATTTCCAAGCAATCCTTGCGAAACTTAATGGGATTGGTTACTCAGGATTCTATTCTATTTAACGACAGCATTCGCAATAATATAGCCTTAGGAAAAGATGATGCTACCGAAGAAGAAATTATCGCAGCATTAAAAATTGCCAATGCCTGGGAATTTATTTCGCAAATGCCAGAAGGCTTAGATGCCAATATTGGTGATTCCGGAAACAAATTAAGTGGTGGGCAAAAACAACGTCTTTCGATTGCCAGAGCGGTACTTAAAAACCCGCCGATCATGATTCTGGACGAAGCAACCTCTGCTTTAGATACAGAAAGTGAAAAATTAGTACAGCAAGCCTTAGAAAATATGATGCGTAATCGAACGTCCATAGTGATTGCGCACCGATTAAGCACTATTCAGAATGCTGATAATATTATCGTTATGCAGCGTGGGGAAATTGTAGAACAGGGAAAACATGAAGAACTGCTCGCCAAAAGAGGAACGTACCAAAAGCTTGTAGAAATGCAATCTTTCGCTTAAGCCGCAATTTCTAAATTAGTTATATAAAGTAATGAGCACAGTAGTACGTTCGTTGCTTTTTATGATTTTAAGTAAAATGCCTTAGGGGCAGATCCATGTTATTTATTAATTTTTTTCTTTTTGAGGCATCCCCAATAGCTCTTGAGACCGCAAAACTTAATCTCGATTATTGCTGAAGAGAACTTCACTGTTTCTCCAAACCACTCAGTATTAACCTATAAGCTTAAGTCAAAAAATAATTGAGCATAATAATAGGTTTCGGGCTTAATTCTACCAGCGGATACGATGCGACAAGCATGGCTACGCATTAAATTTATAACACAATAATTACTCAGCTTTAAAGTTTTCTATATTTTAGCCGAACCATCTTAAAGGGATAGTTAATCTAAATTTTTTCCCTTGGAAAAAACCGAAAATTTACTTGTACAACAGTTAAAGGATAGTAAAACTTCACAGCAGGCCTTTAGAGAACTTGTATCTTTATACAAGGAACGCTTGTATTGGCATATACGAAATATTGTAAAAAATCATGACGATGCCCACGATATTTTACAGAATACGTTCATAAAAATTTTCAGAAACATAGATCAGTTCAAAGGAGACAGCAAATTATTTTCCTGGATGTATAGAATCGCCACCAACGAATCGATCACTTTTCTGAATAAAAAGACGAAGCGTTTACAAATTTCCTCAGACGAGCTTCAGGATTCCATCATCAATAATCTTGAAAGTGATGTTTATTTTGAAGGAACCGAGATTCAGTTAAAACTTCAAAAAGCCATTGCCAGCTTACCTAGAAAGCAACAACAGGTTTTTAATATGAAGTATTTTGAAGAATTAAAGTATCGGGAAATTGCAGATATTTTAGAAACCAGTGAAGGTGCATTAAAAGCATCTTATCATATTGCTGTAAAAAAAATTGAAGAATTTTTAAAAACAAATTAAACCTTTCTAGTTTATACAAGTCAAATAATCATAATGAAGGAAGAGAAAATACCATATCATGGCGCCTCTGGCTTTAAAGTGCCTTCCGGATATTTCGATAATCTGGAGGATCATTTATGTGATAAGGTTTTTAATGAAGAAAAGCAGTTAGATAAAATAGCAGTACCCACAAAGGCCGGATTTAAAGTTCCTGAAGCTTATTTTGATCATCTTGAAGATGTTCTGGTTGAAAAAATAGCACATAAACAACCCCGATTAATCAAAATAAACTTTAGAAAAACTTTCTATTATGCTGCAGCTGTTGCCGCTATTTTTGTGGGATTATATACCACTGTTTTTACCTTGGGTAACGAACAATCTGCTAGTTGGGATGATGTAGAACTTTCTGCTATAGAACAGTATATTGATGACGGATATATTGATCTTTCTGATACAGAATTTTCTAATATGATCATCGAAGACGGTTACATTGTAGAAGAATCAGATTTCGCAACAATGAGTAGTGAAGCGGTTTTTGAGTATCTGGATGAGAATGTTGAAGATCCCTCTTTTATTTTAGAATAATTGCTATGAAAAAGATTGTAATACTATTAGTGTTGATTTTAGGCTTCTCGGAAGCTCATGCACAGGACGATAAGGAAAGAGAGCGCATAAAATCTTTAAAAACGGCTTTTATAACCCAGGAACTTAACCTTGATAATAAAGTAGCTCAAAAATTTTGGCCTATTTATGATAAATACGAACAAAAACGCCGCGAACTTTATCGTAGGGAACATAGGGATATAAACGATGTAGAATGTATTTCTGAAAGTAAAGCAGATGATCTTTTAAAGGAATTCGTAGAAATCGAAAAAGAAGATTACGAACTTAAAAAGCAATATTTTGCCGACTTGAAGAGTATTTTGTCTTCAAAAGACATTATTAAACTCCATCAGCTAGAAGAAGACTTTCACAGAAAATTGATAAGAGAATACCGCGCCCGGCAACACAAAGAGCGCGAAAAAAATAATGAAGAAAAATAAATTAAGAACCATTGTGATTCATCTCAGCATGGGATCAAAAATATATAAGGTTTAGTTTTTTGGTTAGTTAGTAGTAAGAATTCCGGTTGACATTTAATTGTCCTCCGGAATTCTTTTTATATAAACTATTTACAGTTCAGGCTAAATTACTTAAAATGTAATTTTGCAATTCTTTTAGAGCCTGCTGCATAAGCAGTAGAATCATTTAAAAATCTTAATGTAAAAAATCCTTCTTCACTCAGTTTTTCCCAGGTTTCACCAGCATCTTTCGTATAGGAAATTCCGGTAAAGCCTACCGCCACGATCTCTTCGCCATTTCCATTAGGAACATAACGCACGCTACTCTTATAATTAGGCTCCTGCCCATCAGCTATCAGTTTCCATGATTTACCGGCATCTGTTGTGATGGCTTTATTTCCTGTATTACCATCAGGCTCTTCGTAGTTACCTCCTATGATGATTCCGTTCTTAGCATCATAAAAATCCATGCTATAACCTCCCAATGTAGGCTTTCCCTGCAATAAGGGTGTATCTACAACTTCCCAGGTTTCTCCTTTATTAGCTGAGTGGAATACTCTGGACTTCATTCCCCCACTTAATATCCATACCTGGTCACCTTCAATAGCGATATTCGAATTACTGGCGGCAAAAGCCGCTTCCCCTTCAGTCGCTTTTGGTAATTTTGAGCAGTCGATTTTATTCCAGCTGTTTCCGCCGTCTCTGGTAATAATAATAGACAAACAATCTTCGGTTGGATCTCCCATAGCGATGCCTTCCTGATCATTCCAAAAGGCAAGGGCATCATAAAAAACTTTTTCGTCTTCTTCTTTATAAACCAATTTCATTTTTCCATCATCACCTGTTTTATACAATAATGCGGGATTACCCACACTTAGCATAAAAAAATCGTTTGCTGTACTTCCTACCGCTCTAAATTCTGGAGTGATACTATCAAATTTTTGCTGTGATAATTTCCATTTTTGGTTAGCCGAATTATATAAGCCATATGTACCAAAATTGGCTGCAAAGGCCAGATTGTTTCCAATAACTTCAATAGCTCTTATGCTTAAAGAATCGTTTTCTAAAATAGGCTCGATGTCTACCTGTTCAAAAGTTTGATGCGTAGAAACTTTTGGTACTTCCGTAGTGGTCTTATCGTTCGATTTCGTATCATTTTTACAGGCCGCAAAAGCCAGTAAGGCTATGATCCAGACTTTTTTCATTTCAATGGTTTTCATGGATTTCCTTCAAATATAAATGTTTCAGCGATAAAAAAGATTACCTTTGTGCCCTTAAATTTTAGCAATGCGTTTACACAGAAATTTAGTTTTTGCAACAGTTGATGCCCTTTTAGAAATTTTTAATGAGGGGCAATATGCCGATAAAGTAATCGAGAAAACCCTAAAACGAGATAAACGTTGGGGTGCTCGTGATCGCAGTTTTATTGCTGAAACCACCTATGATATTGTTAGATGGAAGCGATTATACGCCGAAATTGCTGAAGTAAAAGAACCTTTTTCAAGAGAAAATGCCTTTAGATTGTTTGCCGTTTGGGCCACATTAAGGGGTATTGCTTTACCTGATTGGAAACAAATTGAAGAAACCCCAACTCGGCGAATTAAAGGCCGTTTTGATGCACTTAGTAAAATCAGAAAGTTTAGGGAATCAATCCCGGATTGGTTAGACGAACTTGGTGTAGCAGAACTTGGTGAGGACATCTGGGAAAAAGAAATTGGTGCCTTAAACAAACAGGCTCCGGTTATTATTCGTGTAAATACGCTTAAAACCGATATCCAAACGCTACAACAAAAACTAAAGGATGAAGGTTTTGAAACCATAAATCTTAAGGATTATCCTTACGCATTACAACTGGTAGAACGTGCTAATATTTTTAAAACAGAAAGTTTTCAAAATGGATTATTTGAAGTTCAGGATGCGTCTTCGCAGCTTGTAGCCGATTTTCTTGATGTTAAGTCTGGTGATCGAGTGGTGGATACCTGCGCTGGGGCTGGTGGCAAATCCTTACACCTTGCCGCTTTAATGGAAAATAAAGGACAGGTAATCGCTTTAGATATCTACGGAAATAAATTAAAAGAACTAAAACGTCGTGCCAAACGTGCCGGTGCCCACAACATCGAAACTCGTGTAATCGATAATAACAAGGTCATAAAAAAATTACACGGTAAAGCCGATAAAGTTTTGATTGATGCACCTTGTAGCGGATTGGGAGTTTTAAGCCGTAATCCAGATGCAAAATGGAAGTTGGAACCAGAATTCTTAGACCGAATTCGAAAAACACAACAGGAAATTATACGGCAGTATTCCAAAATCGTCAAAAAAGGAGGTAAAATGGTTTATGCTACCTGTTCTGTCTTACCTTCCGAAAATCAATTGCAGGTAAAAGACTTTTTAGCTTCAGAAGAAGGAAAAGATTTTAAATTAATTGAAGATCGCAAAATCCTATCTTCAGAAACTGGTTATGACGGATTTTATATGGCATTGCTGGAAAAATCGGATTCAAAAACATCGGAACAAGTCTAAAAGGTAACAACTAAATAACTTATACAAGCTTGAGGATCCTGATAGCTTGATAGTTGTTACAGGATTAGGAGTAAACATAGAATTATTTAATAAACTAATCATCCCCTACCCTGGTAGACATTTCGACAAGGCCAAATTCGCTTTGTAAGGAAAGCATATTCTACCGAAATGTCTTTACCAGAGAAATTGGTAGGGATGGACAAAAAAGTGTAGCTTTACAATTTTTAATGCCTTGTGGCAGTCCTTTTTATTCCCAAATAAAATCCTAAAACACCATAACGGTCTTGGTGAAAATTTTTGAAGCCAGGTTATATTCACGTTTCTTAATCCTCTTTTCTATCCTTGCCCGTTTCATTGCTTACTTTCATTACAGGCTATTATAACTAAACCTGCAAAATCAATATCTACACCACTTTTAAGAGCACCTCCTGAATCCAAAAAACACAATTATAGTATGATCTGTTTTCAAAATATCACTCGGTGATTTTTGTTTCCTCATGCTCAGCATAGGTATTAATGAACTCACGATGAAGAATCCAGCCAAAAAAAACAAGAAGAATAAAAATCACTATTCGGATTTTTAGATTAAAAGACCGTATTTCTTTTTCCAGCTGTTTTTGCTGCTTGTCCAGTTGCGCTATTTTCCTGTCAACGTCTCTCACCCGGTTTGTTGTAGCTCTTTTTTTCGTATGGCTTCAAGTTCTAAGCGCTCATTTTTCTTTTTAATAGCAGCAGCCCAGAAAAGATTTTCAATTTGCTTGTGTTCCTTTTTGCCGGTATAAACCAGGGAGAAAAAAGGCCGGGAATATGGCATCCCATTTTCTTTGGTTATTCCTTCAGCTTTTGCCAGACCCATCACATAGGCAATATGGCCACGCTTTCCCAACTCTTCTTCTAATAGTTTTCTATGCTTGTTTGTAATCATGCTTATCTATTATGTATAAGTTATGGCTTTTATCTTACATTTGTAACACAGTGGTAACATAAGAATATTGCAATTTACAAACTATTTTACTTACTGGCAACTATTTTACCTAAAAAATAAGTGTTTTGAAAACTATTCACCGAATTAAAGCCTTTATAGACTATATGGACATTAGTCTGAACAGCTTCGATAAAAGTATCGGGAGGCCGGCTGGATATATTGGAAAGCAAATAAGAAGCGAAGCTTCTATAGGTTCTGATATTCTAGAGACTATACTACGTACCTATACAAATTTAAGTCCGCAATGGTTGATATTTGAAGAAGGTGAAATGTTAAGGGATGCAAATTGTAATGAACAATTCATTTCTCAAGAACCTAAAAAACATTACGGTGAGGAGGATTATTTTGAAAGCCTGCTCTTAGAATATCTGGAAAAAAAGACGGTCAAAGAAAAAATACTAAAACTGGTCAACGATAAAAAAAAGTAGGACAAGCAATACTTTAAACCGGATATCTTAAATCATTCCTCTTAAAAAGTTATAGATAAAAAATAACCACCTAAAGAAAAGCTTATATCGTAATTATGAAAACTAATTTAGTTAAAAATTAGTTTTCTAATTATAGGTTACATAAATACATCTCGTGTCTCTAGCAAACTTCGCAATTTTCCTCACAGGCTCTAAAGCAAATTCTTTTTAAAAAATTTAATCTCTAAATATCGAATTTTATCAGCATTTTTGTGCGTATCTATTAACTCGTAGTACTTAACCTATTTTATAATTTAAAAATGAAAACTTTTTATTTTGTTCTATTAAGCCTTTTTTTAATTTCCTGCGGAAATGACGATGAACCACAAATTAAAGATTACCGGGAGATCAATGATCAGGAAATTCAAAACTATTTAGAAGCCAATAATATAGAGGCACAAAAATCGGAGTCCGGTTTATATTATATTATTGAGGAAGAAGGTACGGGCGCTCAGCCTACAGCCAAAAGTAGAGTAACCGTAGCCTATAAAGGATATTTTTTAAACGGTAATGTTTTTGATCGAAGTAATGCTTCGGGCGCTACCTTTGGTTTACAACAAGTCATCCCGGGATGGACAGAAGGAATACCTTATTTTAAAGAAGGGGGCAGTGGCCAACTGTTTATTCCTTCTCATCTTGCTTATGGTTCTTACAATTACAACGGCATCCCCGGAGGATCGGTTTTAATTTTTGATATCGAACTGCTGGATGTAGCCAATTAGTTACGGTCTAAACCATCATATTAAAAATCCTATAGTATCCAGGCCGAATCTTTTTTAGATTCGGCTTTTTTGATGCTGCTATGGCTATTATCTACTTTATTTCTTTACAAAGCGAATATTGATAAAAACTATAGCTGTTTTTTGATAATTTAGCAGGCTATTTCCAGACCATTATTTTATATATTTAGAAGCAAGTTTTAGCATCATAATAACAATTCTAGATGCACTCCAATTGTTTAAAAAAGAAGATCAATTTTACCTTAATACGAATAGTGAATTTAATCTAATATTTAATTTATCCCACATACTAAATTTCTATGAGTAGAACGTATTCTATCGCGGTTATACAACTCAACCTTAACGACAATGCGACCAATAATCTTACTAAATGTAAAGATTGGGTAAAAAAGGCTGCTAAAGAAGGGGCGCAGGTTATTTGCTTACCTGAACTATACAGCAGCCACTATTTTTGTCAAAGCGAAGATGTAGATAATTTTGCGCTGGCCGAGCCACTTTATAGCACCTCCTTTACTGCTTTTAGTAGTTTAGCAAAAGAATTAGGAGTGGTTATTATCGTCCCGTTTTTTGAAAAAAGAATGGCCGGGATTTATCATAACAGCGCCTATATAATTGATAATGATGGATCTGAAGCCGGACTATACAGGAAAATGCATATTCCCGATGATCCCCATTTTTACGAAAAATTCTATTTCACACCGGGAGATTTGGGCTTTAAAACAATAACTACAAAGGTTGGGCAAATAGGGACGTTAATTTGTTGGGATCAATGGTATCCCGAAGCTGCACGACTTACCGCTTTACAGGGCGCCGAAGTTCTCTTTTATCCAACAGCTATAGGCTGGCATCCTTCTGAAAAAAATAAATATGGCGATCATCAGTACGGAGCCTGGATGAATGTAATGAAAGGCCATGCAGTTGCTAACGGCACCTATGTTGCCGCCGCGAACCGGATTGGTCTGGAAAAATATGTCCCTAATACTGATGGTATTGAATTTTGGGGAGCTTCATTTATCGCTGGCCCACAAGGGGAAATCCTGGCACAAGCCTCTCACGATAAAGAAGAAATTTTAATTGCAGAAGTCGATTTGGATCATCAGGAAAACGTAAGACAAAACTGGCCATTTTTCCGAGACAGAAGAATTGACTTTTATGGCAATATCACCAAAAGAGCTATCGATAAATAACCTATGGAAGCTACACGTAGATTTCCCGCCGAATGGGAAAAACAAGAAGGTATATTACTTTGTTTTCCTGAAAATGGTAATGACTGGCCCGGAAAATATCATGCTATCCAATGGGTATTTGTAGAATTTATTAAAAAAGTAGCACAATACGAGATTGTTTATCTTGTGGTTGCTAATAATAAGCTTAAAGAAAAGGTATCGGATAGGCTGGAAAGAGCCCATGTGCACCTGGAAAATATTCAATTTATTATTCAGAAAACCAACCGAAGCTGGATGAGGGATTCAGGCCCAATAATTGTTGAATCTGCTGATAAAACAACTGAAGCTATTAATTTTAATTTTAATGGCTGGGCAAAGTATAAAAACTATCATCTGGATAAAGCGATACCAGGAATGATCTCGCAAAAATTAGGTATTCCTTTAACAGTAGCTACCTATAAAGGAAAGCCCGTGATCTTAGAAGGCGGTGCAATAGATTCTAATGGAAAAGGTTCCCTCCTAACTTCTGAAGAGTGTTTACTTCATCCTAGTGTACAGGTAAGAAATCCCGGGTTTACTAAAACCGATTATGAAGCCGTCTTTCAGGAATATCTTGGAGTGTCTAATATTATTTGGCTTGGCAACGGCATTTTAGGCGACGATACCCATGGGCATATTGACGATCTTTGCCGATTTGTAAATCCAGATACCATTATCACTGTGACAGAATCGAATAAGAAAGATAAGAATTATAAAGCTTTGAAAGACAATCTGGAACGATTAAAAAATGCGAAGCTGGAAACTGGTAAGTCCCCAAATATTGTTGAACTCCCTATGCCCCAAAAGCTGATGTTTGAAGATTTACGCTTGCCAGCCAGTTATGCTAACTTTTTAATTATTAACGGTGCTGTTTTAGTTCCTGTTTTCAATGATCCTAACGACAGGATTGCTTTAAATATTTTGGCCGACTGCTTTCCTAAAAGAGATATTATTGGTATTAGTGCTATAGACCTTATTTGGGGGTTTGGAACCCTGCATTGCCTTAGTCAGCAAATCTATTAAAACGCTAACCAATTCTTCTTAATGATATTACTATCCATCACCTTCTTAAAAACTATCGTATACAAGTTGCTTGCTAAAAGTATTTAAAGGCGTAATGTTTAACTCGTTTCAGAATCTCATTATACTTTGATTTACCAATCTACATGAGGACCGCATTCTATTTCGATAGTCATGAGAACAGGTTGACGAAAATCGACTTTTTATAGCATTAGTTAAAGCGCTTGTGGCTTCCCATAATCTATCTGAATCGGCTTCACGGCAGTCCCTCTTATTAGGGATTAAATTTTGTTAAATCTAATTGTTACTGGAGTTTTGGTTTTTGCCTTTTTACTTAATGGCTATCTTTGCCCAGCACAATGAAATTGCTATGATTAGTCCTACTTTAAAACGTCCATTGACGATTTGGATCTTTTTATTTTTAAGCCTGAATTTGCCAATAACTTTAATTAAGAGTAACTATTATCACTTAAATGCACAGGAGAGTAAACCTGAATCCTCTTCCTGGTCTGAAGATCCTCTTGGCAGACAAACCCCACGTGGTACAGCCTCAGGTTTTATTAATGCTGTGGCCGATAAAAATTACCAAAAAGCAGAAGCCTATTTAAATTTTGAAGCTGTAGAAAATCCAGAGGATCACATAGCGATCGTTAAAACTTTAGAAAGTCTACTTAATCAAAATGGCTATTTATATCCTTATTCGTCCATTAGCAGCGATAACACAGGAAAAGCTAATGATGGCTTACCGCCTTCTATCGATCGCGTAGGAATGTTATCTATTAATGGAGAAGAAATGGATCTTACTGTAGAAAAGATTGAAGGAAACGAAAGAGCTCCTATTTGGTTATTTTCAAAAAACACCGTTAAACTTCTACAGGAAATTGACATACGTTCTACCAATACCTCGGGTACTATCGAAGCCTTATTACCAAGTTTCTTAAAGCGATGGAGTTATGGAGGTGCCGTGATTGGCCACTGGATTGCCATGCTTTTAATAGGTATTTTATCCTATCTCATCGCATGGGCAGTGGTATTTATAACCGATAAAATTATAAAGGTCTTCTGGAAATCGGCAAATGAAGAACCGGTTTCTAATATCCTCAAAGTGATTGCTTTCCCGGTACAACTTTTCTTAGCCGTATGGTTACTGGTGTATGCATCTAATCAACTGGGCATCTCTATCGTAGTACGGCAAAAATTTAGCTGGTTACCGGTGATATGCAGTATTATAGCCCTTTCACTTATACTTTGGCGGGTCACACAGTTTTTAACTGATTTTAGCCAAAAGAAAATGAATCTAAGAGGAAATGTATCTGGTGTTTCTGTGATCCTCTTTTTAAATAGGGCTGCAAAAATTGCAATCGTCGTTTTTGGTATCATTGCCATTTTAGATGCCGTTGGCGTAGATGTGACTACTGGACTTGCCGCTTTGGGTATTGGTGGTATTGCTTTAGCTTTGGGAGCACAAAAAACAGTTGAAAATTTTGTAGGTAGTGTAACGGTAATTGCAGATCAACCGGTAAGAGTTGGCGATTTTTGTAAAGTTGGGAATACTATAGGAACCATAGAAAATATTGGTATGCGATCTACACGAATTAGAACGTTAAACCGAACAATAGTTACCATTCCCAATGGACAGTTTTCTTCTAGTGAAATAGAAAATTATGCGCATCGCGACCGCTTTAGGTTTTATCATGTTTTTGAATTAAGATACGAAACTACTCCAGATCAAATACGCTATCTACTGGTAGAGCTTAGAAAGATACTTTATGCGCATCCAAAAGTAAATCCCGATCCTGCAAGAGTACGTTTTACCACTTTAGCAGCGCATTCTATCAATATTGAAATCTTTGCATTTATTATGGTGCCAGAATACAATGATTTTCTGGAGGTACAGGAAGATATCCTTCTTAGAATGATGGATGTTGTGGAAACCAGTGGCTCTGGTTTTGCTTTCCCGTCTCAAACGGTATACTTATCAAGGGACAAAGGTTTATCCAAAGAAAAATCAGAGGAAGCAGCGAAAACCGTAGAAGACTGGAAAATCAAAAATGATTTACAGATCCCTAAATTTACTTCAGAAAAAATAGAAGAGTTAAAAGATAGTCTTACTTATCCTCCTGCCGGGACTTCACATACCCCCGATAATTAAAAATTTTAAGAAAATGTAGACGGCGGTATAAATTGAAAAGCCCCTGCCGCTATATATTTTATAATTTCGAAATATCGTGATCCCGATAGCTCTTATCGGGACAACGACACAGCATTTAATATCGATCATCGAGTACACTTACTTATTCATGTAGTACAAAAAACGGAATCTTCTTGAAATACTTTGGGGCTTCAGAAACAGGATAAAATAATAATTGATCAAAAAAATTAAGATTCTTTCCCATCATCATTATAAGCTGTACTTCCTTGCTTTTTATAAATAGCTGCAGGGCATCTTCTAGAGAATCATTAATACTGTAATAAAAGCCATGATGAATATCAGACAATTGTTCCTTTAAAAAATCCCTGTTTGATTTTTGCGAATCTGTAAGGGCTTCGGGTTTCTTAGCATAGTAAAGTACTTTAAGTTTAGACTGTTGGCAATTGCTTATAAGCTTTAGGCCTCGTAAAATTTTGGTTTTATAGGTAACATAAAAATCGGTGGGGAAAGCTATATTTTCAGGTTTTTTATAAGTAGCTTCTTCTGGAACTACTAAAATTGGGCATTTTATACGTGAAATTACGGCTGTACTATTTTTTCCAACCAGGGATTGCTGATTTAAATTAGCGCCACGGGTTCCCATAATGACAAGATGAATTTTACCGTCTTCAATTATTTTTCTTATCCCCGAAATAAATGAGGTTTGCTGTATAGAAAAGGAAAATTTATGAAATTTAGGATGGGCTATTTTCCGTAGTCGGGTTAAAAAGGCCTGAACTTCAGTTAGAGCCTTTTTATTATTAAATTCTACATCTGTTCCAGTTTCATCTAAAATATGGGAAACGTGAAAATGAACTTCACTCTGACTGAAAAAATTAACGCCATAAACCATTGCATTCCAGGAATTTTCTGAAAAATCTGTTGGTAAAAGAATATTAATCATCGCTCCATTTTTTTGCAATGTTAATATTGTTTAACCCGCAAAAATATGACTAGCGTCAGTTTTATGGAAACTCCTTAATAATCAACAACTTAAACCTCTTTTTTTAGTGATATAGCCAAAACTTTATCAAAAGTGTAAATTGGTCATTTTAAGGGATTTTTTTAGTCTACTAATTCTAACCTATGAAGGTCTAAAACCCTAATAACCCTACCTTCAATCTCGATTAAGCCTTCTTTTTTAAAAGCAGAAAGTGTTCTTATTAAAGTCTCAATAGCGATCCCGGCAACACTGGCTAAATCTGATCTGGTAATTCTTATATCTTCCTGTGATTTCTTGCCCAAAATTTCAGCAAACTGAAGAATCGTTTGTGCGGTCTTTTTTCGTACCGTACTATAAGCCATAATCAGTAATTGCTGTTTTATTACCGATAAGTTATCGGTAAGCATATTTATTAACTCTAAAGACACATTGCGATTTTGCTCTAAAATCTCTTTTAGCTTATATTTTAAAATCTTTACAAGCTTAGTGTCTTTTACAGCTACAGCCGATTCCTGATGCGGGTAATTCTCGGCTAAAGAGGTAAAGCCCAGAAAATCATCCGGTTTATATAATCCTGTAACCAGCTCTTTTCCCTCTTCGTCCCTCTGAAAAGTTTTTATGGTTCCTTCCAGTATAAGATAAACGTAATTGGAATGGTCTCCCACTTCAAAAATGCTATCCTTTGCTTTGAATTCTTCAACTTCCCCCTCATCATCAAAGAAATTCTTCAGTTCGTTTAAATTACGAATATCGCCTTCGGCAGGATCTTTTTTAGAAGACTCTGCAACAAAAACCTGAGATACCAAATGGGCCTTTTTCAATCTGGTTTCTATCACCTCAACCAGTTCATTCTCATCAAAAGGTTTGGTAAGATAATCGTCTGCTCCCATATTCATTCCCATTCTTATTTCCTTATGCTCTGTTTTCGCGGAAAGAAATATAAAAGGAATATGATGCGTTTTGGTATTAGAGGATAAACTTTGCAATACACCATAACCATCTACCTCTGGCATCATAATATCACAAATAATAATATCAGGAATATGCTCTATGGCCTTTTCAATTCCTATTTTACCGTTTGGTGCAGTAATGACTTCGTAGTCCTGTAATTCTAAAATTTCAGCGGTATTCTCACGTAACACCATATCATCTTCTATAAGAAGTATCATAGTTTTTGGGGTTTATTTTTCTTGATAATCGACATTCAATATTTAAGTTCCATCACAAAAGCCAACGGGATCGAGAGACCTCAAAATAAAAATAATTTTCTAATAAATACCTCATAGACTTGTTTTGAGGTAGTTTACTTTTTTGGAATTTGTATATGAAAGGTACTTCCCAGGTGCTGTTTACTTTTAAAACTAATGCTTCCTCCCACGTTTTCCAAATGACTTTTGATGATGTTTAAACCAATACCTGTACCTTGATTAGTTAGCGCATTCTCTGCTCTAAAATAACGATTAAAAATATATTTTTGTTCGTTTTCAGGAATCCCTATTCCCTGATCCTTTATACAAACGTGAACCATTTCACCTTCCTCATAGGCTTCAACTTCAATAACGGAATGCTCTGGTGAATATTTTATGGCGTTATTGATAAGGTTACTTAAAATAAGCTCTAAAATCTTTTCATCAAAATATAAAACGATATCATCAATTTGCTTTGGATACAGGATTTCCTGCCCTTCCTTTAGTAACATATTAGCATCATAAATTACTTCGTTAAGGGTTTTGGTAATTGGAAAATAGGAATATTTATAGTTTACTTTTCCGGTCTCCAAACGCTCTACAGATAAAAAATCATCTAAAATATTATTAAGGTACTTTACTTTCCCTGTGATGGTTTTTAAATGCTTTTCTCTCTTCTGCTGCTGCTCGCTCTCGGTATATTTTCCAATAAGAGTGGTAGAGGTTAATATCCCGGTTAAAGGAGTTTTAAACTCATGTGATACCATCGAGAGGAATTTGGTCTTTAATTCGTTTAATTCCCGCTCTTTACGTAAGGATTCTTTTATCTTATTTTCGACAGCCTTTCTTTTAATCACTTCATCCTCTAAATCTTCTACCGCTTTTTGTAATTCGCTGGTACGCTGCTCAATCCTCGACTCTAACTGGGTATTAAGCATTAAAATTTCACGTTCCTGATTTTTACGAAGTGTAATATCGATTACCATAGCCATTACATAGTGATCATCCTCTAACTTAAAAGGATTAAGCCCTACCTCTACAGGAAAATTGGTTCCATCTTTCCTTGTCCCAAAAAGGTCCCTACCCTGCCCCATTTGTCGCGGACTCACATGCTGCATGAATTTCTCCATGTGTACATGATGAATCGCATGTTTTTTCTTTGGAATTAAAATATCAAGATGTTTTCCTTTTAATTCTCCTTCATCATAACCAAAAATAGTATTAGCTGATTCATTGGAGGCCACAATAATCTGATTGGTATCTACAACTATAATCCCTTCGGAAACCGCATTAAATAAAACACCAAACGTTTGCTTGTTTATCGCTTCGAAATTCTTCATACCCAAAAATAGGTATTTCATAGGAAGAATACTCGCATATACTAATAAAACCAGCGCAGAGAGGCATCAATTTGATGAAATAAAACCTGCTTAAGTATTACCCAAAAAAATGGCTTTACGAAAAATCGCAAAGCCATTTAAAATTATATATTTATGCTACTTTAGTCTAAAACTTCTACTGAAGTAGCCTGAAATCCTTTTGGAGAACGTTCTTTTCTATAACTCACTTTCATTCGTTCTGATAAAGGTTTAACGGAATCCTGATGATGTACAAAAATATTATCCCCAGAAATATCATCCTTTATAAAACCAAAGCCTTTATTTTCAAAAAACGAGATTACCACTCCGGTATCCCTTGTATCTGTTTTAGTCTCTCTTTGATAATTCAGATCAATATCCTCTGCACTAACCTCAACTTTGTGCTGCTCGTCCGGCGGCGTATCTGTAAGGTTTCCATTCACATCAACATAGGCAATCATATCTTCAAAGCTTTTACCCTTATCATTTTCCTGTTTGCGCTCTTCTCTGCGTTGTGCTTTTAATTTCTTTTTTAATAATTTCTTTTTTTCTTTTTGTCTTTTAGAAAAAGTGTCTGCCATATATTAATTTAGATTATTATTCTTTTTACTGCTGAAATAATTAAAACATCAGCAAAACTTTCTGAAGTTATTAATCAATAATCATTCGATCATATTCTATTAAAATCGGTCGCAAATAATAATAAACAAAGGCTTTACAGCGCTAAGAAACTTTCTGTGATCGATTTAAAATCTTGATTATTGATTAATCTGTAATTGCCCGTTGTGCTAAAATAAAAGTAAATAGGTTAGAAAAAATCGGACAAAAACCATCGAAATATGTACAAATTTACGATAAATTATCGAGAAAAGCAGTCTTTTGGGGATCTTTATTAATTATGAGGATGATAATCCGGATAAGTTATATCCATTAAAAACTCAGGTATAGGGTTATAAAAAAGAAAGGATGCAGTTCCTTACAACTCCATCCCAGGCTAATTCTTTCTTGGTAAAATTAAAAAGGGGGTGTGACTATCATTTCAGAATTGCCCCCTCTTTTTCATA
>Ga0098065_1000069_pt1 | contig 62940 bp, 61 predicted proteins | sample 25_taG_FD_75062 | JGI IMG/M metagenome (GOLD analysis project Ga0098065, IMG submission 75062) | Marine viral communities from Cariaco Basin, Caribbean Sea - 25_WHOI_OMZ | ecosystem: Environmental > Aquatic > Marine > Oceanic | place: Caribbean Sea: Cariaco Basin | collected 2014-11-08 | reverse complement strand
GATAGCAACCTTGCGACTTACTAATGGTTCAAGGCGTTACCCCTGCCCATAAGGGACTTGCACCCTCTAGATTAATGATTTACCTTTAGGTAAATTAAAAGATGCCCATGCTGGGCACACACATCGGTTTTGCAATATGGCGGGTGAAGTGCTACTATGAAACATTTGTGCAAGATTCAACATCAGTAATTCTATTGAACTTTTGTGCTAAAATGCCGCCACATCGCAAAGCCGTAAACCGTTGCCTGTCATTTGAAAAAAAAGCAACATCGGAAAACCGACGATGAAGCTTCAGTTTTTTTTAAAATTTGTTTTTTTAAGAAGAAAGTTTCTCGCACTGGATTGCGAAACTGAAAAAAAACTTCTTTTTCGCCATCTGCTAGGATTTTGAGAAAAGCCATTTTTTATTCGATTAAGTTACATCAAGGAAGAAAAAGCTGAGCGGTTCGACCAACTTTACCAAATAGTTTATTTGGAAAAGTTGAACATTTAATATATGTTTACCTTAAAAGCTTGAATATATTAAAAATCAATTATTATGAAAAAAATTACTTTACTGGTCATTTTGTTCTGCTGTGGAAATCTTTTTGCCCAGCAAAAAGTTAATTTTATAAACGGTTCCAGTTACGACATATTTGTTTCATATGTTGTCACAAAAGATGTAAATAACCAAATCCTCAATTAATGTCAATGGATAGCGGATTTGTTGTGCCCGCAGGAACCACATACTCAGCATCGGATTCAAGTCAATCTTCTCCTTATAGATTTCCTTATAATGATTTTGCTGGTATCACCCAATGGCTTCTTTCTGGAGTAGGAGCTATTTCTTCCTCTGATGCATATAACCGATTTGGAGACTCTCAGAAGTTTTATTTTGCAAAAATTGCAAATGATGACAATTCCTTGCCTATAACAGATGGCGGAAGTATAGGGCCGACATAGCCTTTTATTTTGGGGACTTACGTCAGTTTCCAATATTCCGAAATAGCCCTTGATCCCTTAGACCCAACCGCAGTTCTATAATATCATAGCATTTTAAATTCTGATGATTATGAAAGCACATCTTTTAATTTTAATGTTATTATTTACATCATTGTATGTAAATGCGCAGGAATCTTCTTTCTCCGAAGATTGGACTACTTACACCAATAATAATTCCAATGTAGGATCTGATATAAATACAGGAATAGTTGCTGACAATAAGAATAACGTCTACATCATTAAAACTACCAATACTGAGAATCAAAATCTTTCTTTAGGCTCCTTGTCTAAATTCTCACCCGATGGCGATTTATTATGGACAACAGCATCTTTCGGCAAAACTTTTGGATTAGCCATAGACCACATTGGCGATATTATTATTGCTGGATATACCAACCGTGAGGAAGGGATAGCAACCGCTGGAGTCTTCCAAGAAAATTTTGGAGGTGGAAACGGCGATGCTTTTTTAATGAAATTTGATGAACACGGTAACAAAATATGGGGCACCTATTTTGGCCGTGCTGGTTATGAAAGTTCACACACTTCGGCAGAAACTCATTATATCGGGCTGGAAGTGGATGCGGAAAACAATATTTTCTGGAGTTTTGGAACCCAAAGCGATGATATGGCTACCACAAATACGTTCCAGGAACAGCGAAACGGAGCTAATTATTTGGTTACAAAATTTAATCCCCAAGGGCAGCGTATATGGTCAACCTATTACGGCACCGATCAGGTTCAAGTACATTCCATCTCGGGTTTGCAAGTTGATGAGGAGGGAGTTTATATTGCCGGATATGTACATAATAAGGATATTGAAAATTCCTATTTTGACACTTCGGATAATTATATATTTCAGCCTCATACTCACTCGATTTTTATCAGCAAATTTGATTTAACAGGGAATAGAATATGGAGTTACTATATTCCACAAGGCGATGGACAAAATTATTCAACACGCCAAGCTTTATTATTGACAACTAACAATCTTTATCTTACTTATGGTACTTCCAGTACGAATATCGGAACTTCCGATACTTCATTTCCAAATATGTATGATCCCAACGGCTCTGGATCTGGGGTTCTTGCAAGATTAGATATTGAAGGGAGCTTGCTCTGGACAACCTATCTACCTGGAACAGATTACCCATTACCGTTTATATCAACAAATATCGCAACTAGGGATGGTAGCGAAATATATGTTATGGCAAAAAAAAATGCGGATGGAAATGATATGTTGGATGGCTATCTTTCGGATATGGAAAATTCCGATACTTATTATATTATAAAATTTGATGAAAATGGTCAATTTGTATCGGGTAATTATCTTGGGAAATCCAATAATGAGGTTCGCGGAGTTTACGGAATGAATTTATATAATCAAGGAATTTATTCTTATGGTGGTGATGAAGGTTCTAACAATGTTGCTACTCCAGGTGCTTTTCAAGACACGCCTCTCGAAGGAAAACCTAATTCTTTCCTTTCTAAATATGTAGATGAAAGTTTTTTAGATATAAAAAGTTATGACAATTTTGCAGTAGCAATTTATCCTAATCCAACTTCTTCTGTTTTAAATTTTAGGTTGAATGAGTTTGTTGATTCTTCAATTAAAATAGAAGTATATAATATTATTGGCCAACTCACGAAAACAAAAACCACATCTGAGACTAAGGGATATATAGATCTTGGCGATTTAAGTTCTGGTGTTTATCTTCTTAAGTTTCAAGCAGAAGATGGAGGAAAAATAACTACAAAAAAAATTATAGTTAAGTAACTCATACAAACTGGTTGCTCAACAAATGGTTTTACCCACACACGAATATAAATTCCAAGGTAAGTAGAATTCTTATTTTGAGGTAAAAAAATAATAGAATATATCAGAACGCAGAAAAACGACAGGCAACAAGGCATAAACGCAATAGCGGGCAAGTACTTACCCCAAAAGTAATTTTATATATTTAAAGTCCCGTATAAATCGAAAAGTCAGTGCGTCAATCCCGCTACTGCGTTTAGTGTGCCAAGAAGCAACCACGGCAATAAACTGGTTGCATGCTGTAGATAAGATGATGGTAGGTCCATCAGGGTCGTTGTATAGGCGATGGCTCTAAACCACCCAAAGGTGCTGTTGTGAAGAGCAATGGTATTGAGCGTTTGGGAGAATCCGATCCAAGAGGTCGGCAGGTACGAATAAAGGAGTTGAACGAAAGTGAACCATTGATGAGGTGTCGAGAAGTGCGTACCCCCAGTCAAAAGCTACGAAGTAAGCGACGGAGTTAAAAGGATTGTTAGCAATAACAATCATTACAGAGAGAGCCTATTTATTTTCTGTAAGGCTGGCGTCATTCAGATGGCAAGAACTTTATTCAGGCTTATTCACGGAACTTGGGAAACTGCATACAAATGCCAAGGGAAATGTACAATAAGAACAACTTAGAGGCAAAATACCGATAGTGTATGCAGAGGCAGACCGAGCCGTAGTAGTATTGAAGTTTCCGTAATGGAAATGGAGCGAAGGACTTGGGTTGTACCGTTACATTTTATTGACCAACTCATACAAATGAGGATGAATTTATGGAATGAGACAAAATCGATACCGATAAGTCGCCAAATGGTTTGGGAGGCTTATCAGAAAGTGCGTTCCAACCAGGGGAGTGCGGGCGTGGATGCGATAAGTATGCAGGAATTTGATGCAGACCGCAGTAAGCACCTGTACAAACTCTGGAACCGAATGGCATCGGGGAGTTATTTCCCGCCACCCGTCAAAGAAGTGGAAATACCCAAGAAGGACGGAAGTGTCCGAAGATTGGGCGTACCCACCATAAGCGACAGGGTGGGACAAACGGTGGTCAAAATGTTCATCGAACCGCGATTAGAGGAAGTATCAGTCCCAATTCTTACGGGTATCGACCTAATAAAAATGCACATCAAGCATTGCAAAAGGTTCGTGAAAACTGTTGGAAACAAGACTGGATAATCGACCTTGACATCAAAGGGTTCTTCGACAATATCGACCACCAGAAACTGATGCTTGCCGTAAAGAAGCACGTACCCGAAAATTGGGTCATTCTTTACGTCAATCGGTGGTTGGAAGCGCCCGTTTTTACAACATCCGGACAGCTCGTCCAAAAGCAAGGAAAGGGAACACCACAAGGGGGCGTAATAAGCCCATTGTTGGCAAACCTATTTCTGCATTATGCTTTTGACAAATGGTTGAAAAACACGGATAAGGATGTACAGTTTGCACGTTATGCCGACGATGTGATCATACATTGTAAAACCAAAGCCCACGCAGAACAGGTACTAAATGCGGTACACCAAAGGATGGCATCCGTAGGATTGGAACTGCATCCACAAAAGACGAAGATCGTCTATTGCAGGGACTATCGCCGAAAGGAAAAACACCCCATTGTCAAGTTTGACTTTTTGGGCTATTCCTTTCAGCCGAGAAGTGCATTTTCCAAGAAAACGAAGAAAATGTTCTTAGGCTATGACTGTGCCATCAGCATTAGTTCGAGAAAACGGATCGCCGACAAATTGGAAGAACTCAATGTGAACAAGTTAAATTTTAAGAGTATTGTAGGGATTGCCCACTACCTCAATCCAATGATAAGGGGATGGGTACACTACTATGGTAAATTTAAGATGTACGAACTCACAAAAGTCTTTCGGTTGCTCAGTGCGCGATTGGTTTGGTGGGCAAGGAGAAGGTACAAGCGATACAAAACCAGCATGGGGAAAGGCTATAAATGGTTGGCAACAATTAGGGATCAATTTCCTACCTTGTTCTACCATTGGCTATTTCCCGAAATCAATGTAATCGCTTAGATTTGTACAACAAGAGCCGTATGATGGGAGACTATCACGTACGGTTCCGTGAGAGGCTTAGGGTGAAACTCCCTTTGTCTACTCGATTACCAAACGTTGTACCACATTATGAAAAACACTTCGGAAATTTTTAGACCAAAGAAATCGAAAAACTTAATACTACTTTTGATTTCCTCTGCATTTGTTGCAATCGGAATTTTAACACTTAAAGAAAAATCTCTAATGGATTGGTTCGGAATTTCTTTTTTTGGACTGGGAGTGATTGTTTCTTTAATTCAATTTTTCCCAAATGCTTCATATCTAAAATTAAATCAGGAAGGATTCGAAGTAAAGAGTTTGTTTCGTGCTCATTTCACAAAATGGTCTGATATAAAAGATTTAAGACAAGGACATATAAGGGGGAATCAAATGATTTTCTTTGATTATACAGACGAACATAAAAAGTGGAATACAGGAAAAAAGATAGCCAAATTTTTATCTAAAAAAGAAGGAGCAGTTCCATCCACATATAATATTTCTACAGATGAACTTATGAGACTAATGTTAGAATATAAAATGAAAAGTAAATAACGTGGTACAACAAAGAACTGAGGTAAAAAAACAAGTCTTTTCCCTATTAAATTTCATTCATAGGAATCCTTGAAATGTTTAATCCTATGTATGTCTGAAAATAGGATGAACCACAACACAAGAGCTAGTAACTTATTTTAAGAATGATAATACAAGAATAAGGGCATTTTTGACTACGGTTCCTAAAAAAGAAAGAAAACCCCCGTCAATAAATTGGGGCAATTTGTTTTTTTCACAACCTTATCCCTTCACATATTCATTAAGCGTCTGCAGATTATTAAATGCCGCTCCCATTGTGTTATTAAAATAGGCATAAACAGTCTTTCCTTCCTTGATACAGTTTACTATGGCCTTGGCATGTTGTTTTAAAAATTCATCGCTATAACTTCCGCGGTATCTAGGCTCGGGGCCGTGAAATCGGAGGTAAACAACATCATTATCCGAGTAAGTCATTTGGGTAGCGGAACTCTTCATATCCTGCAGGACCATGGCAGCATTAAAACTCTTGAGCAATAGATATACTTGAGATTCGTACCACGAGGGATTTCTAAACTCTACGGCGAGTTTCCAAGAAGACTCTTTTGTTTCTTGTTTAAATATCTCCAATAGCTTTCTAAAAGGTTCAACTTGTCCAATGAAGAATGAAGGAGGAAACTGTGCAAGCAGACAGCCTTTTTTAGTACCTACGTGATCAACCGCTTTTATAAAATCGGTAACATCACTTAGCGGGAATTCCAATTCGCGGGAATGGGTGATCGATTTAGGAACTTTAAAGGTAAACTGGAAACCTTCGGGCACGCTTTCCGCCCAGTTTTTTATGGTAGCATCTTTGGGCAATTTATAAAACGTATTGTTGAATTCGATACTAGTGCACAGAGAACCATAATATTGCAATCGGCTTTTATCTTGAAACTCGGCGGGATATTGTGCTTTGTTGAAAGGTAGCGCCAAACCACTTGTTCCAGAAAAAAAGAGATTGGTAAAGTTGTCTTTGGACATTTTGATAAAGTATAGGCGTTTTTATTATATTGATAAAAGAGTAATAACCAATATAGAGAGAATTTAATTATAACTTCAATTTCACTTGAGATTCAAAAATTGAGACTTAAGAAAAAATATTGGTAGGATATTACTAGGGTTTCAAATGCGCTTAAGGTTTTGACTGCGATCCAGGTTTCGACTGCGCTCAACCTGACATTAATTTATTAATTCGTACGCAATTGAACGCAACTAAGATTTTATTTTTACATCTTTATAAAAAACCAAATGATGAAATCACTAAAACTTATAGCTATATCACTCTTAATGGGTATCTGTTTTTCCTGTAGCAACGATGAAGGAATAACGCAAGAACAGGAAGCTGCCAATTTAAGTGAGAATCTTGCTGAGATAGAAGGGATGGCAACTGCCAAAAACTGCGATAATCCTTCCGAATGGACTTTTACCGATTATGGCGAAAAAGCCTGTGGCGGTCCGGTAGGTTATATTGCTTATTCCACAAATATTGATACCGAACTGTTTCTGGAGAAAATAGAAGCACATAGAGTCGCCCAAAAAAGATTCAATGAGAAATGGGGTATTATCAGTGATTGTTCCCTTCCAGCCGAGCCTGGTGGAATAATATGTGATAATGGAAATCCCGTTTTTATATATTAAGATTAAAACCGATAGGGAAACAGCACTTAATATGTTGTTTCTCTCTTATTAGGCTTTATTGAACAATAAAAAACCCAATTCTAGGTATCGGTTTTCTGAAAAGATTTAATAATTATCAGACCACAAAGCACTGCGACGGCAGAAAGCGAAACGGCTAAAATCATATTGCTATAAAGGAAATTCCCAATGGCAAAGAGAGTACAGTAAACGCCTACAACTCCTGCAAAAAAACCTAGGATTTTCATGCCAAAACCTTTAAACTTAGATTCGTTTCCAAAAATTAGGCTATTGAAACTATTTAGCGTTTGGGCATCGGTGGGTTTGGTCAATAATGTCACTATTATCCAACCAATAGTAGTAACCACCACTCCGAAAACAAGTTGCCAATACCCTTCCATTTCCACAATAGGTGTTTCCATTTTTCCGTTTATAAAGAAAAAAGCGGCGATCACAAAGGATATGAGCATAGCAGCAATTTCACTATAAGGATTAATCCTGCTCCAAAACCAGCGTAAAATAAACAGTAACCCCGTTCCTGCACCGATGGAAAGCAACAGATTAAAGCCATCCCGTGCCTCATCCAAGACCAGGGCCAATAAGCCTGCAAAAACCATCATAAGCACGGTGGAAATTCGACCGACAGCTACCTGTTCCTTACCGGATGCTTCTTTCCGGAGAAACCGTACATAGAAATCATTCACCACATAAGAACTTCCCCAGTTTAGATGGGTGGAAATCGTACTCATAAAAGCGGCAATAAGTGAGGTGATCACAATTCCCAAAAGGCCGGCGGGCAAAAAGGTGAGCATAGCGGGATAAGAAAGGTCATTTTTTACGAAGGAAGGATTGAGATTGGGAAATGCCGTTTGCAGACTGGCGATATCCGGATATATGATTATGGATGCCAAACCAATGATGATCCATGGCCAAGGGCGAAGGGCATAATGGGCAAAATTGAAAAATAAAGTGGCCCAAGTAGCGTGTTTTTCATTTTTGGCGGCAAGCATCCTTTGGGCAATATAACCGCCACCTCCAGGTTCTGCGCCAGGATACCAAACGCTCCACCATTGTACAGCTAACGGAATGATCAGCAACGGAATCAATAGTTCCGGTTTTGAAAAATCGGGGAGCATGGCCGTTTTGGCAGCCACCGCTGGAGTGGAAAGTAGTTTTTCCATTCCGCCAATCTCCGGCATATTTACAATGTAAATAGTTGCCCAAATACTACCGACCATGGCAATAATGAATTGCACAAAATCCGTAAGTAAAACTCCTTTTAATCCTCCGAATGCTGAGTAAATAACTACAACTGGCGAGGCAATCAATAAAACTTGATAGGAGGAGAGCCCAAACATCACGTGGCCTATTTTAATGGCTGCTAGACACACGTTTGCCATAATAACGATATTGAAGAATACGCCGAGATAGATGGCTCGAAAACCTCTTAAAAAAGCGGCACTTTTGCCGCTATAGCGCAATTCATAAAACTCCAGATCGGTAGTGATGCCACTCTTTCGCCATAATTTGGCGTAAAAGAAAACCGTCAACATTCCCGTAAGTAGGAAGCTCCACCAAATCCAGTTTCCAAAAACCCCATCTTCCCGGATTACCCCCGCAACAAAGTTGGGTGTATCGGCGGCAAAGGTTGTGGCTACCATACTTACTCCTAACAGCCACCAAGGCATATTTCTATCCGATAGGAAAAAGGACTTGGTATCCTTTCCGGATTTTTTGGCAACCACCAGACCGATTATGATAAAAAGAATAAAGAATGAAATTATGATTATCCAATCGATGGCTGTCAACTTCATGTAAGTGATTTTGGTATGGTTTTACAATAGGTGGTTAAAGTAGCTATTTTGGCTCCAACTTTTTTAAATGACCCGGATTTATATCCACAGGGTTTTAAACAGGATTTGTGGGGTTGGGGTTACCTGCGTAATTTGATAAAATCCGGTTTTTGTTAGCTGTTTTAAATTTGAGGTAGTGGAATGTTATTTCGTTATTTTTGAGGAGCAGGTATTGAACTAATAAAGGGTTTCCGCTATTGCTAAACATCATTAATTTCACATGGATTACCACGAAGAAACATTTGAAACTTGGAACAAGGTTGCAGGTCTATACCAAGAAAAGTTTATGGACCTAAACTTGTATAATGACTCCTATGATTACCTGTGCAATGCGATTTCAAAACAAAAGCCAACATTATTGGACCTTGGATGTGGACCAGGAAATATTACGAAGTATCTCTTATCAAAAAGATCTGACCTTGACATTTTTGGAATTGACATTGCTCCAAATATGATTGAACTTGCAAAGATGAATAATCCCAATGCAAAATTTGCAGTGATGGACGCTCGACAAATCAATAATCTTAACACAGGATATGATGGAATTATCTGTGGATTTTGTTTGCCTTATTTGTCGTCTTCCGAAAGTAACCAACTAATTTCGAACTCATCCCACCTACTAAAGGAAAATGGATTACTATATTTAAGTTTTGTAGAAGGTGACCCTTCAGAATCGGGGTTTAAAACTGGGAGCGGAGGACGGGTGTACTTTCAGTTTCATAATTTAAACGTAATAAAAGCACAGTTGCGCCATTTAAAATTTGTTGAAATAAAAACCTTTAAGGTAAAATACAGGACATCCGAAACAGGATTTGATATACATACGATACTAATAGCGAAAAAGAAATCCAGTTTTAACAAGCAGTAATTAAAGAAATGCAATTTAGTGCTCGGTTTATTTAAATATGATTTACCGGTATTTAATTCAACTAGCAATAAGGATACAACCTTTTTTAAAAATCAAACGGATGAACAGTGATAGAATCTTTACAGCTCTAAAGTCAATTTTGGAACAATATGAACCTCATCTTTCTGTGGTTCATAACAAAAGCGACAACTATTATTTGAATACACCTATAACAGCGACCGCTAAAAAAGCTGAATTTTTTGGTGCAGTGCAAATTAAAAAGTCATATGTGGCCTATCATTTAATGCCAATTTATTATTATCCCGAATTATTGGAAAGCATAAGCGAGGAACTTAAAAACCATATGCAGGGCAAATCCTGCTTTAATTTCAATGAAGTGGATGAGAAACTTTTTATGGAGTTAAATGAATTGACCAAAAGTTGTTATGAGAAGTATAAGGCAGTTGGAAAAATTTGAGAATTTCTAGTATGACTTCACTTTAAAATTCTCGCCATTTCATGGGATTGTAGTTCGGAAAAAGTAATTAGGATGTCAGATAAGAAGAAAATATTTTTTATAATGGTATCAAAAATTGAATAAAATATTAATTTCCCACTCAACCAGTATAGACCAACCTGCCATGAAAGATTCCACCATTATTCAATTATGCTTATCACTATTATTAAGTTTTCTAAGTTTTAGCGATCACAGTCAATATGGCTTTATAGAATTAAAAAATGGCGATCTGATGGAGATAGCCGATAGCCAGTTATCTCTCGAAAAGGGGCAGTTAAAATATTGGAAGGAAAAAGTGGATAGAAGTGGCTTTTCCATCTATGGAATAAATAGCAAAGCGAAAAAAGCAGAATATCTTTCCAAAATTGGTTCGGTTGATATCGAGGATGTCAAAATTATCCATATGCAAGGTGAGCTGTCAGTGGGCAATAAATTTGTTGATAAGTTCATAGGTTATCGTTATGTAAAAGAGGGCAAGCGAGATGTAGGATATTATGTGATAGTAGATGGACCGTGCAATCTACTCATCAAGGCTGAGGATTCCAATGCCACATATTCCTATTATGTAAAGAAAAGAGACGAAGAGCCATTTACTTTACATCTTTATGGCGTTGGCGTTGGTCCAAAATTAAAAAGCCGATCCAAAAAATTCTTTTCCGATTGTACCCCGGCCTTGGCTCAAATTGATTCCCATCTAAAGAATTCAACTGTTCATGAACTAGATATCTACAATTCCCAATGCGCAAAATAAGAGCAAATAAACCATAATCACTAAAAGATCGTGCATATACCTAAAAGCGACATAGAAAAACTGATTGAGTCCAGATCCAAAAACACCTATCTAAATCACCTATGGAATTTTCTATGGAAGGATTATACGGCGAAAGGAGAAATCAAAGGAAATGAAATAAAAGTCTGGCAACAAAATATGTGGAACTTTGGGTTTTATCCCATTTTTACGTTTGAGTTGGATGAAAATAACCATTTGATCAATATAAGCGACGAACTAAATCCCGTAGCTAAAACGATAATAGGAATTCTTTTCATTGGTGCGGTAGGATTAATAGCCTACAATTTTCCACCTATTGCAGAACTTAAGGGATATTTTGTGATACTTTCAATTGTTCTGATTTACGCGTTTCTTTTTGTTACGGTGTTTCGTAAGATTTATGTATCGGAAAAACAAATCCAACTGGATGAAATATTTGATATGTTAGAGATTGAAGTTGGGAAAAAGGAGGTAGAAAAGGAGTGGTCATTAAAAAATATATTGATACGATTGTTTACCTATCCATTTTGTTTGTCTATCATCGGCTTCAATATTGGGATAATGATTCCTGAGGGGCAATATATGTTGGCACTGGGTAGTCTAATAGCAGTTGGATTCTATATGGTGCCCGATTTAATTTTGATCTTTAGGAAAAAAGGTTAAAATGGGAACGGCGAAAAGAGAAATATCAATTTGCATCTCGTCTTGACCAACCCTACATCCTCGGGCAGTTCTTAAAATTTCACAATACGGGAAATATATGAAAATAAGAAGGTAGAAAAAATTCTATTCAAATGTTCAAATTATCTTATCTTGATTCATCTGTATTCTGAATTAACTTAAACCATTCCCTATGTCCATAGATGACGCACTATTACTTATAATTTCTGTTTTCGCAATATTCACGATTATAATGATTATTACGCGAATCTTTGGCCTTAGGACCTTTGCGAAAATGTCAAGTTTTGATTTTGCATCAACCATTGCAGTAGGTTCTATTCTCGCCACGATTATACTTAACAGGGACCAGAGTATTTTAAAGGGAACCTTGGCTTTGTTTTGTGTAGTTGCTTTCCAAACCATTTTTTCTTTTTTGGTGCGAAGGAGCGCTTGGTTCAAGCAATTGTTTACAAACAAACCGCAGATGTTAATGCGCGATGGTGAAATCTATTATAAAAAACTAAAACAGTGCAATATTGATGTAAGCGATCTTATGGCAAAATTACGGGAAGCAAACGTGCACCGACTTTCGGACGTTCGGGCCGTGGTTTTTGAAAGTACTGGCGATATGTCCGTTTTGCACAGTAAGGACAAAACGGCGGTTGATGATATACTCTTACGCGATGTGGATGGGGAAAGGAATTAAAAGAGACACATCCAGTATTTTAATAGTCAGCCTACTGCAAAATTATTTTAATTCCCAAAGCAATATATATTTTTGCGGATTTGGGAAATAGTTGTGATATTCGTTTTAATAGAGGATTGCGTCAAACTCCTTATGGAATGAAAATAAAACAAATTTTCCAGATCATCAGTTATTTGCAATATCCGTTGCTTTTATTGGCGATGGTTTTTGTATTTAAGCCTTATTTCAGTGGTCTTGACCACATGAAGGAAAATTTTGATGCGGTAGTGGCTGATTTTAATAATGTGCTCATATTTGCAGGATTGGGAATAAGTATGTCCACACTTCAGGACACAAACAGGACACAAAATAATATATCGAAAAAGATTTGGGAAGATCCTCAAAAAGGAACTTGGGCTATAATAATATTATCCATAATGACACTATCTGTCCTTTTGGGTGGTATATTCAGCTTCTATATCTCAACCAACGAAATTCTTAAGCAACTATCCATCGGGATTATTGTGATGGGAATCGGACTTATTGGATTTTTGAAAGCCTCATTGGAAATCTTTGAAAATCACAGAAGAGATAGAAATTTTTGACATTGTTTTTAACGTCTCATTTTCGGCCCGTATTTCAACGATTTTTATCCCAAAATATACTCACTTCGATTTCATTATCCCAAATTTTGATTGATATGGTTAAATTATTGGGATATAATAGGAATTAAAATTTTTAAAATACTAAATTCCTGAAAATACCGTTCAAAAAATTTAAAAACAATAATGATTTCAAGTTAAAAAGATGGTCGATTTAAAGACGGAAATTTTTGTGAATGTATTTCTTTACAATCTAAAAACTAGACTTTCCTTAACACTATAGGTATGAACAAAAAAATTTTTATCAATCTGCCAGTAGCCGATCTCGAAAAATCCGTAAACTTTTATACGGCCCTAGGTTTTGAGAACGAACCGCAATTTTCGGATATGGAGGGAAAATGTATGGTTTGGAGCGAATCTATTTTTGTTATGCTGCTCACTCACGACAAGTTCAATTCATTTGCAATTAAACCTATTGCCGATACAAAATCTTCGGTTGCCTGTTTATTTTCCTTATCGGTAGAGAGTCCCTATGCCATGGATCAAACCATCGCGGCAGGTGTTGAAGCCGGTGGCACGGAAGTTTCGGAATTAAAGGATTATGGATTTATGCAACAACGGAGTATTGAGGATTTTGATGGCCATACCTGGGAAATTTTCCATATGGATATGTCCAAGATTCCCCAAGGTTAATAAATCATTTTTTACGAACTAAATAAAAGATAAGTTATGGCACAGATCAATCCTTACATCAATTTTAACGGCAATACCGAAGAGGCGTTCAACTTTTACAAATCGGTATTTGGGGGCGAGTTCGCTGTTGTAAAGCGTTTTAAGGAATTGTCCTCCCCGGAACATCCGGTGTCAGAAAAAGAGGCCGACAAAATCATGCATATTGCATTGCCCATTGGCGGCAACGTACTGATGGCAAATGACGTTCCTGAAAGTATGGGTCGGGTAAATGAAAACGAAAACAGATCCAAAATATCGGTCAATACCCAAAGTAGGGAAGAGGCGGATAGGCTGTTTCACGGACTTTCCGCGGGAGGTAGTGTGGAGTATCCCATTGGTGATAGTCCTTGGGGATCTTATTTTGGGATGTTTAGGGATAAATATGGTATCGAATGGATTATTGACTTTGACCCCGCCTATAACAAATAAAACTTTTATAATTATTGGATTAAACCCAACATAAATTTAGATTCAACATAAACATTAATTTTTTTGAGCTATTTTTGAGTTATAATGAATACATTTTCAGTAATTTATATCGAAATACTATTTATTTATCTGGAATTCCCCCTAGTTTTCGCTATTTTCCTAAAAAAATAAATTTTAATCCTTGTTGCTGATCAATATTGGATGAGTTCTTTAAAAGGTATATCAACAAGGGCTTTCGAAGAGTTCCTTAAAAAGACCTTCTTTTCAATGTGCTTTGGAATAAACCGAGACATCATAATTTCGTATCTCTTTTAAAGAGCAACATTTTTAATGTTTACGGTTTAGCTTTGGTTCCCACCACGGCTGGCCGGCTTGGCTCCTGCCGTGAAGCGATTTTATTTCTTTTTTCGGACAACACTTATTTTTAATTTCAAATTATAGTCTATGCCACAATTTACGGTAAATCCAAATCGATTTGATCCCTACAAGAATTTTAAATTCCGTGTGAAATGGGATGGAAGATATGTAGCTGGTGTTAGTAAAATAAGCGCACTGAAAGTAACCACCGAAGTGGTAACCCACAGAGAGGGAGGTGATCCAAACAGTGTCCGAAAGTCTCCGGGCCAAACCAATTTTGCGCCCGTAATCATAGAACGGGGGGTAACCCACGACACCGCTTTTGAGGAATGGGCCAATAAGGTTTTTCAGTTGGGTACGGGCATCGGTAAAGAACTATCCTTAAAGGATTTTAGAAAAGATATAGTTATCGAATTATACAATGAAGCGGGACAGCTTGTAATTGCTTATAGAGTTTATCGTTGTTGGGTTTCGGAATTTCAGGCCTTGCCCGAGTTGGACGCTTCTGGAAACGCAGTTCTTATCCAATATTTGAAAATAGAAAATGAAGGATGGTCAAGAGATCAAGAAATAATGGAGCCGGCAGAATATTCAGAGGGTCCTCCAAAAAATGGATAATCTATTTTTTATTTATCAAAAGACGTTTCCTCTAAAAATTAATAGTGTATAGCCTAAATACTAGGAAGATTGTTGGGAAATTTTATTCTTTGTTGAATGTTTTTACAAAAATATTAAACTTTGTGATTTTCTTATAAATCAGATATCTGTTTGTGGGCTACTTTTAAGAGATGAACTTTTAATAAAGAAGCTATGAGCGTACAAAATCTATACAATGACGAGGCCAAGAAGAAAATTAAGGAGTTGGCAGAATCCATTGACTTTACCATGTTGGTTACCGATCTAAAAACCCAGCCCTTCCATACTATCCCGATGAGTACTAAGGAAGTTGATGAGCAGGGGAACATCTGGTTCCTAAGCAATAAAAACAGTACCCATAATGCCAATATCGAGAGGGAAAACCGGGCGCACTTGGTTTATTCGGATAAGGGAGACATGGAATTTTTGAGCGTTTATGGACGAGCTACCATTGGTACGGACAGAAACAGGATAAAAGAACTGTATGGCAAAAGTGATGATGCTTGGTTTGAAGGTGAGGATGATCCCAACATTACCACGATTATGGTCCAACCGGATGATGCCAATTATTGGGACACCAAAAACGGTAAAATAGTTTCGCTTTTAAAGATGGCTGGAGGCGCAATTACCGGTAACGAACCCGATATGGGAGTTGAAGGCGAATTGAAAATTTAGAATTCATTTCCTCCAGAAATCTGAATAGGGAATTATATGAGAGGAAAATCCAATATATCCATATACGGAGCCATAATTGCCAATGTTCTCATTGCCATAAGTAAATTCGTGGCGGCAGTTTTTACCGGAAGTTCTGCAATGTTTGCCGAGGGAATCCATTCCATAATTGATACAGGGAATGGATTCCTCCTTCTTTTTGGAAAAAAGAAAGCGAAACGGCCTGCCGACGATTCACATGTTTTTGGATATGGAATGGAAATTTATTTCTGGAGCTTTGTGGTCAGCATCCTTATTTTTTCTTTAGGTGGCGGGTTTGCAATTTATCAGGGAATCCATTCCCTTCAACACCCCGAAATTATTGAAGATCCGGTCTGGAATTATGCCGTATTGATAGCTGCTATAGTTTTTGAGGGCTCATCATTGATTATTGCAGTCCGAAGTTTTAAAAAGTTGAACCCTATTGGTAAATTGTTTTCCAATATAATTAAAAGTAAAGATCCCACCAACTTTGTTATAATCCTGGAGGATTCGGCGGCGGTTATTGGACTTTGTATCGCTTTTCTGGGGGTATTTATTTCCAATCATTTCCAAGTATTGATTGCCGATGGAATTGCCTCCATTTTTATTGGTGTTGTGCTATTGGCAGTTTCCATTTTTCTGGCCCGCGAGACCAAAGGTCTTCTATTGGGTGAAAGCGCCACTTCTGAGGTTTTAAAAGGAATTGAAAAGATATTGAAAACGCATCCCAATATAATTTCCTATGCACATCCCAAAACTAGCCACTTCGGACCCAATTCAATTTTGGCCGCTATTGAAATTAAATTTGATAAGAATTTATCCAGAATGGAAGTTGAAGAGGAAATAACATTATTGCGAAGGGAAATTAAAGCCCAATGCCCAAAGATTTCGGAAGTATATATCCAAATATCAAATTCCGCTAATACAATCTTCCCTTAATAAATACAATTGCGTCCTAGTTAGTCCTTTACTTTGAGGAACATTGCTTACATTACAGTAAAATTTATTATTTAAATTTTAAAGATGTTTTCCAGACTACGGAGTTTTTTTATCCTTTTGGCTTTGGCAACTTTCAGTGCGATTAATGCCCAGAATGTGGTGGTCCTAAATTTGGACGGTCCTATTTATCCTTCTACCGCAGTATATATTAAAAACGGGCTTAACAAGGCTATTGATGAAAATGGTGTTTGCGTGGTATTACAGATTAACACTCCTGGTGGATTATTGGAACCTTCAAGACAGATTGTCGGCCAGATCATAAATGCAGACATCCCGGTAATTTCCTATGTTGCTCCTGCGGGCGCTCATGCCGGTTCTGCGGGAGCCTTTATTGCTCTTGCGGCAGATATATCTGCCATGGCTCCTGGTTCCAATATTGGGGCTGCGCATCCCATATTACCTGGACAAGTTCCTGATTCGATTATGAACTCCAAACTAACGGAAGATGCCAGAGCATTTATGCGCTCAATAGCGGAACATAGGGGGAGGGATACCACCTTGATTTTACAGATGGTAACCCTGAGTCGGTCATTTTCAGCGGATGAGGCATTACAAAGCAATATTATCGACCTTAAAGTTAATAGTGTCAATGATTTAGTACACGCTATTGATGGGCGCACTGTTCAATTGGCTTCAGGAAAATCGGTGGTGTTGAATACCGCTACGGCCAAAATTAGGACTATCGAAATGGGAAATAAGCAAAAGTTCCTGACTTTCCTGAGCAACCCAAATTTTATGTATGTGTTTTTGCTAATGGGCATAATGGGATTGTTTTTTGAATTAAGTAATCCGGGAGGTTTGGCTCCAGGGATAATTGGTATTATCTGTTTGATTCTGGCAGGTTTTGGAATGTCCGTTTTACCCATAGATTTTACTGGTCTTGCCTTGATAGTCGTGGCAATCATACTTTTTATTTTGGAAATAAAGTTTCAGAGCTATGCTTTATTATCCATTGGCGGCGTTATCTGTTTGTTTTTGGGTTCTGTGTTTTTAATAGATGAAAACTCGGAAGATATGGTTCACATTTCATGGTCGGTCCTCATAACATCCGTGGTTATTACCTCAGCATTCTTCATTCTGCTCATTTATTTGGGGCTGAAAGCACAAATGGGTAAAAGAAAAACAGGAATTGAATCTTTGGTTGGAATGCGTGGGATTGCGATGGAAAATATTGCTCCCGGTGGACGAGTTAGGGTTAATGGGGAATTTTGGAATGCCGTGGCGGAAAACGGATTCATAGAAGCTAAAAATGAAGTGGAAATCGTGGCAGTTAGGGATTTTACGCTGATTGTTAAAGCGATATCTCAATCAATGGGAGGATAAACCCGATTTTTGGAATGAGTTGCAACAAATTCAAATCGGCTCTTTAAAATATTTTGATATCGTCTCAATTTAATATGATTGTTTAATCAATAAAAACTGATAATTATGGTTTCCATTTATGTTGTAATAATATTTGTTGTCCTGCTTATACTAAGTTCCATTAAAATTTTAAAGGAATATGAACGGGCGGTTGTGTTTAGATTAGGACGGGTGACGCAAGGTGGGAGCAAAGGTCCCGGGTTGATAATCCTTCTTCCTTTTATAGACAAAATGAAAAAAGTAACACTTCGAACTATTGTTCACGACGTGCCCACCCAAGATATTATTTCTCTGGATAACGTAACTTTAAAAGTGAACGCGGTTATATACTTTAGAGTCATCGACGCCGAAAAAGCAACCATTGAGGTTGAGGATTATTTTTATGCTACCTCCCAACTATCCCAGACTATCCTTAGGAGCGTATTGGGACAATCGGAATTGGATGAAATTCTATCCAAACGGGATAAACTGAATTTGCAGTTGCAGGAAATAATTGACGCCCACACCGAACCGTGGGGCGTAAAAGTTTCCAATGTTGAAATCAAACAGGTGGATTTGCCTCAGGAAATGCAACGGGCAATGGCTAGACAGGCAGAGGCTGAAAGAGATAGAAGGGCTAAAGTAATTGCAGCCGAAGGAGAATTCCAAGCGTCCCAAAAATTAACGGATGCGGCGGAGGTACTTTCCAGACAACCCAGCGCCTTGACACTTCGTTATCTGCAAACCCTTACTGAAATTGCAACGGAGAACAATTCCACTACACTTTTTCCCATTCCCATCGATTTATTTAAACCTTTTATCGAAAATATGAGCAAAAGTCCTGAAGGTTTGAAACGGCTAATTAAACAGGAACAAACTCCCCAGGATAGGAATAGCGATATAAATTAATAAACCTTAGGTGGGTTTAATCACCTTTCACCCTAAACATAGGTTTTGAGCAGATTAGTTCATTAATCAATTCCGCATAATAGTGAAAAATAAAGTAAAGTTTACAAATCTGGCATTTGCAGTTAATGGGTTTGTATTTCTGTTGGGAGGAATTTTATTATTAGAAGATGATAAGTCAGTAATGGCTCTAATCCAGTGGCTCGCTTTTCTATTGAATTTGGCTATGGTCTTAAGCTTTTGGAAGAAAAGGGTGATGGAGAGATTAAACTATTCCATACTATTTATGAATGTGGTAGCGTGTTTATCTATGGCAATTGACACCATTATCTCTGGGAAATCCTATCTTCAATATGCTTGGATTTTAGCTGGGATAATCTCTATAGTTGCATTGGTTTTTCATTATAGAAAACGACACATGGTTAAAGAAAATCTACAAAGCAAACGCTAAGGATTGCGGGTGAATTTGGTTTAACAACTCGTCTAGAGGAAAATTCATAATTTTCCTCTACTTTTGTAATGTTAAATGAATGGAAAGCCTATCTGTTCCATAATTCTTCTGGTTTCGATTTGTCCAATTATCGTTTTTGATCGTCGATTAGCTTTTTGGAAAGGTTATTTAAATAATTGCATTCGGAATAATAACCCTAATTTGGAATTAGCTTATTGGGTGTAATTGAGAATGATAGTTAAAAAATATGCGAACGCAATCAATATATATCGGAATTTTAATATTGGAATAAAGGAAAGGAAGGCGCCAAGAGTAAAAGTTGTACTAATAATATTATAATCATGTTTAAAGAATTAATAAACAAGTTATTCAATAAAAAATCTGAGCCCGTAAAGGAGGGAACTGTAAAGTTTTTTAATCAAGCCAAAGGTTTTGGTTTTATCAAAGAAAATGGTTCCGATCAGGATGTATTTGTCCATTCCTCGAATGTTGAGGGAAAAATTAGAGAGAATGACCACGTGCAGTTCCAAGTGGAATACGTAGAAAAAGGTCCGAGTGCAATAAATGTAAAACCGGTGTAAATATTTATCCGAATCAATTAAAAAAAGGCCGTCCAGATTTACTTGGATGGCCTTTTTTAATATGTTCATTTGGACCTTTTGGAAATAGATAAGGGGATTTTTACGGATTGATTTCTTCTACCCTAACATTTTCGATGGTTCCCATATTCAAAGTTTCCTGTATAATCTGATTATCACCACTTACCAACACCAAATCTTTTAAAATAACCTGTACGCTTTTTTTAATGGAAGCTCTATTGCCCAAATTACTCCCAGTGTATGTTTTGGGCGCGGGTTCTATTTCAAAAGTTACGATAACTTCTGCCCTTCCTGAAACCGCCAAATAATTCACTTCCACCGTAGGCGCAGTGGGAGGGATACTACTGCAGAAATAATTATTGCCCAACGGGCCATCATAGCTTCTATAGTTTACAAAGTTTGTGTTGTCGCTCAATTCGTAAATTTTGGTACCCTGGGTATTGTAAATGCTATCCATGGTGCCCAAACGAAGGGAAAGACTTTCATATACCCGTGTGTTTTCCTTATAAAAAACATAATTGCCCACATCGCCACAAGTTTTCAGAGGCACATCATCAAAATTAAAAGTGTTAACGATGATTTCCCCATCATTGCATGAGTACAAAGACAAGGATAAAAACAGAATTGCCAAAAGTCGTTTCATAAATTTTTAATTGTCGGATTTAGGACGCTGAAATTACCATTTCAAATAATCCTGCGCTCGCTCTTAACTGGTCAAAAGTCCGATTTAATAGATGAAAAGGCAAAGTAACGCATTTCTTTTTTATCGAAATGTTGCCGAATAAAATTATATGTATTTTTGCCCGTTGTAAAATTTGGGAGATTCCCAAAAGAATGAAGTAAGATTCCGGAAAACCTTCCGGAACCCAATAAAAAGCAATACATGAAAAATGTTTATTTTGACAATGCGGCCACCACACAAATTCGGGATGAAGTAATTGAACGCATCGTTGATGTAATGAAGAATGAATATGGAAATCCCTCTTCCACACATTCGTATGGAAGATCATCTAAATCATTACTAGAAAGCTCTAGAAAGGAAATCGCGAAATTGCTAAATGTATCCGCATCCGAAATTCTATTTACTTCGGGAGGTACTGAGGCTAATAATATGATATTAAAAAGTGCGGTAAGTGACCTAGGGGTCAGAAGAATAATTACCACACCCATTGAGCATCATGCCGTTTTGCATACTGTGGAGTGGCTTGAGAAGTTTTATGATGTGGAATTAAAATATGTCTCTTTGGATGAAAGAGGAATGGTGGATCTGGACAACCTGGAATTATTATTACAGAATTCTTCCCAGAAAACTTTAGTTAGTTTAATGCACATAAATAATGAAATTGGGAATATCCTGGATTTAAAACAAGCGGCACTAATAAGTAAAAAATATAACGCCTTTTTCCACAGCGATATGGTGCAGAGTATGGGATACTATCACGTTGATTTTAGTGCGGTTCCAGTAGACTTTGCCGTTGCCTCGGCGCATAAATTCCACGGTCCTAAAGGAGTTGGCTTTGCATATATTCGTAAAAATTCGGGCATTCAGCCCTTCATCCTTGGCGGGGAGCAGGAACGGGGCATGCGGGCTGGAACCGAGGCGGTCCCTAGTATTGTGGGAATGGCAGTGGCACTCAAAATCTCTTATGATAAAATGGAGGAGGAACAGGTTTATATTCAAGAGCTAAAAGCATACTTCCGTCAGCAATTGCAGGCTGCCATTCCTGACGTTACCTTTAATGGAAGCTGTGCGGATGATGAAAACAGCACTTATAAACTTCTAAATATCTGTTTGCCAATGCCCGCTGAAAAAGCCTTGATGCTATTGTTTCAACTGGACCTTAAAGGAATTGCCTGTTCTAAGGGAAGTGCATGCCAGAGTGGGAGCGAAGGGGGTTCGCACGTGCTCTCGGCCATTTGTTCCGAAGCGGACTTAAAAAAGCCGAGTTTACGGTTTTCTTTTTCGCATTATAACACCAAAGAGGAAGTTGACTTTGTAGTTGACGTACTTAAGGAATTTGTTTTGTAAGCAAAAAAACGTCAGAATGAGCCCTCCTTATGGCTCCGAAAATAGAAATCAAATTCCTAGGACAATGTAAATTTTGGTTGGCTAGGCAACGGCGCTTAATGTAGGCCCTCCAATATTTGGTCAACCATTAACTATCACTGCAGGCGCATTCAAATTTTGATTTTAACTATCCGAGGAGGAGTTTATTTAAACTTCATTGTGGTCCTCACATTAAATATCCTAGGTGATAGGTAGTTAGGGATGGAATATTGAACCTTGGAATAGACGTCGCGCACGTAGGTATTGGTGATGGAATTTTGAATATCAAAAATGTTGAAGATTTCTGCCCCAATGGTTAATTCCTTAAAGTACTTTAGGAAGCCACTGTCATGAAGGCTATTTTCCCCTACTATAACATAACTAACTCCTAAGTCCGCACGTTTGTAATCGGGAAGACGGGTTTGGTACAAATAAGGATCTGCATAACTGGGTGAACCACCAGGTAAGCCGGTGTTATAGGTTAGGTTGAGATACATCTTTAGATCGGGGATTACTTTTACATAATCCTGGAAGAGCATTGCGAACTTTAGGCGTTGATCTGTAGGCCGGAAAATATACCCTCGGTGGTCTATGTTCTCTTTGGTTTCCATATAGCCAAAACTCAGCCAGCTCTCGGTGCCGGGGACAAATTCGCCCGCTAGTCTTAAATCCAGCCCATAAGCGTATGCCACTGCATTGTTGTTTGCCCGGTAGCGGATTCGTACGTTTTCCAAGGTGTATGGATTTACATCCGTTAGATCTTTGTAATATAGCTCGGAATTCAAACGGAAGTTGCGGTCCCACATCTTAAAACTATAGTCGTTCCCCAATACTACATGAATAGATTGTTGTGCCTTAACTTCCGGTCTCACCGTTCCGGTTGAATCCCTTAGTTCGCGATAGAAGGGAGGTTGATGATAAAGACCGCCGGATAATCTAAATAGCATATCCATTTCCCAATCGGGTTTTAGGGAAATTTGTGCACGGGGACTAAAAACGGTTTGGGTATTGCTGACAATATCCTTGCCGCTTACTGTCCAATTGTGGGCCCGAACACCCGCATTCAGCCAAATATCATTACTGCCTAAGGTTGTTCTTTTGCTCCATTGTGCATAACCTGAAAATCGGTCGATCTGTACGTCGTTCTTCGCCCTTACATTTGTATATGGTTCAATGGGAGTAATATAAGGTTGATAAGGCTGATTGTTTGGAGGAAATATCGGTGGACGGATGATAAAGCCGGCCGAATCGATCATCTCATATTCCTGAACCCTGTCACGGATGTCTTCATGAGTAAATTTGATACCGTATTCTATATTGTTATCCTCAATATTCAGGTTTCCTTTGTGCTCCAAATTTAAGATAAGCGCGTCAAGATCGTTTCGGGCGTGGGTAAGTTGGGATCCCACTCCACGGCTGAATTTTACGTCGCCCAAACCTGATCCTCCCAGATCCGTATCTACTTCTCCCAGTCGATACTCGGCCAAAATGTCATAATGTTCCTGTTCCGTTGTTTGGTATAGGGAAGCTATAAACTTGGTGGAATAATTTTCTGAAACTACCCACGTTGTTTTTAAGGCTCCAAAGTAGGTTTTATATTGATCTTCCTCTTTTCCCTCATAAAAAACCAATAAGGCAATGGGGTCTGTCAATGTTCCGAAGTTGGTTTGACGCGTGAGTGGCTGATAACTGTAATCATTGATGGAAACATTTCCAAGAAAACTCATTTCAACTTTATTGGATAGCTTATAGGTCAAATAAGTTTGGGCATCGGCAAAGCGGGGCCGGTAATTGGTTTCAGTTTCTTTGGCATTCACAAAAAGACTGTTGTCGCGGTAGCGAATTCCAACAATTCCAGAGAATCTCCCATTTTTTGAAAGTCCTTCCACCGAACCGTTGACTCCAAGTAGGCTTAAGTCCAAGGAAGCGCCAAACTTCACTGGTTTTCTATAGGTAATATCCAAAACCGAGGAAAGTTTATCACCATATTTGGCCTGAAATCCTCCGGCAGAAAACTCCACATTGTTAGTCAAGTCGCTGTTAACAAAGCTAAGACCTTCCTGCTGTCCACTGCGGATCAAAAAAGGTCGGTACACCTCTATATCGTTCACGTAAACCAAATTCTCATCATAGTTTCCGCCACGTACAGCATATTGAGTGCTCAGCTCGTCATTGCTGTTTACCCCAGGAAGGGATTTTAAAAGATTTTCCACTCCTGCATTCGCACCTACCATTTTCCGGATAGTTTCTGGAGAAATGGTGGTAACTCCCTCCACACGTTTGTTTTCGCGCCCCGATATAACTACTTCTCCTATTTGTTCAATGGTTGTGCTCAAAACCGGATTAAGTTCATAATCCTCGTTGGTAGAAAGATTTACGGTAATCTGTATTTTTTTATGGCTAACGTGCGAAAATGTGAGGACAACATTCCTTTTTGCTGGAATCTGAAGTGTATAAAATCCATTTATGTCGGTAACGGTTCCCGTGTTATCATAAAGGACATTGGTTCCCGAAATAGGCTGATTTAGCTCGTCCATTACAATTCCCTTAATGGTGGCGTTTTGGGCAAACAAGGTTGCGGCAAAAAGAAAAAAGAAGAGTGTGAGCGGCGTGTTGAATGTTTTCAAAAGCAGTGGTTGGGTTTATTTCCGGAAAAATTTTGCTTCAAATGTAGCACTATTTCCTACATTATCGATAACGACGAGTTTCAAATTATTCTCTGTCTCCTCATTGATGGCATCGGCAAAATCATATGTCAGAAGATTGGTTTTGTAATCATATTCCATTAAAATAAATTTGCCATTTATCGTGGCACGATAGGAACTTATGCCACTCAAAGGGTCCGTAATTTTTATTTTGAGCACTTTTTGGCTGCTGATCCATTTGCCATCGGAAAAATTTACCGGACTTATCACGGGTTCCACAGTATCTGAAAATATGGAGAAATCACCAAAATTTCTAGCTTTGCCCACCAATTTATCGCCATTCCTGGTGGTATTGATATAGTAGGGTTGCCCACGTTTGTTTACCTCTCCAATAAAAAGAGCGTCTTTATCTTCCTCGAGATAATTGGAAATATCTGCAGTAATGGTAATATTATGATGAAGTGGAATTTTGTCCTCGTGGAGTTTTAAAATATCACCATTGGCTTTAATATCCAAATAGGTATTTTCATAAAGGCTGTTCGCCGGAATATAGATGCTGAATTTACCCTTGGTAAGCGAAGTGGCGTGGTTTGAATAAATATAATCATCTGTCACCACATTTTTTCTTGGCTCAAAAGAATCGGATTTCTTTCCCAAAATAGGTATAATGACAGAAACCGAATTGCCTTTAAAGTCTTTAATGTCGATAGAATAGAAATAATTGAGACTGTCCTCGACGAAAACATATCCAGAATCATCCTCATTTATTATAACGCTCAATGGATTATTCTCTTCCCGGAAGAGTTTCTGTATCCGGCTTCTGTTGGACTTAAAATATCCATAATCAATATATCGGTTTAGGTATCTGGATTCATCAAATGAAAACTTATCGAACTTGACCTCGTATTTAGGAATATTATTGAGAGAGGCTTTAATGCTGTAAACTCCATTTTTATTGGAAGCCCCATCCAGCTGATCTTGAGTGGAAACCCCAAAACCTAATTTTCCATAAGCTGTAATTTCCGCGGTTTTGTAATTTCCATCTTTTTGTTTTATCAACTGCAATTTTACGGGATCCTGACCTAGGTTTACATAGGCGCTATCCCCTATAGGGTAAACATAGACCGAGCTGACTTCCGGAATTTGGCTATCGGGAACGTCTATGCCAAAGAGCATGGGGTTCATAGGCCGTTGCGAACTATCACGAATCTCAAAATGTAAATGTGGCCCTCCGCTGCCACCTGTATTTCCCGAATAGGCTATCAAATCTCCCTTTTTTACAGGAATCAGGGAAGCATCGGGAAAAAGTTCCAACTCATAGGTTTCTTTTTCGTATTGTTTTTGCTTTACATAATTTTCAATCCCGCCCGCGAACTTTTGCAAATGCGCATAAACGGTAGTATATCCGTTGGGGTGTAATATATAAAGTGCCTTTCCATAGCCAAAATGCTGCACATTTATCCGGCTTATATATCCATCTGCACTTGCATATACTGGAAGTCCTTCCCGTTGTTGGGTTTTAATGTCGAGCCCGCTATGGAAATGGTTGGAGCGCAATTCGCCATAGTTTCCCGATAGTATGAGATTGATGTCCAGAGGATTTGCAAAGTAATCTGTGGGTATGTTGGATTGTCCGTAGGAAAACATCCCTAGGAGCAGAAGACAAAAACAAAATTTATTCATGGTGCAAAGGTAAAATTACGCTAATACTTAAAAGGAGAGATACCGGATTTATTGTGCCCTGCCTAACAATAATACAAAAAATAAAATAGAAACAATTTGCATATTACCGTTGGTATGCTAACTTTGTGGGAGAAGTATTGAACAGATTTTTTCTATGGGAAACCTTACTGAAATTGTTGATTCTCTAGAAAGTAGCGTGGGCCGATTGCTTGCAAGGCAAGACGAATTAAAAAGGACTAAACTACATCTCGAGAAGGAAATCGAAACTTTAAAAGTTCGAAATCAACAATTGGAACAAGAAATTGCAGTTTGGACCGAAAAATTCGACTCATTGAAAATAGCAAATTCATTACTTGGCAGCGATCAACATAAACGAGAAACCAAGCTCAAAATAAACGCTCTAATTCGTGAGATTGACCATTGTATAGTGCAATTGACCGAATAATATAATAGTAATGGCCGAACCATTAAAGATCAAGATATCAGTTGCGGACAGAGTATATCCTTTGACTATTAATCCCTCGCAGGAAGAGGGATTGCGATTAGCGTCAAAAAGGATTGAGGAAATGATTAAAAAGTTCGAACAAAATTATGCCGTACGGGACAAACAGGATGTATTGGCGATGTGCGCCCTTCAGTTTGCCGCCCAGGTAGAGCAAAAGGAAATTGACAAATCTAGCGATACGGAGGAAACCTTCAACCGGCTTTCCGCTTTGGAGCGCTTATTGCAGGAGCAATTGACATAGAGATACGTTCTTTACATAAATAGGTTACTGCCTACATTAATACTAATTTTTGGTAAACTCAACAGGAATTCTTTAAAAAGGGTGAGTTTAAGTTGTAAAAGCGAGCCGTTGCCGATTATATCGGACGGACGGATACTTGACCAGCTTGTTAACCCTAAACTTTCTTTTAAGGAGTTTATTCAAAATAATAATATTGATGTAGGCTTTTTTTTTTTTCAAACGACAACTAAAAGATGATAACATACATAATAATTACCGCAGTAGTTGCACTGGCTATTGGATTTTTAATAGCAAAACTCTTGGAACGAAACAATGCTTCCAACATGATCAAAGGAGCTAAAAAAAGTGCGGCATCCATATTAAAGGAAGCACGCTCCGAAGCCGAAACAATCAAGAAGGATAAAATTCTCCAAGCAAAAGAAAAATTCTTTGAACTAAAAACCGAGCATGAAAAGGTAATCCTGAGCAGGGATAAAAAAATATCCGAGGCCGAAAAACGCACTCGCGAAAAAGAATCCCAAGTATCCAATGAGTTAACCAAAAACAAGAAATTAAGTGCCGAATTGGAGGCCAAGCAGATCGAGACTGAGGAGCGACTGGCAATCCTGGAAAAAAAGCAACAGGAAGTGGATAGACTCCATAAAAGCCAGATAGAGCAATTGGAGGCAATTTCCAGCCTAACAGCTTCCGAGGCCAGATGGCAATTGATCGAAAGTTTGAAGGGGGAGGCAAAAACACAAGCAATGGCTTATGTACAAACCTCTATGGAGGAGGCCAAGATGACTGCTAAACAGGAGGCAAAAAAAATAATTATAAATACCATCCAACGCATTGGAACGGAAGAGGCCGTAGAGAACTGCGTATCGGTATTCAATCTGGAGAGTGACGATGTAAAAGGAAGGATAATTGGTCGTGAGGGACGAAACATCCGTGCGTTGGAAGCAGCCACGGGGGTGGAAATAATTGTGGACGATACACCCGAGGCGATTATTCTTTCCTGTTTTGACTCTGTTCGTAGAGAAGTTGCCAGATTGTCTCTTCATAAGCTGGTTACGGATGGCAGGATTCACCCAGCGCGTATTGAGGAAGTAGTTCAAAAGACCACTAAACAGATAGAGGACGAAATTATAGAAGTGGGAAAAAGAACCATTATTGAATTGGGTATTCACGGGCTGCATCCTGAACTGATCAAGGCAGTAGGCAGAATGAAATACCGTTCCAGTTATGGACAAAACCTTTTGCACCACTCCCGCGAAGTGGCGAGATTGTGTGGCGTAATGGCCGCAGAACTGGGTTTGAACGCAAAGTTGGCAAAGCGTGCCGGGTTGCTGCATGATATCGGAAAAGTTCCGGAAACCGAAACAGAAATGCCCCACGCTCTTTTAGGAATGCAGTTGGCTGAAAAATATGGTGAAAAACCTGAAGTTTGCAATGCCATTGGAGCCCACCACGACGAAATTGAAATGACCGGCCTCCTTTCTCCTATAGTGCAGGTTTGCGATGCCATTAGTGGAGCACGACCGGGTGCAAGACGCCAAGTATTGGATTCCTATATTCAGCGTCTAAAGGATCTGGAGGACATAGCTTTTGGCTTTAAGGGAGTGAACAAAGCCTACGCCATACAAGCAGGACGCGAATTAAGGGTAATGGTGGAAAGTGATAAAGTAAGTGACGAAAAAGCTTCGGAATTGTCATTCGAAATTTCCCAAAAAATCCAAACGGATATGACCTATCCAGGACAAGTGAAAGTAACGGTAATCCGGGAAACACGCGCAGTAAATATTGCGAGATAAAATATTCTTAAACAGCATTGTCCGAGAAAAGAAACAAGACCGCTGCAAGAACCAAGATGCAAGACTAAATCAGTAAGATTGAATTTTTAATATTTTGGTAGAATTTTAAAAAAGGAAAAACTAGAAGGTCAATAACAACAAAAACTTCGGGAAACCTTTAATAGCATGTTCTTAGATAGTTCCAATAGTTTTTAATCGGGGCTAATAATTCTTAAATGAAAAAAAAGTCTCACGGATACTTTTCTGTGAGGCTTTTATTTTGGCCCTTGTTGTCGATTAAAACTGTTATTCCATCACTCGTCATAAATATTTTCATACCCCTTGGATGGGGCATCAAAAAACTTGCCGTTGATATATCTATAGTTTCGGTCCAAATTTTCTATTTTTTTCATTTCCTCCTGGCCCAATTCGATGGAATATGCTTCTAAATTGGAAATGATATGTTCTTTGGTTGTAGATTTGGGAATGACCGTGCAACCCCTATTGACGTTCCAAGCAATGAGAATTTGAGGTACGGTGGCGCCGTGTGCTTCTGCTATTTCTTTTAAAAGGTCGATGTCCAACATATTCGGTTCGTCACTGGCTTTCATCGAACTACTTCTATCGCCGGAACCCAAGGGTGAATAAGCCGTCACCAAAATATTGTTCTTTTTGCAATACTCCAATAATGATTTTTGCTGCAGGAGGGGATGGAGCTCTATCTGCAACATTTCGGGCTTTATGCCTGCTGAGGTAATTAGTTCCTTCAACTTTTTTTCACTGAAATTGGATACGCCTATATGTCTTGCCAAACCTAAATTTTTCGCTTTTTCCATCTGTTCCCAGGTTTCGGAAGAGGGTACTTCGGATAAAGGAAGGTAATCATCGGGACCTTGTGGAAATTCAACCCCATGCCGGAATGCAACGGGCCAATGTATCAAATAAAGATCGAGATAATCCATCTGTAAATGGCGCAGACTTTCTTCAAGTGCGGGAATTACATCTCCATCGCAATGACAATCGTTCCATAGTTTTGAGGTAATAAAAAGATCCTCCCTAAAAATTTCTCCTTCGCTGAACACTTCTGCAAGCGCTTCCCCAATTATTTTTTCATTACCATAATTGGTTGCAGTATCAATAAGTCTATAGCCGGCATAAATTGCATCCTTCACAGCCTTTTTTAGTTCTTTGCCATTCGCTTTCCAAGTCCCTAATCCAATGGCGGGAATAGTGTCATGATTGCCGAACTCAAACTTTTTCATAGCAACAGTCTTTAATTCTTGTTTTTTCTTCAAGGTACAAAATGAAGAAGTTTTAAAAGAGATAATTAGAGAAATTAGGAGTTTTTTAACCGATTTTCACGGTATTCGGCAAGTATCTGTAAGTGAGATTGATAGATATGGTTTTAAGAAGGATTTAATTTTAAAAAAAGGGTTAGTTTCTTCGAGGATGGAACTTATTGATTACTTCTGTTAAATGCCTTCTGTCCAAGTGGGTATAGATTTCGGTGGTGGTAATGCTTTCGTGACCCAGCATTTGTTGGATAGCCCTTAAATCGGCTCCATTTTCCAAAAGATGAGTGGCAAATGAATGGCGAAAGGTGTGTGGGCTTATTGTTTTATTCAACCCAATCTTTGAAGCTAGCTGTTTGATAATTGTAAAGATCATGGCGCGGGTAAGTTTGCGGCCGTGCTGGTTTAGGAACAGTGTGTCGGTATCCTTGCTCGCTACGGTATGGTGGATGCGAATCTCATCTTTATAGATCTTAATGTATTTTTCCGTTATGGGCCCAAGTGGAACAAGGCGTAGTTTATCTCCCTTTCCCGTTACTTGTATAAATCCCTCATCGAAAAATAGATCCGAGATTTTTAGATCCGTTAGCTCAGATACTCTTAGCCCACACCCATATAGGGTTTCTAATATGGCCCGGTTTCGCTCCCCAAGTTTTGAGCCAAGATCAATGGCATCAATAAGGGCATTTATTTCACCGAGCGAGAGTGTGTCGGGTAATTTTCTTCCCAATTTGGGAGAATCTATCAGTTCCAAGGGGTTGGTTTTTCTGTACCCCTCAAAAATGAGATATTTAAAAAATCCGCGTAGTCCCGAAATGATTCTGTTCTGTGTTCTTGGATTTACTTTGTTGGCTACTTCATATATAAATTGCTGTACGTTTTCTTCTGAAATGGAGACAGGGGATTCTTCAATTTCATGCACGGTGAGCCAGCGCATAAGTTTTTTTATATCCAATGAATAATTTACAACGGAATTATACGAAAGTCCGCGTTCAATTCGGAGGAAATCTTGATAATCTTTGAGGGCATGTTGCCAATCCATAACGCGATATTACCAATTAATCCAATAGTTAACAAAGAACTAAATGGAAATATTTTAATAATTGAATAAGTATATTTGCCAAGTATTAACCAATAAAAATTGATTTGTTATGAAGAAATTATTGATGATAGCTGTTATATTGTTTGTGGGAAATATTGCTTTTTCACAAAGTCTCGATTTAGGTATAAAAGCAGGTGCCAACTTCTCTAAAATTTCCGATGCCTCGGGCCTTTCGAATAGGACAGGCGTGCAGGCTGGTATTTTCGGGGGGATTAAGTTTACCGACAATATTGGGGTTCAGGCGGATATTTTATATTCTCAGCAGGGAGCGGATTTTGATTTCGGAAAATTTGATTTGGATTATGTAAACGTGCCGATCGTATTAAAGTATTATCTGGTTCAAGGCCTGAACATTCAAGCAGGACCTCAATTTGGTTTTATTGTTAAAGACGATATTTATACAGACAGTTTTGGTGGAGAATCAATAAAGGCCAATGCCAAGAAATCGGATGTGAGTGGCATTCTAGGGGCTGGATATGATTTTCCTTTCGGGATTCGAGTGGATGCCCGATATAATATTGGGTTTACCGACGTACTAGAAGACGGGGACGGTAAAAACAGTGTGTTCTCAATAGCGTTGGGATATTCGTTTTTATAAAAAAATTATCTTTTACCAATGGGGCGCCGCTTTAAGCGGCGTTTTTTTTGTTAATTCAGTGTTAACATATCTTGACCTAATATTTGGTACTGTTAATTAATATTTGTTATTTTGTGCCACTTAACTAAAACAATTTAAATTATGAAAAAATTATTACTTATTGTTGGGGTGGCTGTTTTCACTCTATCTGCTCAAGCCCAGGAAGTACGTTTAGGCGTAAAAGGTGGGGTTAACTTTGCTTCTATTGGTGGTGATGACCTAGGAGATATTAAAGGTCGTACCGGTTTCCATATTGGAGGTTTGGTAGAAATCCCAGTTAGCGACAAATTCTCTGTTCAACCAGAACTTTTGTATTCTGCACAAGGAGCAAAATCCGAATATTCTGAAAGTTTTGCTGAAATGGGTATGAATATATCTGTTAATGCTACTTCAAAAATCAACCTTGACTACATTAATATTCCAATTATGGCTAAATATTATGTAATCGACGGTTTAGCAATTGAAGCAGGGCCACAAATTGGTTTCTTAATGTCTGCAAAAGCAAAAGGTGATGTTGAAATTACTGGTGATTTCCCTCCAGAGCTTCTTGATATGTTCGAAGGTGAATTTGGAGCAATTGATGAAGATGTTAAGGATCAGTTCAGCACTGTTGATTTTGCTGTTGGTTTAGGTGCTTCTTACCGTTTGGATATGGGCGTATTTTTTGGTTTACGTTACAATCTTGGTCTTTCCAACATCAATAAAGATGGAGATGGTAAAAACCAGAACAATGTATTCCAAATTTCTGCAGGTTATTCATTCTAATACCTTAAGAATTTTTTTATATAACCGTCCCATTAATGCAATGGGACGGTTTTTTTATTGTTAATTTTGAATTCTATGCAATTTTGGATACACTTCTTTCTTTTCTCTGAAAAGCAGTTATGTAAATGGTTATTATAATGTTCATTATATGAGAAAACTTGTTGTGTTTTTAATCCTAATTTTCGGTTTTTTAAATACTGTCTATTCCCAAGAAACCCGCTTTGCGGCAAAGTTGGGATATAATGCCAATTATTTGGGCGGGGATACCGGTGATAAAGATCCGGAAATCAATAGTGGTTTTCATTTGGGTGGATTGTGGGACATTCCATTTTCAAAAAGTTTTTCCCTCCAGCCTGAATTGCTTTTTTCCTTTGAGGTTTATGAGTACGGAACAAATTATTCCAGTTTAAAAGCGAACTCTTCCTATTTCCGAATGCCGGTTCTGGCAAAATTATCGCCTGTAAAAGGTTGGAGCGTTGAAGCTGGACCCGTAGCGGGATTTTTAATTGCTTCCAAAATGGATGGCAAAAATGTCAAGGATGGATTTCATCTTTTTGATGTTGCTCTAGCAGCAGGTACCACTTTTGAGTTCAAAAATGGATTGTTTTTTAGTGCCAGATACAATTTAGGGCTCTTGGATATGAATAAATCTGAATCCTATAATCTAAAAAACCATGGCAATAGCATTCAAGCCTCGATTGGATATTTTATTCAGCTTTAAATCTTTTAAATTTTTCCAAAATGAAAATAGCTATCATAAACGGACCTAACTTAAATTTAATCGGAAACCGAGAAAATGATATTTATGGAAGTCAATCCTTTGAAGGTTTTTTTAATTCCCTTCAAGTGAAATATCCCGATGCCGAATTATCCCTTTTCCAATCCAATGTAGAAGGGGAGATTATCGATAAAATCCAGGAAGTTGGATTTGGTTATGATGGTATTATTCTTAATGCCGCAGCCTATACCCATACATCCGTAGGGATTGCAGATGCCGTACGCGCAATTAAAACCCCAGTGGTGGAAGTTCATATTTCCAATACGTATTCCAGAGAAAATTTCCGAAACCAAAGTTTTATCGCACCTCATACAAAAGGTGTTATTATAGGTTTTGGCCTTCAAAGTTATGAGTTGGCGTTACTAAGCTTTTTATAATAGTCATCACTAATATGAACCGGGAAACAGACTATAGTTGTTGTTTACTATAACTTGAAAATATGGTTTCTTTCCGACTTCAATTAACCTTGACAATAATTGAACTCAATTCCATAAAAAAATACGTTCAGCCGATTGCTTAATTAGCAAGTTCTTTGATCCGATACCGTTAGGAATATGTGGTATTATGAGATTTTTACCTTAGTATTTCGTAAATTCGTGCCCTCAAAAGACAATTATTTAAAATCTAGAAATGAGTAAATACGACGTTATAGTTTTAGGAAGCGGTCCCGGCGGATATGTAACCGCCATCAGAGCTTCACAATTGGGGCTTAAAACCGCCATAGTTGAAAAAGAAAGCCTCGGAGGCGTTTGTTTAAACTGGGGTTGTATCCCTACAAAGGCTCTTTTGAAAAGCGCACAGGTATTCGATTACCTAAAACACGCAGACAATTATGGGCTTGTTGTAAATGAATTCGATAAGGATTTCGGAAAAGTTATAGAGCGCAGTAGAGGTGTTGCCGAAGGAATGAGCAAAGGCGTCCAGTTCTTAATGAAAAAGAATAAAATTGATGTTATTGAAGGATATGGAAAACTAAAACCGGGTAAAAAGGTTGAAGTGGATGGGAAAGAATATTCGGCAGATCACATTGTAGTTGCTACCGGTGCGCGCAGTCGCGAACTTCCTAATATAAAACAGGATGGAGAAAAGGTTATTGGTTATCGTGATGCAATGACCTTGAAGAAGCAACCTAAAAGTATGATTGTAGTAGGGAGTGGCGCTATAGGGGTGGAATTTGCCCATTTCTATAATTCAATGGGTACCGAGGTAACCATAGTGGAATTTTTGCCCAATCTTGTACCACTTGAGGATGAAGAAGTTTCAAAACAATTTGAACGGTCATTCAAAAAAGCTGGGATTAAAGTTATGACCAATTCCTCAGTAGAGAAAATAGATACATCAGGAGACTTGGTTAAAGCAACCGTAAAAACCAAAAAAGGAGAGGAAATCCTGGAAGCAGAGATTGTACTTTCTGCGGTGGGAATTGCTTCCAACCTTGAAAATATTGGTTTGGAAGATGTGGGTATTGTTACTGACAAGGGAAAAATAATGGTAAATGAATTTTATCAAACCAATATTCCTGGATATTATGCCATTGGCGATATAGTTCCTGGACCTGCGTTGGCGCACGTTGCTTCGGCCGAAGGCATCACCTGTGTTGAAAAAATTGCCGGACTTAATGTAGAACCTATTGATTATGGCAACATTCCAGGTTGTACATACGCTACTCCCGAAATTGCCAGTGTTGGAATGACCGAAAAACAAGCAAAAGATGCTGGGTACGATATCAAAGTTGGAAAATTTCCCTTCTCCGCTAGTGGTAAAGCAAGTGCTGCAGGAGAAAAAGATGGCTTTGTAAAAGTTATTTTCGATGCAAAATACGGCGAGTGGCTAGGTTGCCATATGATTGGTGCCGGAGTAACCGATATGATCGCGGAGGCGGTATTAGGACGTAAACTTGAAACTACAGGACACGAGGTTTTAAAAACTATTCACCCTCACCCAACTATGAGCGAAGCCGTTATGGAAGCCGTAGCCGATGCCTATGGCGAAGTAATCCACCTTTAGATAATTGATTTTAGAAATTAGACATAAAAAAACTCCTTCGGGAGTTTTTTTATTTAAAGGACCGTAAGATATAATAGGTAGAACAGGATTTATTTATTGATCGGTATTGTTCTTTTACGACGGATCAAACAATAGGTTCACCCGTATATACTCCATATATAAAGCATAGATAGAGCATAGATAGAGCATAGATAAAGCATAGATAGACTATGGTTCCTAATAAAATGTAAACAGAATTATTTATGGCCAATAAATTCTTAAATTAACAAAATTCCATATTGTAAATTAGTGCTCGCTCTTTACTCTGACAATAAAAAAAAGGCATCCGGTCCATACGTTTGAAACCGAATGCTTTTTAAAAGACTTTTTTAATAATACGATTTTAGACCTTAACTATTTTTAAAATCCAAAGAAAGTGAATTTATGCAGAACCGCTGCCCGGTTTCTGTGGGACCATCATTAAAAACGTGACCCAGATGGCTTCCGCAATTTGAACACAGTGTTTCCGTTCTAATCATTCCGTGGGTAGTGTCCCTTACAAATTCTATTGCACCTTCTATGGCCTCATCAAAAGAAGGCCATCCGCAGCTGCTTTCGAATTTATTATCGCTTTTAAACAGAGGGGCATGACAAGCTCCACAAACGTAAGTTCCATTTTCAAAAAGGAGATTGTATTCTCCCGTCCTTGGGAATTCCGTTCCTTTTTCGCGTAAAATGTGATATCTTTTATCACCCAATTCCTCACGCCATTCTGCTTCGGTTTTATTTACTGGATATTTATTTGGATTGTTCATCTTTTGGAATAAATTTTAAGGCTACGCCATTGATACAATGTCGTTTACCTGTTGTTTCTTTTGGTCCATCGTCGAAAACATGCCCCAAGTGCCCACCGCAATTGGCGCAATGTTCTTCGGTAAGGGTATAACCCATTTGTTTTTGGGCGGAATAGGCCACATTTCCTTCAATAGTACGATCAAAGCTTGGCCAGCCGGTGCCGCTGTCAAATTTATGCGAGCTCTCATATAAAGGCGTGCCACAAGCTGCACAAACATAGGTCCCTACTTGATAGTTGTCATTTAATTGACTGCTAAAAGCTCTCTCCGTTCCCTGCTTGCGCATAACATTGTATGTGGCAGGAGAAAGTTGCGCTTGCCATTGGGCATCCGTTTTGGCAATTTTATAATTGTTTTTTGATATTTTTTCGCTCTTTTGGGCAGGAGAATTGCATCCTATCATCATAAAGGCGAGCATTGCCATAGCGCTTATATATTTCATTTTGGTTCTATTATTTGAATATCCGAATCAGTGGTTTGCATAACTTCCAGCAATTTCTCCATGGACGGATTGGTGCGGGCAAACTCTGAAGGTACCACCGCAATCCTGAAAATCTGATTTTGAGTATCCGCCGGGTCTATGTTATTTAAAGGAAAATTCCCTTCGATAGTAAATTGGACATCAAAAAAAGTATGATTGAAATTATACTGGAAAATATCTGCTGTACCATCTTCACCAAAATAATACTTGCTTTGTGGCAATTGTGTCCATACGTCAGCTGGAGGACTTACGCTGTTATCCGAACCCGACAATCGATAGGCCAGTACCACATCACTTTCATAAACTGTAAAGGGAAAAGAAAAATTATTTGAATACAACTGGTTGTATCTCGCGTCATAGGAATAACCATTAACATTGGCCTCGAAAATCTTGGCATACTCCAACCCACCCGGAGGCCCCTGTGGACCAGGATCGCCTGTGCAAGAAGTGATAAGGACTGCTGACGCAAGTGTTAGGAAAAGAAATATTTTTTTCATAATTGGGAATTTTAATAGTGATTTGCAAAAGTCGTTCCAATAAGAACTTCAAGGAATAAATTTAAACGCTTTGGAAGGATAATCTTATTAAGGAAACACTAAAGTTGAAACGCTAGTAATTTTAATGTTGTCTATTTTAAAAAAACTTTAATAGTTGGGCATAGATTATATCCATATTTTTAACATCACAAAAATGTAATCATGAAAAATAGAAACATCATCACACTTGCGATTGCGGCATCCTTTATTCTAGGTTGTGCCACCAATCCTTTTACGGGACAAAAGACCTTGGCACTTGTTCCAAATTCTGAAATCCTGCCGATGGCTTTTCAACAGTATGATGAATTTCTTTCGGAACATAAAGTTGTCAAGAATACAGCCGATGCCCGGATGGTTAATGAAGTTGGCCATAAAATTGCCGCAGCCGCAGAAAAATATTTAAAGGCTCATGGCTACGGAGGATATTTGGCGGATTACCAGTGGGCATATAATCTAGTTCAAAGCCCCGAAGTGAATGCATGGTGTATGCCGGGTGGAAAGATTGTGGTCTATACTGGAATACTTCCCATTACCAAGGACGAAGCTGGACTTGCAGCAGTGCTTGGTCACGAGGTTGCCCACGCTCTCGCCAATCATGGACAGCAGCGTATGAGTGCAGCGCAATTGCAACAATTAGGTGCTGTTGCAGGAAATATCGCCTTGGCTAAAAACCCTGAAAACCAACAACTTTTTAATACCGCCTATGGTTTAGGATCCAATTTGGGAGTGATGTTACCCTTTAGCCGAAGCCATGAGACCGAAGCGGATAAAATAGGTTTAACTCTTATGGCAATTGCGGGGTATGACCCTATGGTAGCCGCCGATCTTTGGAGGCGTATGCAGGCCCAGGAACAAGGAGCTCCTCCGGAATTCTTGAGTACTCACCCTTCAAGCAGTACCAGAATACAGAATATTATTTCTTGGGCACCCGCAGCAAAGGCAGAAGCCAAGAAATATGGTGTTACCTCCTTTAAGAAATAGTAAGGGGTCAATTGCAAACATTTTCTCCTGTTTTAATTAAAAAAATCCTGCAGCGGTATAAAGGGTTGAATTTTTTGTGAAGTAGGCAGAAAATTGCCTTGTTGGTCTAAAATCGGATGCTTTATAGATCTTTTACATTCATTCAGTACGGTCAGTATGGACTTCATTATTTAGGACGCTATTGATTATTCCCCATCGGTTTGATTTAATTGCCCAGACTCTCATTATTTCCAGAGTGGCGCGAAATTTTTTATTAGATTAGCATCCGCTGATTAAATAGAAAATGCAACTATTACCTAAAGGAAGTAAAAAATTATTGTTTGCCTGGGCTTTCTACGATTGGGCAAATTCAGTCTACAGCCTTGTAATTGCATCCGCAATTTTTCCGATTTACTATCAAAGCCTTTTCAATATAGCGAAAGTAGATACCGTTATGGTATTTGGCGGCCATATTCGGAGTACTCCTTTGATAAGTTATACCACAGCTGCTGCTTTTTTGTGGGTTGCAATCATGTCGCCATTACTTTCGGGAATCGCCGATTATGTTGGGAACAAGAAAAATTTTATGAAGTTTTTCTGTTATCTGGGCGCAATTTCCTGTTGTGGGCTTTATTTCTTTGATATCCATCGTATTTATATTAGTCTCTTATTTTATTTTTTGGGTTTAATAGGTTATTGGGGAAGTTTGGTATTTTATAATTCGTATTTGCCGGATATCGCTTTTCCAGAACAACAGGACAAAATAAGTGGCAGAGGCTATTCATTAGGATATATCGGAAGTGTAATACTATTACTTATAAATCTCGCAATGGTGATGGTTCCTGAAACTTTTGGTTTTAAGGGAGAGGGAGCAAGCATGACAGCGATGAAGTGGTCTTTTGTTTCCGTAGGTATTTGGTGGATTGTATTTAGCCAATTCACCTTTCATTACCTTCCTAAAGGAAACCGAAACAGTAAAAAGGTGTCTCCCAGGATATTGTTCAATGGCTTTCGTGAGCTAAAGGGTGTTTATTATTCACTATCAGAGAACCTGCAGCTTAAAAGATACTTAACCGCGTTTTTTGTTTACAGCATGGCTGTGCAAACCGTTTTGTTGGTGGCAACATATTTTGGGGAACAGGAAATTCAATGGGGTGGCACTAATGAAAAAACCCTGGGGCTAATAGTCAGCATTTTGATCATTCAGTTGGTGGCAGTGGTTGGGGCCGAACTTACCTCTAGGTCTTCAAAAAAGTTTGGGAATATTCCAGTGTTGGTGGTTATAAATATTATTTGGGTGGGAATATGTATCGTGGCTTATTTTATTGGCACGCCTGTACAATTTTATGCCACCGCGGCAGTTGTGGGAATGGTAATGGGAGGAATTCAATCTCTTTCCCGTTCCACTTATTCCAAATTTTTGCCCCAGACCAAGGATACCACTTCCTATTTTAGCTTTTATGATGTTGCTGAAAAAGTGGGGATTGTTATTGGGATGCTTCTTTATGGATTTATCGACCAAATAACGGGAAGTATGAGGAATTCCATTTTGTTCCTGATGGTCTTCTTTTTATCTGGTGTTTTTTTACTATTAAGAGTGCCAACAAATAAAACCAATTAAACAATTTTTGTTTAAGTTTGCGTTTATTAGCTATCAAATTACTTATTGATGAAGAAAAAAAATATATTAAAAGGAATGCTTTTGGCTTTTTTGGCATTCCAATTTTTTTCCTGTGAAAATGAACCCCTCACTGGGAATTTCCCCGATCCAACCAATCAAAACGGCGCAGAGGAAGGTCAATTTATGGCTAACGTGGCCGGACAACAATTTGTTGCGGTTTCTGCCAATGCTGTTCTTTACGAATCCAATAAGTTGGAAATAAAAGGCCTTAAAGGTAACGGTGAAAGCATCACGATTTCTGTTGCGAATGCCACAGTTGGGACCTTCAACCTGAAATGGGATGGACAAAGTTCCAATTATGCTTCTTATACCGATGACGTTCCAGAATCCATGGCGTATGTTTCACTCGAGGCAGGAGGAGGAACGGGAGAACTAAGAATTACTGAACTTGATCCGGTAGCGAATACTGTTACGGGTACTTTCGAGTTTAAAGGAGTAAGAATTAAAATGGACAGTGAAGGAAATCCCGTACTGGATGGCAATGGGCTTCCGGTTATGGAGTCAATTGATGTTTCCAATGGCGTATTCAATTCCATAGCCTATGTTCCCGGGGAGGGAGAGGGTGATGGTGATGGCGATGGTGACCCACTGCCGGAAAATGAATTTTTCGCCAAGGTTAGGGATGTTGATTTTGTTCCCGATTCGCTTTCGGTTACCGAGCCCGTAAATGGTGGTATACCTATGATAAAGATTGAGGCCTTGAACTCAGCTCACGAATTAATCCGTTTGGATATTCCAAAACATCTAGGCGTAGGAACTTTCGATATGGAAAGCATATCCGACGGCACCAAATTAATCGGACTTTATTCGGATAATATGGGCGGAGCGAACCTTACTTCCAATCCTGGAAGGATAAAGATTACGGAATTCGATTTGGTTGCCGGAAAATTGGTCGCCACCTTTAATTTTACTGCTACAGATCCTTTGGGTGTGGACACACGTTCGGTACGAATAAAAAATGGAGCATTTACCATTTATTTTGAAGGCGTTCCTAGCGCTACAAATAGATTGACTGCGAAAATTGACGGTAATCCCTATACTGCCGAGACGATAGAAATATCCAATTCTGTGGTAAACCAATATCCTCGCTTAACGCTAACTACGGTCGTCAACAATCAGAAAATAGAATTGAGCTTTCCAAAAACCCTTAGACCGGGCACTTACGAAATGGGATCTGTTGTGGATTTAGGAAATGAAAATGTGGGAATTTTTGTACCTATGGTAGGCACTTCGATACAATATTTTTCGGAAGTTGGAACACTGGTAATAACAGAACACGATTTCCAAACAGGTATAATAGAAGGGACCTTTGAGTTTACTGCTAAAGATACTGAGGGACAGGACCCAACCGAGTATGAAATTACAGAAGGGGAATTCATGGTTATTGCCCCATAATTAATTGTAATAAAGTTTTTGGGCCGATCTATCACATTTGTTAGGTCGGCTTTTTTGTTATCAAAATTTTAATATTTGGATAATATTTTCTGTATTATTTTAGCGGATTGATTCTGAGAAAGTTGAAGGATTTGGTCTTTTCATATTTACGACGCCTCCTCAATATTTGTTGGAACTCTTATTTTTTTCAGAAATGTTGCTACCGCGTTATTAGGATGGGGTTTTGCGGGCAAAAAATACCCGGACCCTTAAATCATATAAATTAGCTTGAATAAATAAGCGATATACGTCAGACCATTTGAAATTGGATTTCGGTCAAAAAAGAAAAATCTGAAAGGATTTACAAATCCCGCATTGGATATCATTTAGAGTTTGCTGGAGAAATATAACTGGCATAATACTTGGATTATCTATTTGTGAGAGCAGAGAATCTAAACAATTCCCTGCTTTTTAATGAATTAAGAATTTTAAGTCGAATTAATCCATTGTGTCTCCTTTAGTATGATGACACAATGTCCTAATAATAATTATGTCAGAGTCAAAATTAACATCATTAGACAAACTGTCCTTTCAGGATTTGCAGGGTGATGCCGAGTTTATTCCTCTTATGTCCGCAGAGGATGAGGATGCGATGCACAAGGAGGATCTTCCCGAAAGACTTCCCATCTTGCCCCTACGAAACACCGTACTTTTTCCTGGCGTTGTAATTCCTATTACAGCAGGTCGCGATAGGTCCATAAAACTTATAAATGAGACCAATAAGGGCAATAAAATAATTGGAGTGGTTTCCCAAAAAGACGAATTTGAGGAAGAGCCTGGCATCAATGATATCAATACCATTGGTACCGTTGCACAAATTCTTCGGGTATTAAAAATGCCCGATGGAAATACCACGGTCATTATTCAAGGTAAAAAACGTTTTGAGGTGGACAAAATAGTCCAGACCCTACCTTATATGATTTCTACCATCCGCGAAGTGGAGGAAGCACGTCCTGCCAAGGAAAGTGCCGAGTTTTCAGCAATTATAGAGTCCATAAAGGAAGTGGCCCTACAGATTATTAGGGAAAGTCCGAATATTCCTTCGGAAGCGGCTTTTGCCATAAAAAACATAGAGAGTTCCAGCTTTTTGGTAAATTTTGTTTCTTCCAACCTCAATATTTCGGTGGAGGAGAAGCAACAATTATTGGAAATAAACAATCTTAAGGACCGTGCATTGGAAACTCTTCGATACATGAATATCGAAATCCAGAAACTTTCCTTGCGTAACGATATCCAATCCAAAGTACAGAGCGATATCAATCAACAACAACGGGAATATTTTCTACAGCAGCAAATCCGAACTATTCAAGAGGAACTTGGTGGTTCCAATACTGAAGAGGAGATTGATGAAATGCGACTTCGTGCCAAGCGTAAAAAATGGAGTCAGGAGGTAGAGCAGCATTTTGAAAAGGAATTGACCAAAATGCAGCGGATGAACCCTCAAGTGGCCGAATATAGCATTCAGCGCAACTATCTGGATCTGTTATTGGATTTGCCGTGGAATTCCTACAGCAAGGACAAATTTGATCTAAAAAGAGCGCGTAAAGTTTTGGATCGTGATCATTATGGACTTGATGATGTCAAAAAACGAATAATTGAATACTTGGCCGTCCTTAAGCTTAGGAATGACATGAAATCTCCTATCCTTTGCCTTTATGGACCACCGGGAGTGGGGAAGACCTCTTTGGGAAAATCCATTGCCGAAGCTTTGGGAAGAAAATATGTTAGAATGTCATTAGGCGGACTTCGGGATGAGGCCGAAATTCGCGGCCATAGAAAAACGTATATCGGTGCCATGCCAGGACGAATTGTCCAAAGTATAAAAAAGGCGGGCACAAGCAATCCGGTGTTTGTTCTTGACGAAATCGATAAAATATCGGCGAGCAATCAAGGAGATCCTTCTTCTGCCATGCTTGAAGTTTTGGATCCTGAACAGAACAATTCTTTTTATGACAATTTCCTTGAGTTGGGATATGATCTTTCCAAAGTAATGTTTATAGCCACCTCCAACAGTTTAAGTACTATTCAGCCTGCATTGCGGGACCGTATGGAAATCATAAATGTAAATGGGTACACTGTGGAGGAAAAGATAGAAATAGCAAAACGGCATTTAATACCCAAACAATTGGGTGAGCACGGTTTGGATAAGGATGCTATCCAAATTCCAAGAAAACAATTGGAAAAAATAGTGGAAGGCTATACCCGGGAAAGTGGAGTACGTTCCTTGGATAAGATGATTGCGAAAATGGTAAGATATGTTGCAATGAAAATTGCAATGGAAGAACCCTATGAAAAGAAAATCTCCAATGAAGTAATTATTGAAGTCTTGGGAGCGCCCAAAATGGAGCGTGACAAATATGAAAATAATGATGTTGCGGGTGTGGTGACAGGATTGGCCTGGACAAGTGTTGGAGGGGATATTTTGTTCATCGAATCTACCATTTCCAAAGGAAAGGGCAATTTATCCTTAACCGGAAACCTGGGTAAGGTAATGAAGGAATCGGCAACGATTGCTTTGGAATATATTAAATCAAATGCGGAAAATTTAGGGATTTCACCTGATATTTTTGAACAGTATAATATCCATATTCACGTTCCTGAAGGCGCCACTCCTAAGGATGGGCCCAGTGCGGGTATAACTATGTTGACCTCTTTGGTGTCATTATTTACCCAGAGAAAGGTGAAAAAGAGCATCGCTATGACGGGTGAGATAACCCTTCGTGGAAAAGTGTTGCCCGTAGGAGGTATCAAGGAGAAAATATTGGCTGCAAAACGTGCGCATATTAAAGAAATTCTGCTATGTGAGGATAATAGGCGCGATATCGCCGAAATAAACCCCGAGTATCTAAAGGGCCTTACTTTCCATTACGTTAAGGATATGAGCGAAGTCTTGGATGTAGCTTTGACCAATGAAAAGGTTAAGAATGCCAAAGTGCTTTAAATCATTTTAGTTAATTTTAAGTTTGCAAGGACTGGGAAATGGAAATTTTATTTTCATTTCCCGGTCTTTTTACTGTCATTTCATCTGCATTGATCGGGTGTTAAAATAAATTATACTTACTTTCGTTTTAGATTTTCATTATGGTAACCAGCGCCTATGTCTTCTAAGATTTTTTATGTAATTTTCTTATTTTCTGCTACAATTTCGGCGCAAGTAGGCGGAAAGTCCACTTACCAGTTTCTTAACTTGGTAAACAATCCACGAATGGCGGCCTTGGGAGGAAAAGTAGTGACCAATTATGATTACGATCCTATTCAGGCCATTTGGAATCCCGCCAGTATCAATCCAGAAATGGATAACCAACTTTCTCTAAACTACACCAACTATATTGGGGATGTCAATTACGGGACAGCAGCTTATGCCTATTCCTGGGACCGTCGTACCCAAGTGATCCATGCGGGAATTACTTACGTTAATTATGGCAAGTTTGATGGTTATGACGAAGTAGGAAATCCTACCAACAGTTTTAGCGGTAATGAGGTTGCCATTTCTTTCGGTCACGCACGGAATATTGCATTTACAGACTTTTATGTAGGGGTGAACCTGAAATTGATATCTTCCAAACTGGAGCAATATTCTTCTTTGGGAGGCGCTGTGGACCTTGGGGTTATGTACCATTATGAAGATTGGGACCTTAATATTACTGGGGTAGCCAGAAACCTTGGAACGCAGTTTACGCCATATCACGAGGATTATGAACCTTTGCCCTTTGAGCTGTTGTTCGGTATATCCCAAACGTTGGAAAATATTCCCGTTCGCTGGCATTTCACCCTTGAAAATATGCAGCAATGGAACGTGGCATTTTCCAATCCAGCACGGGAACAGACGGACTTGGAAGGAAATGTGACTAAGGAAAAAATTAATTTTATTGACAATGCCATGAGGCATATGATTGTTGGAGTAGAGCTTTTCCCCGAAAGTGGTTTCAACTTACGGTTGGGATATAATTTTAGAAGAGGTGAGGAACTCCTTATTGAGGAAAAGCGCGCATTTGCGGGTTTAAGTGGAGGCTTTGGAATAAAGCTGAATAAATTGAGGCTAAGTTATTCCTATTCACAATATAGCACTGCAGCCAGTTCCAGTTTTTTTGGACTGAATATTGATCTTCAATAGTTTTTTATTGAAAAAATTGAACATTGAAAACAGAGGCAAAAGACCTTCCGAAAATAAACTTATGGGTAAAATAACCATTGCCATTGATGGGTATTCTTCTACAGGAAAAAGCACTGTTGCCAAACAATTGGCAGATAGTCTGGGATATATATATGTGGATAGTGGCGCAATGTATAGGGCTATCACGCTTTATGCTTTGGAAGCAGGTATTATTTCCGATGATCATTTTGACCAAGATGCACTGATTGCTGTTCTTCCCTTGATAGAATTGCACTTCGAAAAGAAGCCCGAATGGACAAAGGCCCATATTTTTATGAATGGGCGGGACGTGGAAGCTGATATCCGCAATTTAAGAGTCTCGGAATTTGTCAGTCCTATTGCTACTATTCACGAAGTGCGGACCAAGCTAGTGGCACAACAAAAGGTAATGGGCAGGTTAAAAGGTGTTGTAATGGATGGGCGCGATATAGGAACGGTTGTTTTCCCGGATGCCGAATTAAAAATATTTATGAATGCCTCGGCAAGTGAACGGGCAAAAAGAAGGTATAAGGAACTTTTGGAGCGAGGTGAGAGTATAAAATTTGAGCACGTTTTAAAGAACTTGGAAGATCGGGACCGTATTGATTCCACTCGTGAGGATTCTCCCTTAAAAAAAGCCGCGGATGCCGTGGAGGTCAATAACTCCGATATGGACCTTGAGCAGCAATTCCAATTGTTATTGCAACTGGCCAAAGAACGTATGGCAGCATCGAGTTGAGCACCAAATGATTTCATATTAAGTTTTAGGAATCGATTTTTTGATCGTCCAAAATGTAATGATGATGTCATTCATCTTCCATTCTATTTATTTTGATCTTTTTACTTTTGTAGTTGGAATTTTATAATGGGCGTTTATTCTTTAAAGTTTGAAATCTCTAATATGAAATCATTTTATCAGGAATTTAAAAATTTTGCCATAAAGGGTAATATGATCGATATGGCAGTGGGAATTGTCATCGGTACTGCTTTTAACAATGTAATCAGTACTCTCGTAAAGAAGGTCATTATGCCACCACTTTCCTTAATAACCGAAGGGGTTAAGCTTTCCGATAAAAGATATATTCTACGCGCCGCCTCAGACGCATCCGAGGAAATTTCCATAGGATATGGGGAAATGCTCGAGGTTATGATCGACTTTTTGATTATAGCCTTGACAATTTTTATTGTTGTCAAATTTCTTAACCGTTTTAAAAAGAAATCTGAGGATCCGCACGATACCACGGTGGAAACGCCAAAAAACATTCAGCTACTCTCCAACATTGAAAAACTATTGGAGAAGCAAAATGAGATCCTTGAAAAATAAAGCAATAGTTTAATTTCCGGGAATTACATAGATGCCCTGAAACTTCTTTAAATGGGGCGTGGGAATAATTACAAGTATTACCCTCTCACCTAATCCTATAGTTTATTTAACTTTCCCGGGATTGACCCGGCGCGCCACGCCTTTACTGGATTTGGTTTTTCCCACTTCGCTAAATTCAAAAGTGTACTGATTAGGAGAGGTAGTCAAAATTTTTATCAAAATTGCCTTTTTTTCGGCCTGATTTTTAGGGTTCAATTTTTTGATGACATATTCGCAATCGTTTATCCAACGAACGGACGAAGTGTCTGTTTTGCCTTGGAAGAAGTCGATTTCTAGGGAATCGTTTCTTGTAATTGTGGTCTTGAAAACTTCTGTTCCGGAAAGGGCTTCAAATTCAAAACTGCCGGTTCTAAAATCGGCACAATTCCTCTCCTGATTATAACATCCCGAAAGGAGCAAAGAAATCACCAAAATTAAGAGTAAACGCATAGAAAATATTTTTGGCGAATTTCGGCAAAAATTACGACACCTGCACTTTAGTTTTCATAGACCTTAAAGCTCCCATTTTTGTAAAAGATAACGATGCGGTCAATTATTTGGGAAGGAATATCTGTTTTTGGGGCCGCGGTAATTTGTTCGCTTACCTCCGAGAATAAATTTGGAGTGGTTGCTTTGGGAATTTCGCTTTTGACGGGTGGGACTTTTTTTTGTTCATTTTCTGAAGTTACGGAAGGGAAGCTTCCCCGGCCCAAGACCAACCAATCCCAATTCACTTCGGGAAATTTCTGTAAAAGTTTCATAACAAATTCAAGACTGGGTTTGTTTCTTCCGGATATTAAATGGGATATAGTTGAACGGTTAAAATCAATTTCATCCGCCAATGCCGAGGCAGTGAGGGAGTAGAATTGCATTATTTTTTCCAACCTTTTTGTAAATTCCTTTCCGTTTACCATTGTAACAAATTAATCCTCGATATATCGTTTACAAACGTAAAACAATATTTTCTATTATGCAAAACTGTAGGGGAATATCTAAAAAAAGCTTAAAGTTAACAGTTAGCTTGATACTTTGAATATATTGGTTATAAGTAATTTAAGCTATAATTGAGAATTAAACTATATCTAAGGATTAAAACACGGTACTTAAATAGCTTTCTGGTTTACAATTGTAAAATTACCGATAGTATTTTATTGGTTACTGTTGTAAACAAGTGAATGTTTAACTTTGTAACAACAAATAAATATGGAAATAATTACTTGGTACCAGGACAATTTTGAGTCCTCTTTAAAGGGTCGTTACATTACCTCTAAGGATATCTTCCCTCTCGTAAATTCCTATCGAAATCGATTTGAAGTTTCCCATATTGGGCTATCTGAATTGGGATTGGAAATTCCACTTTTAAAAATTGGGAATGGTAGAAATGTGATTTTGGCATGGTCACAGATGCATGGAAATGAAAGTACAACTACCAAGGCACTTTTTGATATCTTCAAATTTTTCGCACAGGCAGATTTTTTTCAAAAGGAGATTCTCCAATTTTTGGAAAACAATAGTTTTTATATTATTCCAATGCTAAATCCCGATGGTGCGCAAAGCTATACCCGGGAAAATGCCAACGGAATTGATTTAAACCGCGATGCACAAAACCTTTCACAATCCGAAAGTCGATGTCTTCGTTCCCTATTTGATGACCTCCAACCGGATTTATGCCTGAATATGCACGATCAGAGGTCCATATATGGTTTTGAGAACGGATTGCCGGCAACTATATCCTTTCTATCGCCTGCGGCCGATGCCGAGCGTTCGTTAACGCCTGAACGAATTAAGGCAATGGAAGGAATTCTGACTATGGAAAAATTTTTAAATAAGTTGATTCCGGGCCAGATAGGGCGCTATGATGATAGTTTCAACCCCAATTGTGTAGGAGATACTTTCCAGATGTCTGGGATGCCCACAATTCTCTTCGAGGCGGGTCATTCCCATCAGGATTATAACCGGGAAAAAAGCAGAGAGTATGTATTTTATGGTATTCTTGCGCTTTTTAATATCATAGGGGATAAAGAATCCCGTTCCTATAACCAGTATTTTGAAATTCCTCAAAATCTAAAAAATTATTGCGATTTGATCATTAGGAATATCCACCTTAAAGATTACACTCATCCTGTGGACATTGCAATTCAATATAAGGAATTGTTAACCGATGGAAATATAAATTTTATACCGGAATTAGAGGAAATTGGGAATTTAAATTACAAATTCGGACATAAGGAAGTAACTCAGAAATTCCTGCAGGAATTAACAAAAAATGAGAATCTTTTAACAAACAATGTTAAAGTATCCGAAATCTTAGAAATCTGGCGGGGTTATCTTTCGCTTTTTCACTAAAATGTTTTTTATTCTGCGTAAACTATCTAATTTTGCAAAAAAAATAATTATTATGTCAAAGTTTAAATTAGACGAAACAGATCACAACATTCTTGATTTACTAATAGACAACACACGAACCCCATTTACTGACATTGCAAAAAAACTTGAAATATCTGCGGGAACTGTGCACGTGAGAGTGAAAAAGATGGAGGATGCAGGAATAATTACCGGATCATCGCTGCAGGTAGATTATAACAAATTGGGTTATTCATTTATAGCCTATGTGGGTGTTTTTATCTTCAAAACCTCCCAAACTCAATTTGTAATGGAACGAATAGCCGAAATCCCTTATATTACGGTTGCACACGTTACTACTGGAAAATTCAACATCTTTTGTAAAATAAGGGCAAGGGATACTGCACACGCAAAGGATATTATCTATCAAATAGATGATATTGAGGGAGTAAGCAGAACAGAGACGATGATCTCTATGGAAGAAAGCATTAACGATAAAAAGAGATTGCTTCATTCAATCTTTAATAATATTTAATTCTTTTCTTAATTAAAATGAAAAGCCTTTGCCGAGTGTAAGGGCTTTTTTATTTTTATTGGATATGGTATAGAGCACATACTGTTCAGGGACAAAATACATTACGGTCATTAGGTCTTTTAACCAAAAATTATCCTTCTGGGAATGAAATTTCTAAAACTTTTAAAAGATACGTACATAAGCTGGGACAAAAATGATCCTTGGGCCAAAAGCGCAATTATAGCATATTATGCGCTTTTCTCTTTGCCATCCTTACTAATCATTACGGTGTATTTTGCCGGTTTATTTTTTGGACAAGAGGCAGTGGAAGGCCGGATTACGAGTGAAATTGGGAGCATGATAGGGGAGGGGAGTGCAGAACTTATTCAAACCATGATAATAAATTCGGCATTGGACCAAAATTCGCCAGTTTTCATAATTTTTGGAATAGGAGTTCTTATTTTTGGTGCCACGGGAGTATTTTTCCAACTCCAGAAAGCCCTTAATGATATCTGGAGCGTCCGTGCCAAGCAAAATACTTTCATTGCAACACTTAAACGGCGCGTAGTAGCCTTCGGGATGGTTCTGGCCGTGGGTTTGCTGATGCTCATATCCTTGATTATCAGTTCTGCGATCAATATGCTCAGCGAGCTTATTGGCAATTATTATACTGATCTTTCCTCTGGCCTAATAGAAGTATTGGGTTTTGTTTTCTCCCAAATAATAATAACCATTCTCTTTGCTACTATATTCACGGTTCTTCCCGATGTTAAGATTAAATGGAAAACCAATTTGATCGGAGCCTTTATGACTTCTTTTTTATTTTTGGTAGGGAAGTATCTTATCGGATTCTATTTCTCCAAATCAGACCCCGCCTCTGTTTATGGTGCTGCAGGTAGTGTAGTACTGGTCCTACTATGGGTTTACTATACCTGTCTTATCCTCTTTTTCGGAGCCGAGTTCACGGTTAATTGGGCCTTGCATCGTTGTATAAAAATTGAGCCAAGTGAAAATGCAACCCTCTCGTATGAATTGGAGATGGAAGAGCTGAGAAAGTATAAAGAAAAGGTGGAAGAAGATAAAAAAAAAGCCGAGACCTTAAAAAATAACTGATTTTGAGGTATTCTGATCAATATTTTAAAAAAAATGTTATTCAAAATGCATAAAAGAATCACTTTTCATAATGTTTATGGGGAATTTTTTTGGATTTAAATTAAGGAGTTTGTTTTTAAAACTATATTCTCCATGGTGTTTACAATCTGCTGTAAATTTGGGAAGATTATCAATAATATGAACGAGTTCCGAAGTATTGCTATTAAAAAGGAAGAGCAAATAGTTTTAATAATTAGAAATGGCCCTCATCTCCAATGGAAACGAAGGCCATTCCTTTTATCCCTATAATATTATTCCTTAATAAAGAATTGGGTCAGTTTTCCATTGTTTGCTGTGACCACCACTACATAGGTGGCGCTTGATAGCAATGACACATCCACTTCTGCTATACTTCTCATTCCTTCCAAACCTGTCGATCTAAGGAGCCTTCCTGTAAGGTCAAAAATTTCAATTTTCTCGAGCGGGACATTTTTTGGGTTGCCCACGTGCAAACGATCCGTCATCGGGTTGGGATAAAGGCTCACTCCGGATAACGGAGCTTGTGACTCCATACCAGGTTTTTGGAAGGCATCTGGACATTGCAAACCGCCGTCTGCAATACTCCAATTGTAGGAATCAATAATATACCGTCTGGCATCCTCACCTGTACAATATTTGCTAAAGCCTGCGTTAAACCCGACATTGTTTTTGAGCGGCAGCGAGCTCCAGCCCATGAGGAGGGAATCGTAATTATAGGTCGATAAGGTAACGTTCCTGAACATATTGTTCATATTGGTAACGTTGGATACGTCCCAATTGCCTAGATCCTGGTCAAAGGAGTTGGCGTGATAGAACATACTGTTCATATCGGTTACATTGGATACATCCCAGTTAGTGATGACGCCGTTAAACTTCATGGCCGTTGCGAACATAAATTTCATGGTGGTGACATTGGAGACATTCCAGTCGGAAAGATTCCTGTTAAATAGGGTCGCACCGTAGAACATATTCTCCATGGTGGTCACGTTCCCAACGTTCCATCCTTTAATGTCAGCATTAAAGACCGATGCCCCTGCGAACGTTCCGTACATATTGGTCACATTGCCCACATTCCAGTTGCCTATTTCGCTGTCGCCATTGAACTTCCTTGCATAGGCGAACATGCCGTACATATTGGTAACCATAGAAAGATCCGGCATGTCGGTGGCATTGCTCACAAGATTTCCGCAGCCCGCGAAAGCCGCCCGCATTGAGGTCCAGGAATTTGTTCCCCATTGTTCAATGGACATAAGCTTCATCGCATCGCCACCATTATTAAAATAGATTTGGGGGAACAGGCCGTCTATTTTCACGGTATGGATACCTGGTGAAGCATAACTATGGGATGCATCGCCGGTAATTCCGCTTACAGAGGTTCCATCTCCCCAGTCCACGGAATAGCTGTAGGTGGCAGCAGGATTTGTGGGAACGGTGATCGTTTCATTTGCTGCAGTGGTCCTCCAGGTAGTAACAAAATAATCTCCTGGATTTGTTGTGCCACAGGCCAATAATGGATCTTCTACGGTAACGGTAGCAGCGGCATAGGTTTGATTTCCATTATTGTCCACTACAGTTAGTATGACCTGGTTCGCTCCAATATCAGAACATCCAAAAGAATCACGGTCTATTGTCATATCTGCAATGCCACAATTGTCGGAGCTGCCATTATCTATGTTTTCTGGGAAAATTGTCGCATTTCCATTGACATCCAATTGGACGGTGATGTTCTGGGCAACCACAATGGGTGCGAGGCTATCCTCAACGGTCACTACGGTTGTACAGCTGGAAATATTTCCACTTTGGTCGGTTACCGTTAGAGTAACATCATTTTCACCGACATCGGAACAATCGAAAGAATCGATATCGAGCTCCATACTTGCCATGCCACAATTGTCATAACTGCCATTATCGATATCCGCAACTGAGATGCTGGCATTGCCATCAGAATCCAACTGAACGGTAAAGGGAGCACTGCAACTTGCAATTGGTGGCGTATCGTCCACAACCGTAATTGTAGTTGTACAGCTATCGGAAGAAGTTCCATTGCTAACTGTTAAGGTAACATTTGTAGTTCCCACAATATAGGGTCCCACTGGATCCACGGAAAAGGTGAGAGGAGATCCGTTCGGATCGGTAGACCCGCCATCAAAATCTTCTGCGGTGGCATTGCCCCAACAGTTGAAATCGGCACTTACGGTAATTGCTTGGCACACGGCTGTTGGAGCCTCATTGCACGCACCTAGAGGATCGGTAACGGTAACCACGGTAGCACAAGTGGAAACGTTTCCACTTATGTCGGTAACGGTTAAGGTTATAGTGTTATCGCCGATATTTCCACAGCTAAAATCGGTAATATCAATGGTGGTACTTGCAATACCACAGTTGTCCGAGCTTCCGTTGTCAATATTGGCAACAGAGATACTGGCTTGGCCATTGGCATCCAATTGCACGGTGAATGGCGCGGCACAGTTGGCTAACGGCGGAGTAATGTCCTCCACTGTTATAGTGGTTGTACAGCTATCTGAGTCTGTTCCGTTGCTAACGGTAAGTGTGACCTCGGTAATCCCTACATTATAAGGTCCCATAGGCTCTACGGTAAAGGTAAGAGGCAGACCATTGGGATCTGTAGAGCCTCCATCAAAGGCTTGGGCAGAAGCATCGGCTTGGCAATCTGCGTTGGAATTTACAATCAATGCCTGACATACCGCCACCGGAGCCTCGTTACAAGTGCCCAATGGGTCGGTAACAGTTACAGTTGCGTTTACGGTGGTAACATTTCCACTTTGGTCTTCGGCAGTGAAGATTACGTTATTGGTCCCAATGTTGGAACAGCCAAAAGTATTTATATCCAGGGTTAGTGAGGCTATGGTACAGTTGTCAAACGAACCGTTATCGATATCCGAAGGGGAAATGGTTACAGAACCGCTGGCATCCAATTCTACGGTGATGTTTTGAACCATCACGGTTGGCTCCGTGTCATCCTCAACAGTTACTATGGCAGTTCCAGAGGATGAATTTTCGTTTTCATCTGTAACCGTAAGGATAACGGTATTGTCTCCTAGGTCTGAGCAGGTAAAATCGGTTCGGTCAAGACTAAAAGTGAGTTCCCCGCCTTCGGTACAGCCCGCGCCGCTACCATTGTCTATTTGCTCTGGCGTGATGGAAACCTCACCGTTACTATCCAATTGGACAGTAATATTTTGGGTCATCACAGTTGGGGGCAGAACGTCTCCTTTGTTGGAAATAGTCAGAACAACGGATTTATCATTGGGATAACTAATGTTAAAGGTATACTCTCTACAACCATAGACTGAAAAAACAGGGGAGCTTAGGTTTTTGGTGTCAATGACCCCGCTAACGGTAGCTATTGTAAAGGCATCGCCCACATTTGCCTCAAAACCGAGATCAACATTTACAGTGCCTTCGAAGACAGCATTGGTTCCGGTAATGACGAGTTGGTCATATTCTGTTCCGGGAACCAACCCATCCAGTTCCACATTCAATACGGAAGAGGAAGTTGATTTATAGGTGCCGAGAACGGTGAGGGTTCCTGGAGAACCTCCAGGGGCAAAGGTACCGTCATTGGTGAAATTGGCAGGTGCTGGCAAATCAATGCTGGCAGTACCTTTAATAATTCCATCCACTGTATTATTAAGACCAAAACCATCACGAAATTCCAGTTCTCCTGACATGGAGTTTATAACTCCTGAATTGGTTACCGGAGGATAAATATAGGTCGTTCCATTTCCAGCCGTTTTTTTCAGGGTTCCTGCATTGATTATACTATATGCTCCTGAACCATTGTAAGAAATTCTTGCATCCGATTGAAAATCAATTACCCCTGCCGCCTGATTATCCAAGGTGGTATCATCATAGAGGTATAGATATCCTCCTGAGGGAAAATTTAGTATTCCCAAGTTTTTCAATGTGGTCACCGACCCCGAAATATATCGGCTGCCTGCTGTGTCAAAATTAATTGTGCTCTCATTGACTAAAGTTCCTCCACCCAATAAACTTCCCGATTTCCAGTTCACCCCTGTGTCTCCCGTAAAATCGAAGGTGGCGGTACTTGCTACAGAGAAATTTCCCGTCCAGTTCAAGGGACCGTCTAAGGTTCCGGTAAGAGTTCCACTGACGTTCATTCCTGTGGTTGACACCTCTAGCGCACTTCCCGAACTTACATTATAAATCCCTCCATTGAAGTACTTGGAATAATAATACATATCTATCGTGCCACTTTCCACACTGATTGTACCCGTGTTGGTGAATACCACATAGATGTAGGAGGTGTCTGTTCCCCCGGTTTTTTTAAATGTACCTGCGTTAATAAAACTATGGGTATTGCCATCATAGCTGATGCGGGCATCCGACTGTAGGTCGTAAACTCCTAAGGGCGTATTGTTAACAACAGAGGTATCATAAAGATACAAATAGCCGCCTCCAGGCATTGTAATAACACCATTATTGGTTAAGGTGGTGGCGCCAGAGATATATCGACTACCTGCTCCAACCAGACTAATGTTGCTTTCATTTGTCAAGTTTCCTCCCCCCAACAGAGATCCTGCGGTCCAAGTCACACCTGTGTTTCCCGTAAAATTGAAGGTGGCTGTACTTGCCACAGAGAAATTGCCTGTCCAGTTTAAGGGCCCGTCTAAGGTTCCTGTAAGAGTTCCACTGACGTTCATTCCTGTGGTTGACACCTCTAGCACAGCTCCCGAGCTTACATTATAAACCCCTCCATTGAAGTACTTGGGAAAATAATACATGTCTATAGTTCCGCTTTCCACACTGATTGTCCCCGTGTTGGTGAATACCACATAGATGTTAGAGGAACCCATGCCACCAGTTTTTTTGAACAATCCTGCGTTGAAAAAATTATGGGTGTTCCCGTCATAGCTGATGCGGGCATCGGACTGAAGGTCAAATGTTCCGGAAACGGTGTTGTTGAAAACAGAAGTATCATAAAGATACAGGTATCCTCCTGCGGGCATCGTAAACAACCCATTATTATTTATGGTAGTAGGCCCCGAAATATATCGTGAGCCGGCAGTGGTTAAATTTACCGTTCCGTTATTGGTTAGTGTACCTCCGCCATAAAGTGAGCTGTTGTTCCAATAAACCGTGGTATTGCTACTGAATGAGGATGCGTGGGTAAATTGGAGGTTGTTATTAATTGTAACCGTAGAAGTTCCCTGCACCTTAATCGATTTTACCGATGCGGCAACATTAATGATCATCGTGCTCCCCGTAGGGATTATCACGTCATTGGCGGCCGTTGGTACTTGCGCTGGATTCCAGTTGTTGGGATTGTTGTAAAGATCGTTTACAGCTCCCGTCCACGTAATGGTCTGAGCTTGCAAACCCGCAAAGGAGATAAAGCACAGGAACAGAATTAATAGTTTTTTTTTCATAATATTGGATTTTGAGTAATGTGTTTATCTTAAATGACGAGAGAGTTGTAAATGGTCATCAATTTTTTAAGATAAATTTTACGTTAATCCAATATTCCTTTAGCTCAAGGTATTTTTTTATAAATACGACGCTCTAAAAAGTATTGAATAAACTACTTGATGGAATTTTATTTTTAAGAGGAAAATCAACCATTAAGCTCCAATCAAATCCGAAAATGTAATGTATAAGAAGAATACAGAAAATCAATGGGGCTTTTCCCGCGAGTTATTTGACAAAGGAAGTTGCTGGAAAATAGGAAAAAATCCACGACCTATAAGAAGAGAATTGGTACCAATATAAAAACGAAGAGTGGTGGAGGTGAGTGGAAAAAGTTATCACACTAAAAATTGCTATTTGGAGGGTAAATTAAATTAAATCTGACCCGTCATCCTTTTTTTTCTTCTTCCATTTAAGTCCGAATATCCGGCCTATTCGTTGCATAAAGGAATCAAAGTCGAAAATGCCTTGATCGGTTGTTGCCCGGTAGGTAAGCCAAACACTTAAAGGTAGCATAATTGCGGTACTGAGCCAGGAGGCTATAAAGGGAGACATCGTGCCATCCTCCGCGCTGTTTTTAGCAAAGATCCCGATAAAGTGATAGGTAAGAAACAAGGCTACGGCAACTACCATGGGCAGTCCCATACCGCCTTTCCGGATTATGGCACCAAGGGGTGCACCCACAAAAAAGAGAATAATACACGCTACGCCCAGGGCATATTTCTCATGAAGAGCAATTTCATTCTTGTTCAGGCGCTTTGTTTTGGCTTTAAAATCGGTCTTTTTTGCATCTACTGTTTGAAGCGTGCCCTTGGCATTGTTAAGTGCAAGTTTCACGACTTGAAGTTGCTCTACGGGATTATAAATATCAAGAACAGAATGGACAGATTTTGTAGATTTCCCAGTTGTTTTGGCATCTTTAAACTTTTCCAGACCGGTTCGGAAATACATATTTTTGGTATATGCATTGATGTCCTGAGTATAGTTTTTGGAAAGAGAGTCAATCTCGGTCCGCAATTCGGAAATGTTGTACATGCTTTGGTTGTCAACATTATTGTCTTTTTCGATATCGCGGTTATTTAGGGCGGAAAGATCGATATTGATAGCATACTCATCAAAAGAGCTTTTGGCAAAAGGTCTTTTTTTCTGCGCAGCGGGCTTGTCCACTTGTATATCCTCATAATAATTGCCATCCTTTAATATCAAGGAAAGGGTATTACTGCCTTCCTTACTGGTCAATTCCCCATTGTTTGCAATAATTACGGTATAATTCCCATTGGGTCTCTTTGGGTTTTTTTGATGGATGACAATATCATGAAGGAATTGTCCATTTTTCCCGGACTTCTTTTCAACCTTAATATTGAACATGTCCCCAATCTGGCTAAACTGTCCCTCTGCAATTACCATGGAAGGTTGAAATTGCTGGATGTTGCGCCGCAGATTTTGCCACTTGTATTCGTAATAAGGAATTACACTATTTACAAAAAAGAAGGATATAATGGCTAAAAGAATGATAAAAGAAATAACGCTTCCCATGGCACGTTGAAGCGATATTCCTGTGGACTTCATTGCGGCAAATTCATAGTTTTCAGAAAAACTCCCAAAAACCATCAGAGAGGTTACCAAAATGGTAAGTGGCAGCACCAAAGGCATCATCTTGGGCGTAAAATACCAAAGAAACTTAAGAATTATCCATACATCAAGATCTTTTCCCGCAAGTTCGGAAATGTAGAGCCAAATGGTCTGGAGGACAAATATGAACATCAAAATAATGAAGACGCTCAAAAACGTCTTCAAATAGGTGGTCAAAATATATCTGTCCAGTATCTTCAACAGGGATGTTTTATAGCTTGTTTATGTAATAGCCATCCTTTTTGTATTTGGCTTCATCAAAAGTAAACAAGGTCTTGGAAAGAGGTTGGTTGGTTTTAAATGAATTTACCGTAAGGGTGTATGATGTTCCGTTAGCATCGGTCTGAATCAATTTATAGATGTGTTTTGTCTGAACGTCAATTCCCAGAAGAATGTTTTTTATTTCTGCTTTGGAATCAATAGGAATCAATTTCACGAATTGGATTTTTCGTCCTTTTACATTTTGCTCTACATCCATCTTATAGGTATAGCCCTTTTCATAAAAAGTCAACATTTTCGAGGGTGTAATTTCCTTATCATCATTTGGATTGTAGTTGGAAATGGTCACTTCTTCATCCTCGGGAACAATAGTATAAATTTTCTTGCCGTCAAAAATACGGGTAGTGCCCAGCATATTAAGCATATACTTATCACCTTGCAGCACTACATCGCCTCGTGTATCCTGGTTTACATTTTCCTTTGGATTGCTCAGGTTGTATTTAAAGTCGATGGTAATATTATCGTAACTCTTTACCTTTGAAGATACTTCACGAAGAAGCGCTTTTGGATCCTGTGCATGGGAAAGTGTCACGGTTAAGAAGGCAATTAGGATCAATCCGATTTTTTTCATAATTATTGTCATTGATTTTCATTTTCTAAAAAATGGTTCAGGGCATCTATAGTAGGAACCAGCACTTGCCTGGCTTTGCTGCCCTCAAAGGGTCCCACAATTCCTGCAGCCTCCATTTGGTCTATAATTCGTCCTGCACGGTTATATCCCAATTTTAATTTTCGCTGCAGTAGGGAAGCCGAACCTTGTTGGGCAATAACCAGCACTTCGGCGGCCTCGCGGAAAAGTGGATCGCGCTCGTCCACATTATTATCAAGAGTTGTGCCACCTTCCTCTCCCACATATTCGGGTAGGAGATAGGCGGTTGGATATCCTTTTTGCGATCCGATAAACTCCGTGATATCTGCCACTTCGGGAGTATCCACGAAGGCGCATTGCAATCGGGTAAGTTCATTTCCTTGGGTAAACAACATATCTCCACGACCAATAAGCTGATCGGCGCCGGAGTTATCCAAAATGGTCCGGGAATCTATTTTACTGGTTACCCTAAATGCCAGCCGGGCCGGAAAATTGGCCTTAATAATACCTGTGATAACGTTAACAGAAGGTCTTTGTGTAGCAATTATCAAATGGATACCTATGGCACGGGCAAGCTGTGCAAGGCGGGCAATAGGGGTTTCTACTTCTTTGCCGGCCGTCATTATCAAATCGGCAAACTCATCGATAACCAACACAATGTATGGAAGAAAATGGTGGCCATCATTCGGGTTCAATTTCCTGTTCTTGAACTTAACATTGTATTCCTTAATATTCCGTACCATGGCATCCTTTAAAAGATCGTACCGATTGTCCATTTCGATACACAAGGAGTTTAAAGTGTTGATAACCTTATTGGTATCGGTTATGATTGCTTCATCCGTATCGGGAAGTTTTGCCAGATAATGACGTTCAATTTTATTGAAAAGGGTAAGCTCAACTTTCTTGGGATCCACCAGAATGAATTTCACCTCCGCCGGATGTTTTTTATAAAGGAGAGAGGTAAGCACGGCATTGAGGCCCACGGATTTCCCTTGACCCGTTGCACCGGCCATTAACATATGGGGCATTTTGGCCAAATCCACAACAAAAGTTTCATTGCTGATGGTTTTTCCAAAAGCTATGGGAAGTTCCATTTCCGCATTCTGGAATTTGGTGGAAGCAATTACCGATCGCATGGAGACGGTTTTGGCATTTTTGTTCGGTACCTCGATTCCTATGGTTCCTCTTCCCGGAATGGGTGCAATTATACGGATGCCAAGTGCGGAAAGGCTAAGCGCTATGTCATCTTCCAAATTTTTGATCTTGGAAATCCGGATACCCGCATCGGGAACAATTTCATAAAGTGTAACAGTAGGACCCACCGTTGCCTTGATGCTTGCAATACCAATCTTATAATTGTTCAAGGTATCTACAATGCGGTTTTTGTTTTCCTCCAGTTCCTCTTGGTCAATAGTTATACCACTACCGGAAGTGTGGTCGCGCAAAAGTTCGATACTTGGGAATCGGTAATTGCTTAAATCCAACTTTGGATCGAATTCCCCGAAATCCTTTACCAGTTTGTTGCTTAAGGCTTCAACTTCTTCTTCTTCGGGAGCTTGTTCCACTTCCATGGCAACATCTCCTTCAATATCAGTTTTTAAAATGATCTTTTCAACGGGCAGTGGAGGTGGAGGAGGTGGTGTAGGCGTTAATTTTTCTTCTATAAACTGCTTTTCCTCTTCAGGTTTTTGCACGGGTAAGGAATCGAGGTTTTGCCTTGGCTCTTTTTCTGTCTTTCCCGCAACTTCTTCTGTCGTTTCAAAATCGTCCGCAATCTGTTGTCTTTGGGTTTTTAGTGCTCGGACGGCCATATCAGGTGTAAGTTTTAACCTCACGACTAAGTAAACGATAAGAATAAATGCCATTATCAATATGGCTCCAACCAAGCCTACATAATCCTGCATATAGGAATTAGTTTCAAAGCCCACAACGCCACTAAAAATAGAGGCTTTTCCACGGAAAAAACCGAAAAATGTCGATATCCATAGCATCAGGAGAAGTCCCCAGAACCAGTATTTAGACAATTTTCTTTTTTCATATCCGAAGAAAAAATAAATACCTGTAAGACTAATAAGAAATGCGAGGATAAAAGCAGCAACTCCAAAACCGTTATAAATAAATATATCTCCCAAAAAGGCACCAAACTTATTCAGTAGGTTCTGCGCATGCTCGTTTCTGTTCGATAGATTGCCAATTTCACTTTGGTCCGCCTGCCAATTAAAGAAAAAGGATATAAATGAAAGGACCAGGGCCACACCAAATAGAATCAAGAAACTACCGAACAGTATCTTCTGTTGTTTTGAGGGTTTTAAGCTCCATTTTTTACCGGTAGAAGCGGAAGTTTTTTTGGGTTTTTTGGCCATTAAATATGGGTTGTCTGATTGGCAAAAATACAAATATAGGATTGCAAAGTTCTAATTAAGTTTCTAATTCGCAAAACAAATTCCGCGACTTGAAATTCAGGATTATCCATGACGGAAATTCCATTTATAAAATCCGAAAAGCACATGTCCGGGATGCAATTGACTATTCCCGTGCATTAAAAAATTAATTTGTGTTGCCTCCCAAGGTATGGCATAAACAAGGAAAAAAAGAAGACCAATTTTTAAGGAACTGCCCGAAGATCTTTATGGGTATAACTTTTAGATGCTTATATAATATTAATCGGACAACAATTGATGGTAAAGCAATGAATGCTAAATAGTTCAACCTTTTAAAATAAGATGGAAGGGATGATGACGATTATACTATCCTGATCGCAGAAATGCGAAAGATTGGGACGTATATTAAATGCAGCACAAGGCTTTAGTCAAAGACAAAAAAGATTAATCAACCCAATATGAATCTTCTTTTATCCCGAATTGAAAAAGACCCTAGGTGATTCTAGAGTCTCGTATTAAAAATTTACAACTTGGGAATATAAATAAAACAACCGATTATTACCGCGGTAACGGCGGCAAAGAAAACGGCGCCTGCGGCGACATCTTTTATAAAACCTATTTTTCCATGATAATCCGGATGTACAAAATCGGCTATCTCCTCAACTGCTGTATTCAGCCCTTCAATACCCAAAACCAAGCCAATGGCCAGTATTTGTATCATCCATTCTATGTTGGAAATCTCAAAATAGAGACCTGCTATAATGGTAAGAATACTTATTGCGGCCTGAACTTGGATGCTTGCTTCATTACGAAGTAGCAGATAGGCGCCTGTAATGGCGAATTTGAAAGCTTTTAAGCGTTTTCCCAAAAAGGAATTCCACATTTATTGCAATGATTTTAAAGCAGCATTGTAATCTGGTTCTTCTCCAATTTCCTGTACTTGCTGACTGTAAATCACCTTTCCATTTTCGTCAAGAACCAGCACTGCCCGAGAAAGCAATCCTCGCAAATCCCCGGTTGTCATTTCCACTCCATATTCTTTACCAAATGTTCCATCCCTAAAATCCGACAGATTTATGACGTTATGGGTTCCAGCCTTTTCCGCAAATCTTTTTTGTGCAAAGGGTAAATCCCGAGAGATGCAGAGCACTTTGGTATTTTTGAGATCGGTAGCCTTTTCGTTGAATTTTCTAACGGAAGTGGAACATACATTGGTATCAATACTCGGAAAAATATTAAGGATCAAGCGGGAACCTCTAAAATCGGACAGGGTTTTTGTGCTTAAATCTTCCGCAATTAAATGAAAGTTTGGAGCCGTTTCGCCTACGGTGGGGAGTGCACCAACGGTTTCGATGTTATTACCTCCCAGTTGAATAGATGCCATAATAGTTCATTTTTTAAATTATCGTATAAATATAAGGATTCGGAAGTGGAATTGGTTATAATAAAATTGTAAGATAGCTTTTCGCCGTCGCAATTAAAGTGGATCAATATCTTCCATATAAAAAGAGGTCGTCTAAAAACAATTTAGGCGACCTTTTATATTTAGGTTATTTTAAATAAAACTGCTCAATATTTGAGTTTCAGGTTTAAAGTTCCAAGTTTAAAGTTAGGCAAAGCGATT